>Ga0256404_1002217_pt1 | contig 43723 bp, 49 predicted proteins | sample RumenRJG_01DNA_FD_185990 | JGI IMG/M metagenome (GOLD analysis project Ga0256404, IMG submission 185990) | Bovine rumen microbial communities from Lethbridge, Alberta, Canada - RJG_01 | ecosystem: Host-associated > Mammals > Digestive system > Stomach > Rumen | place: Canada: Alberta | collected... | reverse complement strand
GTTGCCATCCTTCAGGGTGACCTTGTTGTCCTTGGCCCAAACGTAGAGCTCCATGGTGTAGGTGCCGTCCTCGGTGAGGTAAGCGTCCTTATCAAGCTGCACTCCGCCGGGAGCCTTCAGCTTGCTGTGCACCTCGAAGTAGAAGGTGTTGTTGTCGCCGTTGAAGGAGGAGAGGGTACCGTTTTCATCGGTCGTACCGTCGATATCAAAGCCCTCGTGGAATGCGTAGTCTTCCCAGATCGGGCTCCTGCCCTCGTGAGCCATGTTGAAGATCGGGGTGTCGCCGTCCAGCATGTCCTGGGTAACGTCAACCTCGGTCCACTTATACTTCCAGGTCGCGTTCACGATGTTTGCATCGTCGTAGAGGTTTGCTTTATTACCGATTTGGATGTTGCCGGTGGTGGTAATGGTGAATTCGATGTGCTCATTATCAAGACCGCTGGAGTTGCCGGGCTGCGGGTAAACGCGCTGCTTGGCGTAGTCGTACCAGAGCTTGAATACCTGAACGTTGGTCTTGGGGAAGAGCGGGATCTCGAACTCGGGAGCATCGGGATCGTTATTGTAGCGAATGACGACGACGGATTGGTCGTCCACAGTCTCAACCTTGGTGGACCAGGGGAAGTCGAAATTCGCAAGAACGATGCCGTTCTCGGCTGCAAGCTCAACGCTGTAGGTGTAGAGCCTGCCCTGAGGATCGTACTTGGGCTGATTCTCAAACACATTGATCCAATTGCCGCCGACGTTGAGTTCAGCGTTGCCAACAAATACCTTGTTGCCGTCAACGGTCCTGTAGAGGGCGGCGTTGACACTTGCAGGGCGCTTGAACATATCGTTCGCGGTGGTGGTGGTGTCCTTATACTCGAACTTTGCTTCAACCTTGACGTCTACCTTGGGATCGAGCTTGCTGTTTACCTCGAAGTGGTAGGTATTGGTCGTGGCATTGTAGAAGTACCTGTGGCCGTTCTCGTCGGACTCGAGCTTATAGGGGAAGTTGATCCACTTATCGCTCCTGCCGGTGTGGGTAACGCTGAGATCGAGCTCGCCGTACTGGTTCATCATGGGCTCGATAACGTCGATATCCGCCCAGAGATACTGCCAAGTCCTGCCGGGAACGTTCGCCTGATCGTACAGAGTGACGACCTGGAGATTCGCCTCGGTGGGGTGAATGGTGAAGGTTACGTGCTCATTGTCAAGACCGTTGGTGCCGTTCAGACTCGCGGGCTGCGGATAGACCTGGGTGCTGCCGTCCGCGCTGTACCAGCGCTTGAAGATATGAACGTTGGTCTTGGGGTAAAGCGGGATGGTGAACACGGGTGCGCCGTCGGTGCCGCTTTCGCGAACGTCCTTATCGCTCCACTTGTAGTTATCGTCCGCAAGAACGATGCCGTTCTCATCAGCAAGCTTCACGGTGTAGGTGATCTTGTTGCCGTTCTCATCGTTTGCATCGAGACCCTGCCAGCTGTCGCCCCAACCGTTCGCCGCGTTGAGCTCCTTGGTGCCGATCGCTTCCGGCTGCTCGCCGTTCACGCTCTTGTAAAGGGTGGCCTTAACGGTGGAAGGACGGGTGAAGAGGGTGGCGGCTGCGTTCTCGGTATCCGCATACTCGAATACCGCGTTTACGATAACCTCGATCTTGGAATCGAGCTTGCTGTATACGTAGAAGTAGTACTCGTTCTTGGTCGCATCGAAAGCGCTTGCGATACCGCGATCGTTGTTAGCGGCGGGGAAATCATTATTGCCGGGGAACCTGTAGGAGCTCCATGCGCCGCTTCTGCCGGTGAAGTTAAGCTCGTACTCGGGGTTGCCGTCTGCGCCAACGCCGGTTACGCGAACGCCGGTCCACTTATACTGCCAGGTTCTTTTAGAACCGTCGGGATTGAACTGGTTCGCATCGCCGTAGAGGGTGATGGGCTCAAGGCTGCTGGGTGCGCCGTTCTTACCTGTTACGGTGAACTGAACGTACTCGGTAGCGAGGCCGTCGGGGTTGTCGGGCTGCGGATAAACGCGGGCGGTGCAGTCCTCATTATACCACTGCTTGAAGAGGAATACGTTGGTGAAGGGATACAGCGGGATGGTGTACTCATTGCCGTTTACACGGATGGTCTTATCCTTCCAGGGGTAGTTCGGGTTGCCTTCAACGATGCCGTTCTTAGCAAGCTGAACGGTGTAGGTGATCTGCTTGCCGTTCTCGTACTCGGGAAGGTCGGTCCACTCGTAGGTCCAGCCGTTTGCGGAGGTAAGATCAACGGTGCCGATCGCTATCGGATCCTCGCCGTCCACGGTCTTGTAAAGGGTGGCCTTTACGGTGGAGGGCTTAACGAATACTTCGCTCGCGGTGTTGGTGTTGTCGTAGTACTCGAATACCGCGTTCACCTTAACGGTGGTGGAGGTATTGAGCTTGCTGTACACCTCGAAGTTGAAAACGTTGTTCGCCTCATCGAAGAAGGTCTTAACGCCGCGGTTGTCGGTGTTGTTATCCTTCGTAAAAGCGATCCAGGGATTCTTCCAGGTGTTGGTGCTCCTCGCAGGGAAGTCGATGGTGAATACGGGCTTGCCGCTTGCATCTGCGCCGACTACGGGGATGCGGGACCACTTATATTTCCAGGTTGCGCCGGAAACGTTGGAGCTGCCGTAGAGGGTGGCAACGGGATCGAGCGCGGTGTTTTCGGAATTCTTAACGGTGAAGGGGATCGCCTCGGTCTTCAGGCCGTCGCCATTGCCGGGCTGGGGATAAACTCGGGTGGTGCCGTCCGCCTTATACCACTGCTTGAAAAGAAGCACGTTGGTGAAGGGATACAGCGGGATGGTGAAGCTGGTGTCGCTGTTCTTGCGAACCGGCTTGTCGCTCCAGGGGTAGTTGTTGTTGGAGAGGCTGATGCCGCCAACCTCGGCAAGCTCTACCGTATAGGTAATGGTTTTGCCGTTCTCGGCTTTGGGCAGATTGCTGAAGGTGTGCTTCCAGCTATCGCCGCTCAGATCAACGGTGCTGACCTGGGTCTTCTTGCCGTCCACGATCTTGAAAAGAACGGCCTTAACGCTGCTGGGGCGCTTGAAGGTGTTGCTTGCGGTGGTGGTGTTGTTGGCGTACTCGAATACCGCATTTACCTCAACGGAGGTGTAGGCTTCACTGGGATTAACGCCGTAGAAGCAGCCATGGTAGTGGTACTTATCCTGGGGGTTGACCGATTCGTTCAATTGGGTCGTGTTCCAAACGTAACCGAACTCGAAGCCCTTGCTGTTGGCCTTATCCCTGTTGGCCTTGTTATCGGCCATTTCGAGCAGCTTGTTTACGATCATGCGAACGTAACCGCTGTTCTCGCCGGTGGTCTGGTTGACGGGGTCGCCAACGTTGGTCATCCTGGCGCGCTCAACGCGGAGGGTGTCCTTGTCGTTTACCTTGGGGCCCATGCCCATGTTCCAGGACCACTGATTATTGAAGGGGTTGCCGGAGGTGAGAGCGAGGATCGCGTGCTGGATCATCAGCTCAACGAACTCTTTGTAAACTGCGCTGTTCTTGTCGATGCTGTTATGCCAGCTAACGCTAAGAACCTGCTCCTTATGGTAATCGCCCGGATAAACGGTCTGCTCGGAAACGGTAACGTCTGCGCCGAGGTACCTGTCGTTGCCAAGACGGATAAGGGCGCCGGTACCGGTGCTGGAGCCGTTGTGGCTCTGGAACCACTGGGTAACGGACTTGTCCTTATAGACCTCGTTCTTCATCTTGGGGAAGATGGTTCCGTTAATATAGTTATAGAGCTCATCGTAAAGCTGCTGAGCGCCTGCGCCGTGTTCGGGATTGGACATGTAAACGAACATGCGAGCCTTGTCCCAAATGAGCTGAGCGTTTTGATCGGAAGTTCCGCCAAGCCAGTAGTTCTTGTTCTTGGTGGACTTATTAACGAAGAGATTGTAATCGGGATACTGATTGCCGATCTCACGGATCCAGTCCCTATTCTCGTCGGCCTTCCAATCAGGAAAGTTTCCGGACGTGGGAGCGGTGTAGGGGACGGGCTTGCCGCCGACCTCGTTCTTTGCGCCGGGCTCCCAGTACTGATCCTGAGCAAGGTAGAGCCTGATCGGGCTTCCACCGTTCATGTCGTAGCCGTAGGTGTAGCGGGTGGTGTGGCCGTGAACCGCAACCTTACCGGAATCATACCAGCCTACGGTGTACGCTTCGTACTGCCTGTAATCATAAGGGTTCTGAGTGTTGTAATACACCGACTTATGAACGGAGTGCGGAATTTCGTAGATAGCGGTCAAATCGTTCGAAACTACGCGGAAATCAACGCCGCTGCCCTTCGAGCCCTCGGTGGGCTGCTCGGAGCGAACTGCGCTATCCTCATTCACGGTCTCAGCCTTTACGCTGAAGCCGCGGAGGGAAACAAGGGTGCCAAGAACCATGAGCACGGCAAGAAAACCGGCGATGGCTTTGGTGAAGAGCGAGTTCTTGTTCATAGCAAACCTCCATTAAAAATATTTTTTGAATGATATTAGCCGTGATCCGAAACCAATCTCACGGCTGCCCATCCTCACAGCTGGGGAACCGACCTCACTGCAAAGATTGTCTTACGTGTATGGATTTTATAACTTTGATAGAGATTTGTCAATAGCTATTTTGGCTCCGTAGATAATATATTTTTATTTTTGTAATTTCCCACTTAGGCAAAAACATTATTCAATTTCAGCAACATTTACATTACTACATTGTTTATTTCTTTATTCAATCAAAGAAAACAAGTTAGCCGCCTCGCACTCCTAAAATGCAAATTTAGTCAAAATAAGGCAAAATTGGCAGAAATATGGTCAATGAGTTTAGAATTCCGATTCTCTGCCCCAGAAGTGTTTCATTTTAGACAAATGCTAAATCGGCAAAAATTCGCGCTTTTCAAGAAGTTATATAATAGGAAGAAACTCCCACCACCTGCATAAACTTTATGCAAAATCTGCATAACTTGCAAATCGTGAATATTCGAATTTTGCAATATGCGTTTATCCCGCTTTCCGCTCTCCCCCGCCTTCGCTTATTCACCGATCGAAGCATGCGCTGTTTTCCAAAATCAAAAACCGCACCGCCCGAGGGCAATGCGGTTTGATAAACAAATCAGATTATCCGATTATTTGAGCTCCAGCATGCAGACCTCTGCGCCGTCGCCGCGGCGGGGTCCGAGCTTGTAGATGCGAACGTAGCCGCCCTGGGTACCGTCGTACTTAGGAGCGAGTTCACGGAAGAGCTTCTCAACAACGGGATGGGGCGTTTCCTTAACGCGCTTGCGGAAATCCGCAGCCTTCTCCTTGGGCTCACGGGTGAGGGGGAGATCGTAGAGGTACGCCATGATCTGCCTGCGGGCATGGAGCTTGGAGGGCTTATCGATGATCTTATCGACAACTTCCTGCTGCTCCTTGGAGTTGATAACGGTTTTCTTAACCGTTTCGGAATTCTTGTATTCGGATACGGCCAGGGTGATGAGCTTCTCCGCAATGGGGCGAACCTCTTTGGCGCGAGCTTCGGTGGTTACGAGCTTGCCATTCCAAAGAAACGCGGTAACCATATTGCGCAGCATGGCATCACGCTGATCGGTAGCTTTGTTAAGCTTACGGTTAGGCATTTAATTTTCCTCCTAAAATATGAACGCTGATACTATCAGATTGACGGATTACTCATCGCTTGAACGCAGGGAGAGACCAAGAAGAGCGAGCTTCTGCTGAACTTCCTCGAGCGATTTTTTGCCGAGGTTGCGAACTTTCATCATCTCTTCCTCATCGCGCTCAACCAGCTCGGCGATCGTGTTGATGCCGGCACGCTTGAGGCAGTTGTAGGAACGGACGGAAAGATCCAGCTCTTCGATGACCATATCGAGCACCTTGTCCCTTCCCTCGCCGCCTTCGCCTGCGCCCGCTTCGAGCGAGCCGACGCCGTCGGTAAGGTTGGTGAACAGGGAGAGATGATCGTACATGATCCTTGCGGCAATGCTGACCGCCTCTTCGGGACGAATCGCGCCGCAGGTCCAAACCTCGAGGGTGAGCTTGTCAAAGTCGGTAACGTTGCCAACGCGGGTATCTTCGACCTTGAAATTCACCTTGTTTATCGGCGTGAAGATAGAATCTATCGCGATAACGCCGATCGGAGCGCCGGGCTTCTTGTTCTTATCAGCGGGAACGTAGCCCTTGCCCCTTTTCAGGGTGATCTCCATATTGAGGATGCCGCCCTCGGAGAGCGTTGCGATGTGAAGATCGGGGTTGATAATCTCAACATCAGCATCGTGGATGATATCCGCCGCGGTCACCTCGCGCTCACCGCTCGCCTGCACGTTGACAACAACTTCCTCGTCGGTGTGCATCTTAACGCGAAGCTCCTTGAGGTTGAGGATGATCTCGGTGACGTCTTCCTTGACGCCGGATACGGTCGAAAACTCGTGAAGTACGCCTTCGATACGAACCGAGGAGGCCGCCGCGCCGGGCATTGAGCTGAGAAGCACTCTGCGCAGGCAGTTTCCGAGCGTGGTTCCGAAGCCCCTCTCAAGAGGCTCAACTACGAACTCGCCGTAGTTCTCGGTCAGCACTTTGCACTCGATTTTCGGTCTTTCTATTTCTAACATCATAAATTCCCCTCTCTTTCTATATAAATCACCGGTAGATCAGGGTAGATGCGATGATTACCTGGAGTAGAACTCAACGATGAGGTGCTCCTCGATCGTGAGGTCGATATCATCGCGCTGCGGCATGGCTGCCACAGTACCGCTGAGGTTCGCTGCGTCAAGCTCGAGCCACTTGGGGATGGGCTTGTCGGCGCCCTCTTCCCTGAGGGTCTTGAAATATTCAACATCGAAGCTTCCGTTGCGAACGCTGATCTTCTGTCCGGCTTTCACAAGGAAAGAGGGAATATCGACCTTCTTGCCGTCAACGAGGATATGACCGTGGGTGATCCACTGGCGAGCCTGAGCACGGCTTGCGCCGAAGCCGAGGCGGTAAACCACGTTGTCCAGACGACGCTCGAGCAGAACCAGCATGTGTTCGCCGGTCAGACCGCCGCGCATATTGGTCGCCATATCATAGTACTTGCGGAACTGGGACTCGGAAACGCCGTATGCCCTGCGGCACTTCTGCTTCTCGCGAAGCTGGGTGCCGTATTCGCTCATCTTACGTGCACGAGCCTGACCGTGCTGTCCCGGAGGGGTGTGGCGCTTCACTACGGGGCACTTTTCGTCCTTATAGCAGCGATCGCCCTTGAGGAACAACTTAGCGCCTTCCCTGCGGCACTGCCTGCAAACGGAACCTGTATATCTTGCCATAGTTGTTTCCCTCCTTATACTCTTCTGCGCTTGGGAGGACGGCAGCCGTTATGGGGAATGGGGGTGACGTCCTTGATCATGTTAACTTCGAGACCCGCTGCCTGAAGGGCACGGATAGCAGACTCGCGGCCTGCGCCGGGACCCTTGACGTAGACCTCAACGTAGTGCATGCCATGCTCCATGGATGCCTTCGCCGCGGTCTCCGCAGCCATCTGAGCTGCGAACGGGGTGCTCTTCCTGGAGCCGCGGAAGCCGAGGCCGCCTGCGGATGCCCAGGAGATCGCGTTGCCGTTCATATCGGTAACGGTAACGAGGGTGTTGTTGAAGGAAGAACGAATATGCACCTGACCGCGCTCGATGTTCTTACGCTCGCGGCGCTTGCGGGATGCAAGCCTCTTGGTAGTCTTAGTTGACCTTGCCATTTTTTAAGCTCCTCCTTACTTCTTGCTCTTGCCGGCAGTACGCTTCGGGCCCTTGCGGGTACGAGCGTTCTGCTTGGTGCTCTGACCGCGAACGGGCAGGCCCTTGCGGTGACGAACGCCGCGGTAGCAGCCAACCTCGATGAGGCGCTTGATGTTCATGGAAACTTCACGCCTGAGGTCGCCCTCTACCTTGCAGTGATGGTCGATGTACTCTCTGAGTTTGTTAACGTCAGCTTCGGAGAGATCCTTGACCCTGATATCGGGGTCAACGCCGGTCTCTTCGAGGATGATCTGAGCGGTCTTACGGCCGATGCCGTAGATGTAGGTAAGACCGATCTCGATTCTTTTTTCCCTGGGCAGGTCTACGCCGCTTATACGCGCCATAAAGAATGATTACCTCCATTAATTTTTGGTTAGAGTTTGGTGGTAACTGCCGGTTCCCGATCTCAAATGCAGCCGAAAAAAGGGAAGTGCTCCGGCTGAACAATTGAGGTCGGGCAGCCGCACCGACAGGAAGCTGTGACGGTTTGCCTTGAGGTGAGTAAGGCAAGACCAATCTGCTGTGGTGCCGGGCTCTTGCTTTTCAGGGTGGGTTAAGCCCATAAAAGCGCCCATGCCGCTCGGCTCAAAGTCAACACTGCTTTTTGCCGCTTTGGGGCAACTCATACCCCGTTCGCTCCAAACATTCGGCTCGCGGAGCGTTGCGAGCGTTTGCGGGGAGAGAGCCGCTTTCCGTTAGAAAGAGGCTCAGCCCTGCTTCTGCTTGTGTCGAGGATTTGCGCAGATAATCATAACGCGACCCTTGCGCCTAATGATCTTGCACTTCTCGCACATCGGTTTTACCGAAGGTCTTACTTTCATTGCGGGTTCCTCCTGTAAGATTTTGCTGACGATCCGCCGCCTTGGGCGGGTTTGCCGTTTGTTGGGATCACATTGACTCAGCCTGAACCTTATCAGTTCTTGGCGCGCCAGGTGATCCTGCCCCTTGTCAGGTCATAGGGCGAAAGCTCAACGGTGACTTTGTCGCCCGTTAAAACTCGGATGAAATTCATCCTGAGCTTGCCGGAAATGGTGGCAAGCACCTTGTGGCCGTTTTCAAGGGTCACTTCGAACATCGCGTTGGGATAGGAATCCGTTACGACGCCCTGTACTTCGATCACATCCTGCTTAGACACGCTTTTACCTCCTATTAGCCTTATTTTTCCGTCACCTCGGCGGTTGCCTCGGCGATGAATTTGCGGAGCTCGGCATTCTGAATCGGGCTTTCCGAGAGGAGCTTTTCATGCAGCTCATTTGAAAAGGCCTTCTGCACCGCAATATGGCGGAGCTTCTTCCTTTTCGGCTTCTCGATCGTGCGCAGCCTTCCGTCAGAAAGGAGCACGTGCTCCTCGTCTTCCACCCCGACTATTACAAGGAAGCTTCCCTTGTCGTGGCCGGCCTTGGAGAGAACGAGGCATCCGAGCGCCTCCCATCCGAAATTCGCCCTGCCTTTGCCTGCACCGCGCGCCGCGGGTCCTTCGGCGAGAGCGAGGCTAACGGCATTGAATTCTCGGTTATTTTCGGAATTTTCGCGCATTTTTCAGCCCTTTTCAAGTTTGCAGATCGCAACTTATCAATTTTATCACGTCAATCCGGGTTTGTCAATACTTCCGGACCGTTTTCTGTGATAAAAATTGTGTTTTCATAGTGTGCGCTCGGCTTGCCGTCCGCAGTAACGCAGGTCCAGCCGTCGTCGAGCACCTCGATGAGCCTCGTGCCGAGATTTATCATCGGCTCTACGGCAATTGCCATGCCGGGAACGAGCCTCGGCCCCCTGCCCATGCGAACGCTTGTGAAGTTCGGCACCTCGGGCGCTTCGTGCAGGTTACTGCCGATGCCGTGCCCAACGAGCTCGCGCACAACGCCGTAGCCATGCTCGGCAGCGTGCCTTTCGATAGCTCGGGAGATATCGGAGATATGGCTCCCCACCTTTGCCTGCTCGAGCCCCTTGAAGAAGCATTCTTTTGTGACCTCAACGAGCTTCACGACCTCGGGATCGACCTCGCCGACGAGGAAGGTGCGCGCCGCATCGCCGTGGAAGCCATCGACTATAGCGCCGCAGTCCACGCTGATTATGTCGCCATCCTTCAGGCGCACTTTTTTGCTCGGTATGCCGTGAACTATCTGCTCATTCACCGAGGTGCAGATGCTTCCGGGGAAGCCGTCGTAGTTCAGAAACGATGGAATTCCGCCGTTTTTCTTGATGAATTCATACGCCGCTTCGTCCAGCTCCTTGGTGCTTATGCCGACTTTAACGAGGGTGGAAAGGTAGTTCAGGGTTCTTCCCGTCAGCTCCCCCGCCCTTCGCATCGCCTGATGCTGGCTTTCGGACTTTATGATTATATGCTCGCCCAATCTATTATTCCTCGTCCGTTCTGTAGTTTGCGTGGGTTTCCTCGGCGATCATGCCGTCCATGAAGCCGAAAATCTGGTCGCGAACCTCATGGATCGATCTCGCACCGTCGATCGGCACGAGCTTCTCACGCTCGGTGTAGTAGTTGATGAGCGGAAGAGTGCGCTCCCTGTACACATCGAGCCTGTGGCGCATGCGCTCGGGGGTGTCGTCCGCACGCTGAACAAGCTCACCGCCGCATTTGGCGCAGAGCTCTTGCTCGCCCTCGCGAACGCTTTGGCTGTGTCCGCAGGCCGGGCAAACGCGCCTTGAGGCAACACGGTTTATGATGATCTCGCTGTCAACGTCTATATCGAGCACGGCATCGATCGCGGCGATCTCGGCAAGCGCCTCCGCCTGAGCGATGGTGCGCGGAAAGCCGTCGAGCAGGAAGCCGCTTTTGCAGTCGTCCTCCGCGATGCGCTTTTCGACCATTGCAATTATGATATCATCCGGCACGAGATTGCCGTCATCGATGAGGGATTTTGCGAGGATGCCCAGCTCCGTTCCCGCCGCTATCTCGCTTCTGAGCATATCGCCCGTGGAGATATGCGCAAGAGCATAGCGCTCGGTGATAAGCTCTGCCTGAGTACCCTTGCCGGCCGCCGGCGGCCCCAAAAGAATCAGCTTCATATCAACAAAATTCCTTTCGTATCGTAGGCTTTATGAACTGCGCAAGCCCCGCCCGCATTTTCGGGCAAAATAGCCCAAAATGCGGCACGAGGCTTAGATTCGGATGTTTGCTCGTTATTCCTATCAGTTAAGGAATCCCTTATAGGTCCTTGCGACCATCAGCGAATCGAGCTGATCGGCGATCTCGAGGGATACGCTGATCATAATCAGGATGCTGGTGGGACCGAATGAAGAGAGAACCTTGATGCCCAGGATCTTCAGAAGCACGGTGGGGATGATGGCGATCGCCATGAGGAAGATGGCGCCGAACAGAGTCAGGCGGCCGCTCTTCTGCTTGAGGTAATCGCTGGTCGGCCTGCCGGGACGAATGCCCTGGATAAAGCCGCCGTTCTGCTGCAGGTTCTTCGAGATCTCGACCGGATTGAAGGTGATCGAGGAGTAGAAGTATGCAAAGCCCACGATCAGAAGTGCATAGAGCAGATAGTAGATGATGTTGCCCGCCACGTTGGTGGTGTTGGGGCTGAGATAGGTGGAAACGAACTTATAGAATCCGCTGTTGGGCCAGAACTGACCGATCATCGCGGGAACCTGAAGAATGGTCATAGCGAAGATCAGGGGCATAACGCCGTTCGCATTCGCCTTGAGGGGGATATGCGTGCTCTGACCGCCGTAGAGCTTCCTGCCGACAACGCGCTTTGCGTACTGAACGGGGATGCGGCGATAGGCCTTATCGACCATGATAACGCCGACGATGAGGATCAGAACGAAAAGGATTACCACGATGCCGTACCACCATTTGTAGGCGAGGTCGCCGGTGGTGGTGGGAGCGATGCGGAAGGTACCGTTGATCAGGTTGATAACAACCTGCGGTATCGAGGAAACGATGGAAGCGAAGATCAGCATGGAAACACCGTTGCCGATGCCCTTTTCGGTGATCCTCTCACCCATCCACATCAGGAACGCGGTACCCGCGGTGCAGCAGATGCCGGTGATGATGTAGGGCATGAGACCGTTCATGAAGGTGCCGAAGCCGCTGGTGCCGAACAGATCGACGCTCCTGATGAGCTGTGCGCCCATGCTCTGCAGACCGACCACGATGGAAACGGACTGGATAAGAGCAAGCACAACGCCCACGATACGGGTGATCTTCTCGACCTTCTTCTGGCCGTCCTCCTCCTTCGCCATCTTCTCAAGGGAAGGGATGGCAATGGTGAGGAGCTGCATGATAATCGATGCGGTGATGTAGGGTGAGATACCCATCGCAAAGATGGAGAACTGATTGAGCGAACCGCCGGAGAAGAGGTTCAGGAAGCTCAAAAAGTCGTACTGGGAGATCATGTTGCCGAGCTTGGAGCCGTCAACGGAGGGAACGGGAATGAAGGAGCCGAGGCGATAGACCACGATCAGGATGAGCGTGTAGAGCATCTTCGCCCTGATATCCTTGACCTTCCATGCGTTGATAAAAGTCTTGATCATTCGGCCACCTCAACAGTTCCGCCCGCCTTAGCGATAGCTTCACGGGCTGATTCGGATACCTTTGCCGCCTTTACTGTAAGGCTCTGTGTAAGCTCGCCGCGGCCAAGAACCTTGAGGCCGTTCTTCTCGATTTTGCTGATAACGCCGGTCTCCTTGAGGAGCTCGGCAGTGATAACTGTGCCGTTCTCGAAACGGTTGAGGTCTTCAACGTTGATAACGGTGTAGACCTTCATGAAGTTGTTGTGGAAGCCCCTCTTCGGCAAACGACGGGGAAGGGGCATCTGGCCGCCTTCAAAGCCGTTCTTCTTGCTTCCGCTGCGAGCCTTCTGACCCTTGTGGCCGTAACCGGCGGTTTTGCCGATACCGGAGCCGGAGCCGCGACCCACACGCTTCTTGGCACTCTTGGAACCCTCGGCGGGTCTCAGATCATGTAGATTCATGGGGTACCTCCTTATGCGTCAACTTCTTCCACCTTAACAAGGTGCTTTACTTTGAAAATCTGACCGCGGGTGCAGGGATTGTCGGGCTTGATGACGGTGTGGTTGATCTTGTGAAGACCGAGCGCCGCCACGGTTGCCTGCTGATCCTTCAGCGCACCGATGGTGCTCTTTACGAGAGTAACTTTAAGGTTTTTTGCCATTTTATGCTCCTCTCTTTAGCTAAGGATCTCTTCAACGCTCTTGCCGCGCAGACGAGCGATCTGCTCTGCGGTGCGAAGCTGTGCAAGACCGTCCAGAGTTGCCTTAACGCAGTTAGCGGGGTTGTTGGAGCCGTAGCTCTTGGTGCGGATGTCCTTGATGCCGACGGACTCGAGCACGCTGCGGACGGGACCGCCCGCGATAACGCCGGTACCGGGCTCGGCGGGGAGCATGCGAACATGCCCCTTGGAGAACTTGCCCTCTACGGCGTGGGGAATGGTGGTTCCGACGATGGGTACGGTGATGAGGTGACGCTTTGCATCCTCAACGCCCTTGCGGACTGCCTCGGGGATCTCCGCGGCCTTGCCCATGCCGACGCCAACGCGGCCCTTCTCGTCTCCAACTACTACGAGCGCGGAGAAACGGAAGATCTTACCGCCCTTAACGACCTTGGCAACGCGGTTGACCGAGACGAGCTTCTCTTTGAATTCCGGAACTTCCGGAGTGAAATTACGCCTATTCTGCTGCATCTTGCACCTCCATTAGAAATCCAGTCCGCCCTTACGAGCGCCTGCTGCGAGCTCGGCTACACGGCCGGTGTAGAGATAACCGCCGCGATCGTAGACGACCTTGGTAACGCCCTTATCAAGAGCGCGCTTTGCAAGAGTTTCGCCGACGATGAACGCCGCTTCCTTCTTGTTCTTGCCGTCGAGCTGAGCCTTGATGGAGGCTTCGACCGTGGAAGCAGCCGCGAGGGTGTTTCCAACGGAATCGTCGATGACCTGGGCATAGATGTGGTTAAGGCTGCGGTAAACGCACAGACGGGGACGAGCGGGAGTACCGATCAGATGCCTGCGGGTGCGATAGTGACGCGCCTTGCGCTTTGCATTTTTATCAAGCTTGCTAATCATAATACTTGTACTCCTTTACTTACCGGTCTTGCCTTCCTTGCGGATGATGGTCTCGTTCTCATACTTGATACCCTTGCCCTTATAAGGTTCGGGCGGACGGACCTCGCGGACGTCTGCCGCGATCTGACCGACCTTCTGCTTGTTGATGCCCATAACGGTGATCTTGTTGGGGGCAGGAACGTCGAAGGTGATGCCGTCGCCTTCTTCGAATTCGACGGGATGAGAATAACCAACGTTCAGAACGAGCTTGTTGCCGTTCTTCTGAGCGCGGTAACCGGTACCGTTGATCTCAAGCTTCTTCTCGAAGCCGGAGGTGGTACCGACGACCATGTTGTTGATAAGGGTACGGGAGAGACCGTGAAGGGAACGATCCTCTTTCTGATCGGAGGGACGCTCCACCTTGAGAATGCCGTCGTCCATGGATACCTTGATCCTGGGGCTGATCTTCTCGGTGAGCTGACCCTTGGGTCCCTTGACGGTGACGGTGTTATCGTCAGAAACCGTGATTGTCACTCCGGCAGGGATAGTGATCGGAAGTTTTCCGATTCGAGACATTTTGCACCTCCAAAAAATTTAGGTTGATATGCCATCCGCTCCGCCAACGGGCTAAGCGCCCGCGGCGAAGGGAAATAGCTTTGAATGCTGTGGTAAAACTTACCAGATGTATGCGAGAACTTCGCCGCCCACGCCCTGTTTCCTTGCCTCGCGGTCGGTCATGATGCCCTTCGAGGTGGAGATGATGGCGATGCCGAGTCCGTTGAGGACCTTGGGCAGGTTGTCCTTGCGGGCGTAAACGCGCAGACCGGGCTTAGAGATGCGCTTGAGGCCGGTGATGACCCTCTGACGGTTCTGTCCGTACTTGAGGGTGATGTTCATCATCTTCTCAACGCCTTCATCGAGCACGGTGTAGCTCTTGATATAGCCTTCATTGAGGAGAATTTCCGCAATGGCGAGCTTCATGTTGGAAGCGGGAACGAGCACGGTCTCATGCTTTACGATGAGAGCGTTGCGGATCCTTGTGAGCATATCAGCAATGGGATCGGTTACGAGCATTGTTATTTATCCTCCTTCTTACCAGCTTGCCTTGCGAACACCGGGGATCTCGCCCTTATAAGCGAGCTCTCGGAAGCAGATACGGCAGATGCCATACTTGCGAAGCACGGAATGCGGTCTGCCGCAGATACGGCAGCGGGTGTAGGCCCTGGTGGAAAACTTGGGAGCCAGCTGCTGCTTGTTTTTTAATGATGTCTTAGCCATAACTCAGTTTCCTCCATTATTCATTGGTGCCGAACGGCATTCCGAGGAGCCTGAGAAGCTCCTTGGCTTCCTCGTCGGTCTTGGCGGTGGTGACGAAGATAACGTCCATACCGCGAACCTTGTCAACGTCGTCGTAGTTGATCTCGGGGAAGATCAGCTGCTCGCGAAGACCCATCGCGTAGTTGCCGCGACCGTCGAAGCTGGTGTCGGAAACACCGCGGAAGTCGCGAACGCGGGGCAGAACGATGTTCATGAGCTTATCCGCGAAATAGTACATACGATCGCCGCGAAGGGTGACCTTTGCGCCAACGTTCATGCCCTGACGGACCTTGAAGTTTGCAACGGACTTCTTGGCTTTGGTGATAACGGGCTTCTGGCCTGCGATGATGCCGAGCTCGGCAACCGCCGCATCGATGCCCTTCGGATTGTCCTTCTCCGCACCGAGACCCATGTTGAGAACGATCTTCTCAAGCTTGGGAACCTCCATGGGGTTCTTGTATCCGAACTTTTCAACGAGCTGAGGAACGATCTCCTTATATTTAAGGCGGAGACGAGCGGGCTCGGTGAAAGCTGCTGCCTGCTGTGCAATTTCTTTCTTTGCCACTGTTATTTACCTCCTCAGTCGATGTTCTTGCCGCACTTCTTGCAGACGCGAACCTTGGTCTTCTTGTCGCCCTTCTCGATGAAGGTGTGACCGACGCGGGTAGGCTTCTTGCAGCTGGGGCAAACGAGCATGCAGTTGGACACGTGAATGGTGCCTTCCTGCTCGATCCTGCCGCCCTGCTGACCCTGCTGACGGGGCTTGGTGTGGCGAATGATCATGTTCCTGCCCTGAACGACGATGCGCTGGGCAGAGGGATAAACCTTGAGAACCTTGCCGGTCTTGCCAACGTCCTTGCTGTTGTCGCCGGTAATGACCATGACTGTATCGCCGGTGCGAATGTTCATTTTGCTGCTCATAAGTTTACCTCCTTACAGCACTTCGGGTGCGAGGGACACGATCTTCATGTAGTCCTTCTCGCGAAGTTCCCTTGCGACGGGCCCGAAGATACGGGTGCCCTTGGGCAGTTTCTGGTCGTTGATGATGACGGCCGCGTTATCGTCGAACCTGATGTGGCTTCCATCCTCACGGTGAACGCCGGTAACGGTGCGAACTACGACTGCCTTAACAACATCCTTCTTCTTGACTGCGCCGCCGGGGGTAGCGCTCTTGACGGAAGCAACGATAACATCGCCGATGCTTGCGAACTTCCTCTTGGAACCGCCAAGAACACGGATGCACATAATTTCTTTAGCGCCGCTGTTATCGGCAACCTTTAACCTGGTTTGCGGTTGAATCATGCTGTCCTCCTAACGGCTTACTTAGCCTTCTCAATGATCTTCACGAGACGCCAGCGCTTATCCTTGGAAAGGGGGCGGGTCTCCATGATGCGGACGGTATCGCCGATACCGCACTCATTGTTCTCGTCGTGTGCCTTGACCTTGAGGGTGTGGTTGACCATCTTGCCGTAAAGGGGATGACGAACCTTGGTCTTGACCGCAACAACGATCGTCTTATCCATCTTATCGCTGGTTACGATACCAACGCGGGTCTTGCGAAAGCCCCTGACGGGAGCATTGTTCATTTCCATTTAATTATCCTCCCTATTAAGCACGGCTGTTGATGAGGGTCTTGACCCTGGCGATGTCGCGCTTGGTCTCCTTGAGCAGCATCGGGTTATTGAGCTGTCCGGTGGCATGGCGGAATCTGAGGTTGAAAAGTTCGGCCTTGAGCTCTGCTTCCTTGGCCTTGAGCTCCTCAACGCTGAGCTGCGTGAGCTTTTCCCATTCTTTCTTATTCATTGCTTATTCCTCCGCTTCAACCTTTGCTGCCTCTTCTACGGGCTTCTTCATGAACTTGCACTTGAGGGGAAGCTTGTGCATCGCAAGGCGGAGCGCCTCACGGGCGGTAGCTTCGTCAACACCTGCAACCTCGAAGAGCACCCTGCCGGGCTTAACGACCGCGACCCAGTACTCGGGAGAACCCTTACCGGAACCCATTCGGGTCTCGGCGGGCTTTTCGGTAACGGGCTTATCGGGGAAGATATCGACCCAAACCTTACCTGCACGCTTCATGTAACGGGTCATCGCAACACGCGAAGCCTCGATCTGGTTGCTGGTGACCCAAGCGGGCTCCATCGCAACGAGACCGTATTCGCCGTAAGCGATCCTGTTACCACGCTGAGCCGTGCCCTTCATGCGGCCACGATGCACCCTGCGGCGCTTAACTCTCTTAGGCATTAACATGTATCGTATCCTCCTTACGCTTTCTTGGCCCTTGCACGGCCCAGGACTTCACCGCGATAGATCCAAACCTTGATGCCGATGCGGCCGTAGGTGGTCTTAGCCTCCGCAAAGCCGTATTCGATGTCGGCGCGGATGGTCTGCAGGGGGGTGGAGCCTTCGTTGTAGCCCTCGGTGCGGGCGATCTCAGCGCCGCCGAGACGGCCGCTGCACTTGACCTTGATACCCTTGGCGCCCGCCTTGATGGCGCGGCTGAGAGCCTGCTTCATGGCGCGGCGGAAGGAAGTCCTCTTCTCGAGTGCGGAAGCGATGCTCTCGGCAACGAGCTGAGCGTTTGCATCGGGGTTGCGCACTTCGATGATGTTTACGTTTACGGTGCGGTTCACAAGAGCCGCAAGCTCGGCGCGGATAGCATCAACGCCTACGCCGCCCTTGCCGATCAGAAGGCCGGGACGGGCGGTATGGATGCTGACCGTCACCTTGCCGGCTGCGCGTGCGATATCCATCTTGGCAACGCCGGCTTCATAGTACTTTTCCTTCAGGAAATCCCTGATCTTCTTATCCTCGATGAGGTAGTTTGCGAAGTCCTTCTTGTTTGCGTACCAGCGGGTGTTCCAATCCCTGATGACGCCAACGCGGAAGCCATTCGGATTAACTTTCTGTCCCATTTTACTTCCTCCTTATTTCTTCTCGTCCAGGATGATGGTGATGTGGCTGGTGCGCTTCCTGATGCGGGATGCGCTGCCGCGGGAACGGGGACGATAGCGGCGAAGGGTGGGACCCTGGTTTGCGAAAACCTCTGCAACGTAGAGGGTGTCGCGGCTCATATCGAGGTTGTTCTCCGCATTTGCGATAGCGCTGCGAAGGAGCTTGAGGGTGGGCTCAGATGCCGCCTTGGGGGTGTACATCAGGATGGCCTCTGCCTCGGTAACGTCCTTGCCGCGGATAAGATCGATAACGATCTTTACCTTGCGGGCGGAAATGCGGATGTATTTAGCCGTTGCATGGGGGCGCTTTTCGGCGTTCTCCCTGCGGGCTGCTGCTTTCTGTTTGGATCTAAGTGCCATTGTGCGCCTCCTCTTACTTACCGCGGGTGCCCTTTTCCGAGCCGCGATGGCCGCGGAAGGTCCTCGTGGGTGCGAACTCGCCGAGCTTGTGGCCGACCATATCCTCGGTAACGTATACCGGAACGTGCTTGCGGCCGTCGTGTACGGCGATGGTGTGACCGATCATTTCGGGGAAAATGGTGGATGCCCTGGACCAGGTCTTGAGGACGGACTTCTTGCCGGATTCGTTCATTGCGATAACGCGGTCAAGCAGCCTTTCGCTCACAAAGGGTCCTTTCTTGATTGACCTACTCATGTTTCATTAACTCCCTTCTGTCGATCACTTGCCGTCCCTGCGGCGGATGATGTACTTATCGTTGATATTCTTGGTCTTGCGGGTCTTATAACCAAGAGCGGGCTTACCCCAAGGGGTGACAGGTCCTGGACGACCGATGGGGGATTTACCCTCACCACCGCCGTGGGGATGGTCATTCGGGTTCATGACGGAACCGCGAACGGTGGGACGGAAGCCCATGTGGCGCTTTCTGCCGGCCTTACCGAGCTTGATGTTGCCAAAGTCGATGTTGCCGACCTGGCCGATGGTTGCCTTGCAGCCGATGGGAACGAGGCGAACCTCGCCGCTGGGAAGACGAACCTGAGCGTACTTGCCTTCCTTGGCAAGAAGCTGAGCGGCATTGCCTGCGCTGCGAACGAGCTGAGCGCCCTTGCCGGGGAGAAGCTCGATGCAGTGGATCATGGTGCCAACGGGGATGCTCCTGAGGGGAAGCGCGTTGCCGACCTTGATATCGGCGGTCTCGCCGGAGAGGATGATCTCGCCGACCTTGAGGCCGTAGGGAGCGATGATGTAGCGCTTTTCGCCGTCCGCATAGTGCAGAAGAGCGATATTCGCGGTGCGGTTGGGATCGTATTCGATCGTGGCGACCTTAGCGGGGATGTTGTCCTTATTGCGCTTGAAGTCGATGATGCGGTACTGGCGCTTTGCGCCGCCGCCGCGGTGACGAACGGTGATCCTGCCGTGATGGTTGCGGCCCGCCTTGCTGGTGAGGCTCTCCATCAGGGAGCGCTCGGGGGTCTTGCAGGTGATCTCCTCGTAGGTGGAGACCGTCATAAAGCGCTGACCCGGAGTGATGGGCTTAATCTTTCTGATTGCCATTGTATGTCTCCTCCTATTACTGGATGTTGTCGAAGGCTTCGATGGTCTTGGAATCCTTCGTCAGCGTGATGTACGCCTTCTTGGTGGAGGGGCGGCGGCCGGAGTGGAGGCCCTGCCTCTTGAGCTTGCCGAGACGGTTGACGGTGTTTACCCTTTCAACCTTAACGCCTTCGAAGATGGATTCGATGGCCTGCTTGATCTCGGTCTTGCCCGCCTTCTTCGCAACGATGAAGACGTAGGTCTTATCGGCGATGACTTCATAGCTCTTCTCGGTGAGAACGGGCTTGATGATGATGTCGTAAGCGTTCATTATGCGTATACCTCCTCGACCTTTTCAACTGCGTCGCGGGTGGCGATGACCGCATCGTACTTGAGCACTTCGTAGGTGTTCAGGGTGCCGACGGTGGTGGTCTGAACGCCGGGGATATTATTGGAAGCGCGGAGCACGGTCTCGTCCACAGCGGGGGTGATGATGAGCGCATTGTTGATCTTGAGGCTCTCGAGAACCTTGACCATTTCCTTGGTCTTGGGGGCGCTCAGCTTGAGGGAGTCGAGAACGATGAACTTCTCGGAAGCGACCTTCGCGGAGAGGGCGGACTTGAGAGCGACCCTCTTGAGCTTCTTGTTGAGGCTCAGGCGATAATCGCGGGGCTTGGGAGCGAACACAACGCCGCCGTGAGTCCACTGCGGGGAGCGGGTGGAACCCTGACGGGCGCGGCCGGTGCCCTTCTGCCTCCAGGGCTTCTTGCCGCCGCCGGAAACTTCCGCACGGGTCTTGGCGCTCTGAGTGCCCTGGCGCTGATTTGCGAGGTACGCGGTTACGTATGCGTGCATCGCGGGAACGTTGACTTCCTGACCGAAGATGGTCTCGGAAAGCTCCATGGTGCCGACCTTGCTGCCGGACATATTGTAAATAGCTACGTTAGGCATGGTTGATCCTCCTTACTTAACAGTGCTGCGGACGAGCACGAGGCCGCCCTTGGCTCCGGGGATCGCGCCCTTGATGAGCAGCAGGTTGCGCTCTGCGTCGGCACGGACGATCTCGAGGTTCTGAACCGTTACACGCTCATGGCCCATGTGGCCGGGGAGGTGCTTGGTCTTGAAAACTTCGCCGGGATAGGTGCAGGCGCCCATGGAGCCCGCAACGCGGTAGGAATGCGAACCGTGGGTCTTGCGGCCCCTGGCCTGATTCCAGCGCTTGATCGCGCCCGCGAAGCCCTTACCCTTGCTGGTGCCGGTCACGTCTACGTGATCGCCCTTTGCGAAGGTGTCCGCCTTGATAACGGTGCCAACGGTGTAGCTTGCAGCATTGTCAAGCTTGAATTCCTTGACGTAACGGTGGGCTTCAACGCCCGCCTTCTTGAGATGACCGAGCTGAGGCTTGGTGATGAGCTTTGCGCGAACGGGCGCAAACGCCATCTGAACCGCTTCATAGCCGTCGTGCTCAACGGTCTTAACCTGAGTAACGGGGCAGGGACCTGCCAGAACCACCGTTACGGGAGTCATCGTGCCGTCCTCATTGAAAACCTGAGTCATGCCGATCTTCTTGCCCAGAATTGCCTGTTTCATGTCTCTACCTCCGAAATCACAGCTTGATCTCGATATCGACACCGGCGGGCAGATCGAGCTTCATCAGCGCGTCAACGGTCTTTGCCGAGGGCTGAAGAATGTCGATAAGACGCTTATGGGTGCGCATCTCAAACTGTTCACGAGAATCTTTATACTTGTGGGGTGCGCGAAGGATGGTTACGATCTCCTTCTCCGTCGGAAGCGGGATGGGGCCGGAAACTCTTGCGCCGGTCCTGCGTGCCGTTTCGACGATCTTCTCTGCGCTCTGGTCGATGAGGTTGTGCTCATAGGCCTTGAGCTTGATCCTGATACGAGTGTTTGCCATTTTTTTGCTCCTTTAAAATATTTCGTGCGGTTATCGCCGCACACGAGCTTGAGCAGTACACCCATCCGCGCGTTTTCAACCTAAAAACGAACGGCGGAGCTCCTGCTCCACCTTGACTGCGCCGCGTTTTCGGCGGAGTAACTTTGCCGAATCTGCGTTATCAAGGGCGCTCGGTCGAGCCGAGCTTCTCCTGCGTGAATTACCCGGATTGGCGACCGGCAACCTCTCGCAGGGAGATGAGCCGGGGCTGATAAGACCCCGTTCAGAGGTTCGCGGCATTTGTCAGCATGACGGGCGGAGATTAAGCCTGCGCAAGGCATAATACGCCCCTAAAGCGCGAACGGAAAGTATTATAATGTAATCGCGGCGCTGTGTCAAGCAGTTTTTCCAATGTTTTCAAATATATTTCGCATTTTTTGCCCATTTCGCCCGCACCGCTCCCCATTAACGCACCAAAACACAAAATAATGAAGAAATTTCTCCGGAATTTCAACCTCAACTATTCACTATTCATTATTCACTATCCACTCAACCGCCCTCCACTTCCCCGCGTTATATAAACGGAGACCAAATCCAAAATATTACTCTATTGGAGGTTCCCATGCCATACCCCCACTCCGAAAAACTGCGCCGCATCCTGCTGATCGTGCTCCTCGCTTTCGTGTTGCTCGGCGCTGCATTCGGCATCGGCCTGTGCGCCGGCAATTCCTGCTCGGATCGCATGCCGTATGCTTTTTTCAACACCTACGATGAACTCAAGGCGGGCTTCGAGGGCGATAAGGATATCGTTTTCCCCGATCTTGATCCGCTCAGGTTCAGTTCCAAAGGAACTTATCAGGTTTGGTACAAGCCCAACAAATACAAGGAAGTCGGCGCGTATGAAATAATCGGCGGCCGCTTCTTAAACGGCATTTCCATGCAATACCGCATCATCGGTGAAAAAACCGACCGCCTTCCCGATCATCTTGGGCAGAGCATCGAATACAAAGGCGAGAATATCTACTATACTGCCTCGGAGCAGCGCAGCCAAACCTCTTGCAGCGAGGATTGCCTGGTATCCGTCAACGGCCATGTTTATACGGTGATCGGCACATACTCCGCAGGCTCCCCCGATATCGCCGCAGCCATTGGCGACGAGAGGTTCAATAATCTTAAAGCCGAACTTCACGAGCAGCTTCTCGAGTTTATGCGCTCGATCGTAGATGCGGCGAAGGCAACGTAATGCCGCTTTGCGCAGGTCTTCATAATTTCAAATGCTTTTTCTTTGGGAGCGCTCAACCGCGCTCCTTTTTTCATCCTCCCGCTATCGCAAACCCTGTTCGGAAATTCCTCCGGAATTTCAACCTCAACTATTCACTATTCGCCATTCACTCTTCATTATTCAATCAACCGCTCCCCTTCCCCATACGTTATATAAATGTAAGCCCACCCCACACCACACCGATAGGAGTTTATTATGATCTTAACCAAAGGCGAGGCGCTGCGGCGCGGTATACTTATCCTATTCTTGGCGATAGTGCTGATCGGCATTGTCTTCGGCATAGGCTTCGGCACGTATATGTGCGTTATGAATTCCTGCTACAAGCATTCGACTCCGTTTGAATATCTCGAATCCTACGACGAAGTCAAAAGCGTGTTCTCGCGCAACAAGAAAGTGCTTTTCCCCGATCTCTCCGCGCTCGAGCTCGACGAAAGCACAACGGATTATGAGGTCACCTACGCATCGCACTTTCGCAGAAAGCCCCTTGGTTACGTCGTGATCGGAAACAGCACGATCGCCGGCGAAACCATTCGATTTAGATTGAGCTGCGAGACTCCCGAGTACGAAAAAACTTGGGGCACCCGGCTTTCACGTGCCCAATACGATCAGGACAGAGTTTACAACTACCACGAGCTGCAGCTTGACACAAAGTCCTACAGCGAGGATGTTTTTTTCCGTGTCGATGGATATCTCTATGGCCTTGAAGCGCAGTACCACCACGCTCCTGCCGATTCGGGCAAACCACCGATCGACAATAATGCGCTCATCGCGCTCAAGGACGAGGTTCACGAGATCATGCTCGATTACATAAACGCCCTCTTCGAGGAGGTCAAGGCAAAGTGATGCCGCTTTGCGGAGGTCTTCATAAATACAAATGCTTTTTACTTCGGGAGCGCTTCGCCGCGCTCCTTTTCTTTTTTCCGCGAATTTGGTATAATACAGCCGAAAACGGAAAGCTTTTTCCGATCGTTTACCGATGTTTACCAAAATCAACCAAGGGGGAAGCAAAATGAACAAGAAGCTTTTATACGATTTTCTGGACACCGTTTCCGTCAGCGGCTGCGAGGAGGCCAATCAGCGCATCGCGCTCGATTACGCCAAGGATTTCGCCGAAAAGCAGCTTACGGATGCCGTTGGCAACGCCGTTTCGATAGTCAATCCCGATGCACCCTGCCGCGTTCTTCTCTGCGGGCATATCGATGAGATCGGTTTCCGCGTTACCCATATCACGGGCGACGGGCTGATCCGCGTTCAGCGTGCGGGCGGCGTTAAGGCGGGGCTGTACGTCGGCTCGCCGATGCAGATAATCCATGAGCGCAAGGAAAACGGCAAGACCATCCGCGAAAAGGTCGCGGGCGTTGGCGTTATAACCGAGAGCCTGCTCAAAAAGGATAAGGTGGATGCTTCCGATTTGATGATCGACATCGGCGCGAACACCCGTGAGGAGGCCGAAGCGGTGGTAAGCGTTGGCGACACCGTTTGCGCGGACTGCGGCAGGCGCGAGCTTCTGAACGGCCGCATCTCTTCAAGGGCTTTGGACGATAAGACCGGCGCGTTCGTTATCCTCGAGGCGGCGAGAAGAGCCGCGGAAAACGGCGCGAAATGCGGCATCTATGCCAATACGAGCGTTGGCGAGGAGACCTCCGGGCGCGGCGCGTATTTCGCGGGAAGCAATATCGAGCCGACCTGCGCGATAATCGTGGACGTTACCTGGGCGAGCGACAGCCCCGAGCGCGGCGCCGAGGATTCGGGCGATATAAAGCTCGGCGGCGGCCCCGTGCTCTGCCACAGCGGCATGGTCAATAAGAATATGAACGTGCTTTTGGAGCAGGTCGCGAAGGAAAAGGGCATCGAGCTTCAGTACGAGATCGCGGGCGGACGCACCTATACGGACGGCGACACCGTGCTCGAGACAGGCAGGGGCGTGCCGCTGGCGCTCGTGAGCATACCGCTTCGCTATATGCATTCCTCGGTCGAGGTCGCCGACTGGAAGGACCTTGAGGGCTGCATCGAGCTTATCGCAGGCTTCCTTATGAAGATGGACGCGGAGTTTGATTTCAGGCCGATAGTGCCGTGATAGATCGAACACGGAAAATACCGCTTGACACTTCATTGAACAGTGAATAGTGAATGATGAATAGTGAATAATGAATAATTATGGTTGAAATTCCTGCGGAATTTCCGAAGAATTATTCTTGATGCTGCACTTGCCGCCCGTTTCAGCCGCTACAAAAAACGATGGCGTTTACTCAAACTACGGCGCAGATAAAAGAGTCCCTCCGCTTCACGCGGAGAGGCTCTTTCGTTTCTGTTATTCCATTCTGCGAAGCGGATTTCACTCCTCCTCTTCGTCCTTATCCTTTCCTTCCCAGTCGATTTCATCGTCATCTTCCGGTTCGGGCTTAGGATTGACTTTGACGAGCACTCTTGTTACCCGCAGATTCTGAAGCTGCTTAACGGTTATCGTGAGATGCTCGAAATCGAAGCTTTCGCCCCTTGCGGGATAGCCGCCGAGCTGCTCTATCGCAAAGCCGCCGACGGTGGCGTTATCGTCGTCGAAATCCTTATCGTCTATCTCGAATTCCTCAAGGAAATCGTAGATGCGCATGCTGCCGTCCACCTCGAAAAGGTCCGGCGCAAGCTCCACCATCTCGTCCTCTATCTCGTCGGTCTCATCCCAGATATCGCCAACGAGCTGCTCGAGGATATCCTCCATGGTGATAAGGCCCATCGTGCCGCCGTATTCGTCGGTAACTATCGCAAGGTGCAGTTTCTTTTCGCGAAGCTCGCGAAGCGCCTGCGGCAGTATCGTAGTTTTATGAAGGAAAACGACCGGCAGAAGCTTGCTTCTAATGTCGAACTCCTCCCCCGCCGCCATCGCTTTGAGGAACTGGTTGAGGTGCAGAACGCCTATGATATTGTCGATGCTGTCCTCATAAACGGGAAGCCTTGAATAAACGGAGCTTTCGATGACCTCCATTATCTCCTCGCGGCTGTCCTCGATATCTATCGCCACCATATCCACGCGCGGCGTGATTATCTCGTATGCGCAGATATCGGGGAAATCGAGCGCGGACTGCAAAAGCTCGCTCGTTTCTTCATCTATAACGCCCTCGTCCTCGACCGTGTCGATGATCTCGGAGAGGTCGTCCTCGGTAACGGCGTCGTCGTCCTCCTCGGTTTTCCAATGCTTGCTGATGCTGCCGATGAGCTTCATAACGAGCCATACTATGGGCGAGAAGATCACCATGAAGCCGCGCAGCGGGCGCGAGACCTTCATCGAGAAGCGCTCGGGATCGCTCTTTGCCGAGAGCTTGGGCACGGTTTCGCCAAAGATAAGAACGAAGACCGTGATCGCGGCGGTGGAGATCGCGGCGGCGGTGTTTTCGCCCACTATCCCCCTGTCGGCGAGCAGCATTATGAAGAGCTGGGTCGCAAGGGTCGATGAAGCGAGGTTCACAAGGTTGTTTCCGATAAGGATGCTCGAAAGCGCCCTGTCGTAATTATCCGTGATATAGAGCGCACGGCGCGCATTTTGGTTCTTTGTGTCGTTGTAAATTCGCTTTAATCTGAGCGGATTTACCGATGAATACGCTATCTCGCTGCCCGAGAAGAACGCGGAGAAGCAAACGAGCACGACGAGCGCGATCACGTAGATAAGCCATGTCATAGCGCGGCGCCTCCCGTTTTCAGTATCTCCGCCTTGAGCGGCGAAAGGGGCTTCTCGCTCTCGTCGGTATCCTCTTCATCGAAGATCTCGCCAACGAGCTCCTCGAGGATATCCTCGATGGTTATTATGCCCGCCACTCTGCCCTGCTCGGAAACGAAGGCAAGATGGATCTTGCTGTGGCTCATTTCGGAGAGCAGCTCATCCACGGGCATATCGGGGCGAACGAACAGGGGCGTGTCGATAAGCTCAATAAGCTCGGTGTCCTCGCCGCTCTTAAGATACGCCTTGAGGAAGGCGCGGATATTCATAACGCCCATGACCTTGCCCTTTGAGTTGAGCATCGGAAAGCGGGAATGGTTCGTTTGCTGAACGCGCGAATAGATCTCGGAAAGCTCCATTGAGGTATCGAGCGTTTCAACGTTTTCCCAGGCCGTCATAGAATCGCGGGCGGTTCGCGCGCCGAAATGCAGCGCGCTGACCATCAGCCTCGCGGTCTCGGTCTCGGTCTCCTCGTCCTCCTCGCGCTCATCCTTGAAGCTTTCGATTAGGTCGGTAAGATCCTCCTCCGTTACGCTCGGCTCCGCGGAGCTTCTTTTGAAAAAGAGCTTTTGGATGCCCGAGCTTATCCAGGTGAACACCGCCGATATGGGCGTGAGTATCTTCATTAAAACGTAAAGTGATTTGCCGATGCGCAGCGCATAGCTCTCGCTCGCCGCCTTTGCGCGGTACTTAGGCAGCATTTCGGCAGCAAAAAACACCACCATCGTAACCAGCACGGTGGATATCACGAGCGCCACGTCTAAGAAACCGCTTCCCTTGAAGAACTGGCGCGTCAGCAGCGTCGCGATAGCGGCGCAGGCGATATGCATCACGTTGTTTCCGATGAGGATGGTCGAAAGTGCTTTATCGAAATTGTTCAGTATGTACATAACATACTGCGCTTTCTTATTGCCGTCTTCCGCGTATGATTTCATGCGCATTTTGTTCACCGAAGCAAGCGCCGTTTCGCTCGATGCGAAATACGCGCCGCCTAAGATGAGCAGAACAATAAGAATAAGGTAAACAGCGATAGTTCCGAAATTGAGTCCGCTTTCCGCAGCCTCGGCCGCCGAGCCGACCTGCGCGGACAGGCATCGCCATATACTACTGTCGTCCACTAAAATACCAACTCCTTTTTGGACAATAGTCTTATAGCTTCTTATTCTATCATAAATTCGAAGGATTTGCAAGCTTTGGCGGCGCATGGATCGTGTCACCTCAATTGGGTAAATTCTCAAAGTAAATGCAACAGTGCAATTTACCTTGAGAAGAAGTTGCATTAACCATGAAAAGGAAAAAGTGTCAGTATTTACTTTTGAAAATTTACCGATTAAAGTTGCAATTTAGAATTCAAAACTAATATATCAAAAAAGACTTGACAAAATTCGTTCTCTGCGCTAAAATAGCAAGGCACTTTGAATAGTGGATGCGCCCGTAGCTCAGCGGATAGAGTGCCCGGCTACGAACCGGTAGGTCGCAGGTTCAAATCCTGCCGGGCGCGCCATATTATCTATACGAAAAAGATATAGAGCAAAAAAAGCCCGATAAAATCGGGCTTTTTTGCGCCCAAAACGCCTGTAAATCACTGTGCAAATCCATAGATGTAAAATGGGTATTTTTGCCCTTTGACAGGACTTGAACCCCTGTAAAACCGAATATCGAGCAATTCATACTATACTACATCTAAAACATTGAGAGTGGGCGAGCAGATTTTTCGCTGAATCAATGAGGAGAATCGCAGATTGACTCGGAGCATCAATTAGATTTGACGAAGAAGATACAGCGGAAAAGATGCCGTCCGAATCAAGGCTTTACGGGGAAGCTCCTTTATTTAATGTTATAGTCGCTATCCTTAAGTGCAATAACAACTCCTGTGAATTGACCCTTGCCGCTAGTCCCCCTAAAAACATAGACGGGTATTAAATAAGGACAATCATCCATAACTTCACGATTATAATATGCAAGTTCTACACTTTCAACAGTGCCAATATCGCTGGTTTCTCCAGATAAATAAAACACGCCTTTATTTTGTTCAAGTTTGTTAACGGCTTCGTCAATGCTTATTAAAGCATATTCGCTATATGGCTCAAAATGTCTCTGTATTTTAGACACAGATACTATTTTACCATTTAGAGCTATATCGACAACAATTCTGGGAGCGACCCCACCAACCTCAACCCCGTCTAAGTTGTGGTATTTATAGACGATAGTCTTAAGTGTAGGGAATGTATTCTCCTTGCCATCAACAGTTTTGACAATAAAGCCATTATCGGAAATCAAAGTATCTTTTTCAAGAAATTCCTCTGAAAGCAAACCTGAAGATTCAAGCCATTCCCTTGCAATGTCAATGAATTCTTCATCTTTGTATGCTGCTTTCATCTCGTCAATTGAAAGATTATCTCCTTCAGAATAGCTGCATACAAGCGATCCTGAAGATTTAAATATGACTATTGATTTCCCCTTGCCATCCGAGATGCTATATGTCTGTTTTTCGTCAACAATTGGGTATTCATCCAAACCCATCAGCTTTTTTAGCTGGTCTACGTCATTGCTATTGATGATTTCTGCCGAAGCACTATAAACAATAGCAGATTCTTTAATATTGATTAGTTCTAAGTTGTCGGCAAGTGTTATCTCATTCAAGCAGGCATCAGAACCGGAAGGCGGAATATTTTCAAAAACAAGCGATATATTGTCATTTTTTTTCAGCATATGAGGCAATACTGTCGCTATTGCCAACACGGCGATAAAGCATGCAGCTATTTGCAGCCATCCGTTTTTCCAAACTGGGCGTTTGGGGGAATGTGTCATAAGATCGGCATCCATAGGATCATATTCGAGGACATATTCGTCTCGAATATTCGTTATTGCTTCAGTAAGTATTCTTGTATTCATTACAATACTCCTTCTTTTTTCAAATAGTCTTTGAGTGAATTCCTCATTCTCAAGAGGATCATTTTTGTTTTGCTCTCAGATATTCCGAGGTTTTTTGCGATACTGCTTACCGGTTCAAAATACCAGTATCTTGCAATAAAAACCTTGCGGTTTTGAGCGCTTTGGTTGTCAAGAAATGCGTTGATAGCTTTACTCAAAGCCATAGCTTCCAAATGCTCCTCTACCGAATTATGAGCTGCCGTCAAAACATTTTCAAGCTCTTCAAATGCTACTGAGCATTCATTGGCAGCGCGTTTTTGTCGGTTGCTATGCTTGAGCTTGTTTAGGGAAATGTTGCGGATAACCTTTCCCAAATAGGCTTTTAAGGAATTTGGACGCGTCGGCGGGATAGAGTTCCACGCTTGATAAAGCATATCGTTTATACATTCCTCCACATCCTGGGAGTCGTTAAGTATTCGGAGCGATACCGTGCGACAATAAACACCGTATTTCTCGTCTGTTCTAATCAACGCATCGTTATTGCGAGAAAAGAACAATTCAATTATTTGATTATCTGTTGCATGTTCGCTCATTAACATCTCCCTTCGAGTAATGAACCGGTTCACCTTAATAGACAACAAAAAAAGATGAATGGTCACAGAGTTTTGGATAGAATAGAGCAATCCGATTGACATTTTAACATGATTGGTAAAAAATGTTAACAGTGGATGTGACCAAGCATTAGAAAATGTTGTCTATGTAAGTAAGATAGTAGTTATTGGATACTATAATTACTATCTGTCCAAACAATCTATGCAGGATATGAGGATTGAGAGCGGATGAGTTCTATAATGGCTAAAAAGAAAGTATTAAAACGAATAAATGCTATTATTGCCATTTGCGTGGTGACTATAGCATTTTTACTTCTACTTATCTCCTGCAGCAAACCCGGGTCGAAGCTTCACCCCTGCGTGGAGAGCATGCTGATGCAATTGTCCCTCAACGATTGTGCGGTAAAGCTTGCTAAAGACTATACGGATATTAATTATCACCTATCTGCTCCTGAAATAAGTTTGAACGAAATAGAAGCTTATTTGGAAAGCTTGAAAGTCGAATATGACATCCGAGAGTATACAGATGCATTTGTCAGTGAAAACTTGGGGATTAATTCGGTTTCGGAGTTATACGATTTTGCCAAGGAGCATCTGTCTGAACAAGAAAAAATACAACTCATTGTTGCTGCAAGAAAAGAAATACTTGAAAGATTGATAAGTTGCTGTGACTTTGAACTGAACAACGATTCGGTCGCAAACTATTCTCTTCAAATTGTTAGATCCTATGAAAGCGAAGCGAGTTTATACAATATGAGCTTGCAGGATTACTGTAATAGCATACTTGAAATTCCGTACGCGGATTTCTTTCAATACTGCTACGAGGAGGGTGAACAATATGTAAAGAGTTATTTAGCGGTTGGTGCAATCGGATTTATTGAACTTGATTGCTCTCAAAACGAGCAAACAAGCATAAATGCTGATATCTTCAAAGCGTATCAGCAAATCGAAAACCAAGTGTTTGATTTATTCATTACTTGTGATGAAAACTTTTAGTCGCTTAACAGAAAGGAAAATGAATTATGAGAAAAAGGATTATGTCTGCGTTTGTCGCAACAATTATCGTTGCTCTGTCAGCTATATCTCCTGTTTATGCCGAGCACGAAAAGCGCAGCGGCGCATCGATTTTGGAATCGCTTTACAATAGTGAAAAGGAAGCTTTGATAGCAGATCCGGATGAACTCGCCCTTCAAAACAAACTGATCGAACTTTATCAGATCATCGATACAGATGCATTGGTAAAAAGCGGTGAAAAAGGAAGTCGTCCTGTGTACTCCGAGTCATATGGCGGTTGCTATATCAGCAATGGCAAGCTTGTTGTTTGCTCAACAAAAGGTTCTGCTGCCGAAAAAGATGTGAGCCCATTGCTGTGCAGTCAAACGGTATCTCACTCGTACAATGAACTGCTGTCATGTAATGAAATGTTGCATGTCAAGCAACGAAAACTGCTGAATGACATTGATATGTTAAACGAGGACGAACAAGCGGTTTTGTCTTCAATCGTTGGGTTTGGGATTGACGAAGAACTAAACGCAATTGTTGTTGATGTAATCAAAATTACGGACAACTATGAAAACGACTTCTTTTCGCTGTTCGGTTTCGAAGATGAGCCCATCATGTTTCAAGAGGTCGGAGCACACACCCAAGAAGCGGCCACATATAAGCCGGGACGAGCTATTTATGTTATAACCGAAAGAAACGGGAGCTCGGTTTCATACAGCCGCATCAGTATCGGCTACAGGGCTTTCTACAGACTGACTTCTTATGATGAGTATGGATTTACAACCTGCGGACATGGAGTGAAGGATTCTGTTGATGGTAATGTCTATTCAAACTCATCGTTAACGAACATTATTGGAACCAGAAGAAGATATCGCTTCAGCGGTTCGACTGATGTTTCGTTCATCAAACTGAGCAGTGGAAACAGCATAACAATGCAGACTCATTACTCGAACGATCAAGGCAGCACAAGCAATGGTGATATCATTTCAGGTTCATATATGACTACAGTTCCTAAGGGTTCTACTGTTTACAAGGTTGGATCCACTACATATAAAACATCGGCGACGGTTCAAAGCACGAATTATAGTACAACTTTGGACGGTGTTTCTTTTACCAATCTCACTAAAACAAGCGCTTTCGCTGACGAAGGAGATAGCGGCGGCCTTGTATATATGTATTTTAACGGCAAGTACAACTCTGCCGGTATCGTAACGGCAAAGGGCGGCTGGTGGATCTTCTCATTCTCCCTGTATACAAAAGCCGTGGAGGTAGCGGATCAAATGAGTATTTATCCATACTCGGATTATTGATGATTCAGCTAAACTGATTCTTGCTCAGCTGAATAACCGCGAAAACAACTAAACTCTACGTTTGATAGATTTCAACTTTTTTAGACGGAGTTAATAGAGCGAAATCCGCTTCGCCATGTTTCATGGTGTGGAAGTCCAAAGTCAAGTGTGCTGAAGAGCCTTTCATTAAACTCGATAATACGCGGGATGCGAAAAGCCCCATCCTCGATCAATTCCTGTCGATAGATAGCGGCCAGCCTCTTTCCGGTTTGGTTTGGTTTTATTCATAAGTATTATACCAGTTTGGGGCTCCGCTTTCTATACCACGTAGAGTGATTTTCCGTTTGCGCCATGGCTTAAAATCATTGATTTGCCTGATATTTTTGGGTTTTGCTCATGGCTGATAGAGGTGTAAAAAGGAGGTGTTGCGTGAAAAAGTGTTTGCTGCCGCAACGGTAATGCTGCGATGTTCGCTTTTGAATGAAAAGCCGAAAGCGGACAGCCCTGTACGTACCCTAAAATACGGCGAACCATCGGAATCCTTTTGCAGCGCAAAAGGAAAAGACACTCGGATCGGCAAGCTTGATCTTGCCAAAGCAAAAAAACACTATGAGGTTCATTATGAACAGAACCGAAAGGATGATATTCATTATGGCTTGACATAGCAGTAGTAACACCCTATAATTTATATATGGATTGACAGTTGCTATGACATGGTGTTTTTGCTTTTTAAAAAATAAATTGAAAGGAATTTTACGTATGAAAAAGCTTCGCAACATCATATCCCTGTTCCTCGCGGTGCTGACCGCGCTCTCTATACCTGTGTTCTCGCTTGCGGCGAGCAAGACGGAGAATTACGAACCGTTTCCCGGAACCAGATACCGAATTACCAGTTCTGTATGGGTACACTCAGTCTCAGCGGCGAAAGGTTCAATGTCTGTAAGCAGAGTAAAAGGTCAAGCTTCAGAATGCTTGGAACTGACTATTGCCGTCGGCGCATTCACTTCAAGCTGGCAGCCGATAAACACCGTTGTACAAACGTTCACGCACTTTGGCGAAGACCAATGCACTGATACGCTGACCTGCCCTACGATATATAATTATACAGTTGGTCATGTGCAGGGCTCGTTCAGGTTCATGGGCTACGAAAAGATGCTTAGGGATGTCGACTAAGGAAGAAACCTTAATCATGTTGACGTAACCACTTAACACAATAGTTCGCCGAGGCGTGAAGCCGCCTCGGCAAGCTATGAAGAGATGAGGAGACCAACAGATGAAAAGAATCAATGCTATCATTTCAATTTTGCTCGCTGCCATTTTTGTTTTCGCTTGCACAAAGCCGCCTCTGCCGAAGGGGGATAAAGAGATTGCAGAGAACAGCACGCTTTACGCAAACAACGGCAAGCTGGCGATAAAGCATGACGATGCGCTTTATTTTAATGCGCGAATCGGTGAATACGTGGTGATGTATGCTGCCGATCTTGCAAACGGCGGTGCCTTGCCGGCCTGTGGAAAGCCAGATTGCCTGCATAATGATGCGAGCTGCAACGCTTGCATTGGCGGGGCTATACCAAATCAAAGCTATACCATTTATAACGGGCGCTTTTATTGGGTCGCAGCGGCCTTTGAAGATTCAGTCTCTGAATATTACCTTTACAGTATGACGTTGGACGGCACCGACCGGAAAATCGAAATGAAGCTCAATAGAGACTATGAATCCGTGATCTTATTGGGCGTAAGCGGCATATATGACGGAATGCTATATCGCTGCGGAACAGGAAACTATGTTGAGAATGCTGAAATACACTATGTAACACTCATATATGCGCAGCCCCTTCAAGGCGGAGAGCCGAAGGAGATTATGCGGCTCGACGGCGGTGATCAGTTAGCGGTGAAATTCGATGGGCATACGATTTATTGTGCATCAGCCATATTTTCCGAAGATATATTGCGCCTGCATTCCTACGATATGGAAAATGACGAACTTAAGGAGCTATATAGCGGCAAAGCACCAGCGGATGCGATCGCGATGACTGTTGACGGCTCTGATCTGATTTTTCAGGAAGGCAGGGGTGTGAGCTATTTGATGAATTCCGGGAGCTTTTCCGAACTGTTTCCGAATGCGCCGATCGATGCTAAGTATTCAATAACCGATACTGCCTGCGTTGATTTCACACTTGATGAGCTTGTTTGCACGGATCATGACGGTAATCTTATCGCAAAGCTCCCGCTCAAGTGCGATTGGCTGGACGAAACGGTGATCAAGTATAAGCTGGGCAGCATTGATGGGGTTTTCTATTTCTACTTCTGTTCGATCGTTGACAAGCCATTCAATAACTATCTTGTTTCGTTTGATCCCTCCGAGCCGAAGTTGAATCTTATTTGGAAGGGTTAAGGCTTAAAGCTATACAAGATGAGACATTCATGACCTGTTGACAGATGCCTGTCGGGAGTCTTCAGACAGCTTCCGACAGGTGTGAGAATGGAGATCATGCTACTATATCGACTACAGCGATGAAAAAATGTATCACCGCTTCGAGTATGAAACAGCGGACGGCGAGTATTTTGAGGATTGTATTTTTGAGATCGATGTAAAATCGGGCGAATCGCGCCAAGTGTGGAGCGAGAAAACTAAAATCAAATATTGAGCCCGTTTAAGGAAAAATACATTCGTTCGACGAATAATGCATTTGATTAATTTGGAGATAAGTTATGGAGCTTAGAATAAACGGTCTTGTTAAGAATTACGGCAGCAAAGAGGCGCTGAAAGGTTTTACCTACACATTTAGCGAGGGCATCTACGGCATCCTCGGCGCGAACGGCGCGGGCAAGAGCACGCTGATGAACCTTATTACAGACAATGTGACGAGGACAGCCGGCGAAATACTTTTCAATGGAAAGGACGTGCTTGAGCTTGGAACGGAGTTTCGCGCGCAGCTCGGATTCATGCCGCAGCAGCAGGGCCTGTATGAAAGCATGACGGCGGAGAGCTTTCTTGCTTATATGGCAAGGCTCAAGTGCATGAGCGGAAAGAAGCTGCGCTCGGAGCTCGACCGCGTACTGGAGCTTACCAATCTTTCCTCCGTTCGCCACCATAAAATAGGCTCGTTTTCCGGCGGAATGAAGCAGCGCGTGCTGCTTGCGCAGGCGATGCTCGGCGAGCCGAAGGTGCTTATTCTCGATGAGCCGACGGCGGGGCTCGACCCAAAGGAGAGGGTCAGACTCAGAAACCATATCTATGAGCTGGCGAAGAATAGGATAGTTCTGCTTGCAACGCATATCGTGAGCGATATCGAAGCGATCGCGGACGACATAATCCTGATGAAGCGGGGCAGGATCATGCTGAACGGCACCCCGAAGGAGCTTATTTCTTCCCTTCCTGCGGACAAAAAGCCGCTGCTCGGCTATTTCACGCTTGACGATGTTTATCTTTACTATCTTGGGGATGAACTTGCGGAGGTTGAGCATGAATGAGCTGAAGCGGATACTGTCAAACAAGCGCAGAATGCTTATTCTCATCCTGATGCCGATCGTTTCGATAGTGCTGTTCCTTTTCGATTTGATATCCGGTGATGTAAAGAGCGGGATCAGGCACATGCTCGATGAGGCGGCGGAGCATCGAGCGGTTGCGGAGCATGTCTGCCGCCTTACGCCGGAGGATGCGCTTGAGGCGATCGAAGCCATTGAAACGATCGGCGAGGATGAGAACCCCGAAAGCTTCTTTTTTCATGAAAACCTAAAGAAAACCGCCGAGCATATCATAGAATACAGAACCTATCTTGATACTGTAAGTCGGCAGGCTGAGCAGATGTCATCTTCTTCCATTTTCGGGAAGAACAAGGGCAGCTTTACCTATAGGAACATTCAAAAGACGGCAAAGGATTTTGAAAGGCTTCGCGGCATCGAAGCGGAGTTCGGAAATAACCGCGCCGTGGAAACCTTTGCTTCGTTTCGCACGGCGGATTTCCTTTATCTTGCCGTTATGATCATATTTGTTATTTCCTTTTTCGAGGATCGCAAAAACGGTCTGTGCTCACTTGTGCGAAGCTGCCCAAATGGACGCGGAAACCTTGCGCTGTCGCGCATTGGAATACTTTTGGGCGTTTCGGTAGTTTTCACGGTGCTGATCTATGTTTCGATGCTTGCGGTGTCGTTTGTGCTTTACGGTGGAGCGGACGGGCTTGATCGTGCCGTTCAGTCGATCGCCGGTTTCAGAACCTGCACGCTTCGCGTAAACATTGCCGAGTGGCTTTTGATCTATCTCGGCGTAAAAGCAGCGTGCGGTATGCTGATCGGGCTGATTTTCTTCGTTGTGCTGTCGTTTGTTTCAAATGTTCAGCTTTCCTGGTTTATCAGCATTGCCGTGCTTGCCGTGGAGTATGCGGCGTATACGCTCATACCCGCGCAGTTCGGTCTAAGCATATTCAAGTATGTAAACCTGTTCTCGTTCGTTCACCCGCTGGAGCCGCTCTCCAAATATGTGAATATGAATCTCTTTTCCTATCCGGTCGGCGTGCTTCCGCTGCTCTTCGTGCTGCTTTGCTTGCTGCTCGTCGGTCTATCCATCGCCGTTATTGCCGCTCAAGTGAAACGGCATCCGAACGGCAGACGGAATATTCTCAGCAGGCTGATCGTTTTTGTTGACCGTGTACTCGATTTTTTCCGCAGCCGCTTTCCGATCTTTATGATGGAGGGCTACAAGCTGCTTCTGCTTGGCGGAAGCGTGATCTTCCTTGCTGCCGGGATCTATTTCGGAACAAGGCTCAGCGCGGTGGGCTATGAATACATCGAAGAGGATTATATTTACTCAATGTATCTTCGCGAGGCTCAGGGCGAGATAAATGCCGATACCGAGGCCTATCTTGTAAAGGCGCGCGAGCAGATCGCGCTTCGGGAGGACATTGCAGGTCAATTCGAGGGCTCGCTTATAAAACTTGAAAATGAAGTGGAAATGCACAAAAGCCTTGCCGCAGAGCGCGGCATTACTCCATGGCTGCTCGATCAAACGGCACTGAATAATTATCTTGGTGAAAAGATTTGGGGACTCCCAAGATGGAATGCGATCGTCGTGCTTGCGTTCATGCTGCTCACGCTCGCACCCATCTTTGCGTTTGAGCACCAAGTCGGCGCGGTGCGGATACTTCGCTCGACCCCGCGAGGGCGCGCAAGGGTGTTCGCGGCAAAGTATGCCGTCGCCACCGTTGAAACGCTTGCACTTTGGTGCGCGGTCTATCTTCGCGAATGGCTGAACATATCCCAAAGGTTCAGCGCCATCCTTGCCGCCCCGGTTCAAAACGCCGATGCGCTCTCGGCTTTCCCGATAGTGATGAGCCTCGGAGCTTTTCTTACGGTGCTCTGCATACTTCGTCTTATCGGAATGCTGATCGCGGCGATGCTGATCGTCTATATCAGCTCAAGGGTAAATTCTTGGGAAAAGGCGGTAATGCTCGGCTCGGCACTTATCCTGATCCCCGGTGCGCTGCTTTACTTTTCGCAGGAATGGGCGGGAGTGATATCCGTAGTTCCTTTCGTTTCGATGACGGAGGTTCTTGTGCCGTTCACGGGAATCGGAATGAAGCCCGTGCTCGCGGCAGTCTGGCTTGTGCTTGCTGTCACACTGACCGCGCTTGCACGACGAAGCTGGATCGGCGCGTCCAGTATAAAAAAGTAAAGAATACTCCATCGTATCTGCCGATTCATGCAGAGCGGAAGCAAGCAGATGATTCAACCATGATGCCGGAGGCAAGCTTGTTTTTGTAAACTGCTCAATATAGAGCGATATAAGAGCTGTATCAACTTCTTATTCAAACCGCTGATTATGTCCAAGATTTATCGGTAGGAGGCATCATAGGAACTTGACAAAAACTATGGTGCCTATATTGCAAACGACAAGAACATAGACAGAACGAAACTCGGCTTAGCCCCTAAAGGCTGGGACGGCAAATCTGCTCAGCGCTATCATTGGAAAGGCATAGCGAATGATTTCTATGATTATTCTCCGGTTTCGCGCACTCGCCATATTTGGATTCATAAATATGGCTTTGAGTGATCATTGATCATTAGATTTTAAGATGAGGAGTTAACTTATGGATGCAGGGCGCGGAATGGCCAATGGGAAAGAATTCCCCTATGAAGTACATTGACAGAAAGACAAACGGAGAGGAGGTTTTGTTCCGCTTTGTTGATGTGGATACCGGCGAAGAGCGAATAGTATCGCAGTTCTATTGATGCTCCTTGGGTATTCTACAAGCAAATTGCAGATAAGGAATACAGAATAAACGTATAGTTTGTGCAAGGATTATAGACAAGAAATGCGAAAGCAGAGTAATGTCTGTAATCCTTTTTTCGAGTCGTAAAGCTTCTGCAGGATCCAATGTGCTATAATATGTACATTAACTTGAGAAACGGAGTTGCTATGGATATCCACAAGTGCAACAGCTTCTTTCTTGACTCAATATTTTCCCGAGTGTGGACAACTTACCGACGCTCGTCTATAATCAGGTGATTACCGTTTGGAGGAAATGATTATGGAAACAAGCAACTATGTTGAACGCTATATCGACAACTGCGCGCACATTAAAAAACTCTCTCCCGATACTGTGAAAGCATACCGTATAGATCTGGCTCAGTATGCCGCCTTCGTTGGCACCGGTATCGCCGATGAGCAGATGCTTTGCAAGTTCATTAAGCATTTGAATAAAAAGTATGCGCCGCGAACAGCAAAACGCAAGCTTGCGAGTGTACACGCTTTCTATAAAGAGCTTCTGCTGATCGGCGCAATCGAACGCAACCCGTTTGGCAGAATCCCTGCCCGCATACACATTCCGCATACTCTGCCAAGAACAATTCCGATAGATACGGTTGAAACGATTCTCTCGAGTGCACATTCGGCATTAAACGCTTCAAATACGGCTCTTCGTGACATAGTGATCCTTGAACTGCTTTTTTCGACCGGAATGAGGGTTTCAGAGCTTTGCTGCTTGACAAGCGAAACATTTGTTATTGAGAATGATACGGTCCGAATCACTATAAACGGAAAAGGCCGCAAGCAACGCATTATTCAACTGTCAACACCTGAAATCGTGGCGACCGTAAAGGTCTACATGAATAACTGCTCGGCAGAAATCGCACAATGCGGAGGATTGTTTTTTAATCAATGGGGAAACAGGATAACTCCTCAATCGGTTCGAGGTATCATCCGAAAGCATACGGGGCGATGCGGAATAGACGCACATATAACGCCGCATATGTTCAGACATACGTTTGCAACTGCACTTCTTGATGAGGGTGTGGATATCAGGTACATTCAAGTGCTTCTGGGACATAGTTCAATATCAACAACGCAGATATATACCCATGTTTCTGTTGGTAAGCAGACTATGATTTTGGCTGAAAGGCATCCGAGAGGTAAGATGAGTTTTGGCGTTTAAACTATTTGGCAAGTTAAACAATACGTGTAAGCGAGTAATCGTTGGAAAACCGAACTAAACTGATATAAGCGGCTGCTTGAAATGGCGGTCGCTTTATTATTGCAGGATAATCACTAATTATCGAGTATTTTCACGTAAAGAGGTATAATAATGTCGAAGAAAATGAAAATTGGAATTGCGTACGATGTTAAGTCAGATTATAGCATAGACGCATCTGACTGGAAATACTCAGACTTCAGTACGTTGCGAGAAATTGACTTTATCAAAAGCCTCTTCGAGAGAAGGGGGCATACGGTTTTTCTGCTTGGAAACTATGAAAGAATTGATAATGCGTTAAAATCCGGAGCATTTCCTCCTGTGGACATCGTGTTCAACACCGCCGAAGGTATCGGTAGTCGCAACCGGGAAGGTTGGATCCCTTCGCTATTGGAAATAAACGGAATCCCCTATTCTGGATCTGACGCATTTGCGCTAAGTGTTTCTTTGAGCAAATTACATACAAAGCTGATTGCTCAGTATTTAAATATTAGAACTCCAGCATTTGTTGAAATCGTTACACAAGAAGATATTGGCAAGGTTTCATCTATCCCAGGGCCATGGATATTGAAGCCCAATTTTGAGGGGAGTAGTTCAGGCGTTGTCTATGCAGAAAGCAAACAGTTGCTTTCTGCACAAGCGGAGTATCTTCTGGCAGAATACTCTCAACCCATCATATGCGAATCGTACATCGGCGGACGGGAGGCAAATGTTTCTCTGCTATATGATGGAGCTGCAACAAAAGTAATTGGTGCCGTTGAGGTTATCCGAAAGGATGGCCAAAATCTTCACATATTTAGCGCTATGGACAAATTCTGCGGAACCTGTACAAAGATTAACGCAGCTTTTTCGAAAAAGACACTCGACTATATGTATGAAAGTACCGTTCGATTACATAGACATCTAGGGTGCAAGGATTATAATCGTGCAGATTTTCGCATTGATGAAACTGGTTGTCCATATTTTTTGGAACTAAATCCAGCTCCAGGCATTAGCGATGACGACAGTTACACGCTATGTTGTAAATGCCACAATTACAACATAGATTGGGTTCTCGAACAAATCATATATAATGCCGCTAAGCGCTTTTGCTAATCTGCTATTCATAAAACCGCAGAGAGAAGAAAATGCATTCTTCCTGAAAATATCGATTTAGGATTGGTTTGGGTGCTGTTTGTAAGGGCCTTCTAACGGTCATCCCGGATTGTTTTTTTTGCCAAATATATAAAGAATGTGCACATATATCTAAACCGCGCTTCGAGGCTTGGCATTTTTTCGCACATAGTGAGATATTCAATGCATTTTTTATACTCACAAGCATAATAGAAATACTGCCCCCACGCCAGTAAGCGATAGACTTGGAAGTCATAAACACTCTTGCTTTCAGGCAAAGAAGCTATTCTATCTATTTCAAGCAACTGTGAATATGCTGCACTATGCTGGTGTTGCTTGAGAAAACATGTGGTCAAATTAGACATAATTACGATTTTTGAATATGGTTCAGCTTTGTATTCCAAAGCATGCTTAAATATCTCGATTGCTTTATCATAGTTGTTTTCAAATATTGCTGTAAATATCCCCTGCGTATTGAGAGGATATACTATCATAAGGCTTCCAAAAGAGGAAAATGTATCAATGCTTTTCGCTATATGAGCAGGAATTTCCGCTTGCCTTCCTAAATATAAAAGATCTGTTGAAATATTGTGATGCAATTCTGCAATATTCTTTTTTTGATAATGCTTTTCGAAATATTCCAGTGCTGCTGGATACATATCAATTGCGAATGACTCGTCATATACCATACTTGCCATCTTTAATAAATGATAGTATTCGTTCTGATAGTGCTTGTTTCTGCAAATTGTAACAGCTTTAATATAATAATTTTTCTTTTTCAAACAATCTCCGGTGCAATCATAAAAAGAAGCAAGAAGAGCAAGTGTTTTGCAGTATTGAATACTATCAGCAGAAATTGTTCTAAGCTCTTTTTCTGATTCCTCTGCAAGTGTTATCGCTTCGGTTATCCTGCCATCCATATAGTAGCAGAGTGCACAGGCAAGCTTTATGTCAGACAACTCGATATAATCACATTTAGTTGGGGCGTTAACAATGCAGTCATTGTATAGTATAGAAGCATCAGCAAACTGGCCAATCTCGCAAAGACACTTAGCATCTAAAATATTTATATTATAATCCAAATCCGGAAATGGCAACTCATGGTCATCTAAAATGTCTAACAAAAATCGAGCTTCAGAAATCGTTTTTCGTGCTGAATCATAATCTGATATTTCTATATACGCTTTGATTAGTTCGTAGGCATAAGTAATACATTCACCATAGTCTCCGGCAGCTTTAAAATGCTTCGTAGCAGAATGCAGATGATATATTTTTTGATCTTCGGCAGGAGGAATACGACTACTCTGCATACGCTCATATCTACGAATATAGTATCTTCCCAAAATACTGTGCCATTTGCGGCTTTCCTCCGAGCGTATTGCATTACAGATGATACGGAATGAATCAAAAGACTCAAATGAATACCTTTCAGCATCTTCATGCTTTATAAGCCTTGAAATTGCTTCAATCTTGTTCAGCAGCTCTTCTGCATGAATTATTCTAAATGGCCTTGACAGCAATTCGCTAGAAAATGTATTCCCAATGATTGCAGACTTGTTCAATACGTCTTTAAGATTCTCATCAAGACGTTCATATCTTTCTTGTATATATTCACTAAGTACATTGGTTAATTCTCCCTCAGAAATACGCACACAAGAGCATTGTCCTGTGGTTTTATTTAAAAGCCCTTTCATATTTAGGTAATTGATGATCGTGTTTAAATACATTACATTTCCATTTGCAGAGCCGATAATGTACGTCAAATCCGTGTCATCTATAGCAACATTTCCTATAGTTTCCCTTAGATAGCGCTTAAGAATTTCCGCGCTGATACGTTTGAATTGAAGAAATTTTATTGAAAAAGGCGGAAAACTATAAAGCTGCCTTTCGAACTCATTTTGTCCGTCATTATCATATTCAAAGATAATAAAGGCTTTGCATTTAGCGTGGTAAAGTAAAAGCTGCTTACAGATCTCAATGATAAAACTAACAAGCCCAGAGTCGTACTGATCGGCTCCTTCAAAATAAAAGATCATTTCGCTCTTTTTGCATAGGTCAATTATATAGTTCTTTATGCGTTCTGGAACAGAAAGGTCACTTGTGGAAGAAAAAATATCTTGGTCACCGAGTGCATTAACGATTGCTTCATATTGATAATGAGGCTCAATTAAAGGAACAACATGAACAACATTTTTTCTTCCGTTTAAAAAAGAGCTTATAGTCGAACTCTTTCCAACTCCTTTCTCGCCAAATACGGTTACTGCAGTTGATATGCTGTAACCCTCATAGATAGATTCCAATTGTTCTTTTTCAGACTTATGAAGCTCCATATTCAGAAACACTGGTGAACTAAACACATAATTTGAGTTTGGTTCAGTATATTGTACTGGCGTACTATTCAATTTGGCAAAAATAAGCCGAGCCAATTCTTTAGGTGAGATATTTTTTGCATCTATATGACCAAGGCTGCCCACTAAACCTGGCAGGCGTGTTTCATCAAAATATACTGGCAATATGTATTCGTTTTCATCTCTTAATGCCCTGTCTTGGGCGGAACGCATTTCCCATCTCGTCCATATTTTATCCTTGTATTCACGTGAAATAAATACAACAACAAATCTTGACTTCAAAAAGTAGATTTCGTCGAGATACTGCGTCAGGTTTTTCCCCCAAAGCACAGCTTTATTATCATTATCATAAAAATGTCGAACACCAAGCATTGAGAGCTCTTTTGAAACCTTTTCAACATAACTTCTTTGCTCACCTGCAAAAGAAAGAGCAACTTGATATTCCCAATCGCGTTCCATCGTAACAACCTCCAACGGTCTTTTTAGCCAAAATAAAAGATAATTAGTGATTATCCTGCAATTATTATATCATTATTCCGAACAAATGTCCACATGGTTTTAAGGATCCTGTGTCGTCTGGTTGGTACTTCGCACCT
>Ga0256404_1002216_pt1 | contig 43745 bp, 37 predicted proteins | sample RumenRJG_01DNA_FD_185990 | JGI IMG/M metagenome (GOLD analysis project Ga0256404, IMG submission 185990) | Bovine rumen microbial communities from Lethbridge, Alberta, Canada - RJG_01 | ecosystem: Host-associated > Mammals > Digestive system > Stomach > Rumen | place: Canada: Alberta | collected... | reverse complement strand
CATAGCAGTCGTCAATATGACTGCAAAGATAAGAAATCAAATCCGTTTCATTTCAAAAACATACTTAAACGGCTATATTTCAAATATTTCAAAGACCAATTTACCCACTTTTATTGGACAGTAGTGAATAAAAGTTAAAAATGAAAAATGAGCTGTCGGAGCAATCCGGCAGCTTTTTTTTGTGCGAAAATGAGCGCTCAGGGGCAATTTTTTGCTAAAAAGTGATGCGCAGGGGCTATTTTTTTGCAAAAAGGAGCATTAGTCTTAAATATTTAACCTCTAACCTCTAAACTCTCACCTAATAGTCGTACCTTTGCCGCTGATCAAAACGCCGTGTCAATTTGAATATGTAAAGAGGCTCGCCTCTGCGCGGATACATTTTTTCCCTCCGTTTTTTTCGAGTATTAATTTTTAAAAACTGTTGTTATGACACAGAAAACAACGGCCGGGGAAAGACTGGCCAAAGAGAAGATTGGAGGTTTGATATGAAGCAGATTTCCTTAATTCGAGAGAATAATAAGCTCCTGCTTTGGGGCAAGATAAACGGTTCGAGCAATATTCAGTTCATATTGGATACGGGCTGTTCAGGCCTGTTGCTTCCCAAGGAGGTGGGTGATATCCTCTTCCTGAAAGGCTTTCTTGTGGATTCGGATGTGAAAGGAACCGCTACAGGTTCTTATGGCAGCGCATATTCTGCACAGCAAAAAGTAATCAACATCAGTAACCTGACGTTCGGCAAAGTCAAGCTGAAGAATGTTGATGCTTCCATCAGCGACCGATATGGCGGGCCGTGTCTGCTTGGCATGTCTGCCTTAGACAAGCTGGGCGGCTATTCGATCACGAAAGACAAGCTGATAATCGATGACGGTAAGCCTGAAACGACAGTCGCAGCGGACATGACGAAATACCCCAAACCCTACATTACGCGGGTTAAGAGCCGCATCAAGCAACTCCGGAAGATCCGTGAGGAGAGCGGTGTGGAGGATTATAAGTTTGACTATGCAGAGCATCTCCAGACGCTCAACAATATCATACAGTCGTGCTGTCCGTTGCTGCAAGAAAAAAAATATGCTAAGGTCTGTGAGGTGTTGGAGGAACTGCAGACGATCATCAAGGATAATCTTGCAGATGACGAGGAGAAAACCTGGAAGAGGGGGGCTTTCATCACGGCCTACTTTAACTGCTATCTTGCCATGGCCTATAACGGGCTGGAACGGTATGAAGAAGCGCTGACGTACTTTGACAAGGCCTCGAAATTCCGTTCTCTAAACAGTTTGATGCTGGATGAAATCAAGGAGTTTTCCCGTATGATTCGTGAAAAGATCAAAGAAAGAGATAAGGACAAGCCGAGGGTCTTTGCTCCTGCCAAGACCACTACGTTTGAGGAAGATGTGCAGGCTTATAATCTCCGGCAGATAGAATTCGAGGATCATTATTATGGAAATGGCGAGACGAAATCGGCCTATGTCGGCTTTCAAAATTTCGATGATGCTTACAGGTTCTGCCGCATGAACCACAAACGACTGGAAGTGCTGAGCAAGGAAGACGGAAAATGGCAGAGGACGGGCAATATCCCCACGGAGAACCTTAGCTGCGACAGCCTGGAATTTGGGGAAGAGCTTGAGAGCTATTCATTCGATTTTACCATAGATGGCACTCTGAAAGAACTGACAAAGCAGTTGGGTGATGACACGGAGAAAATAGCTCTGGTCAAGGCGAATGCAGAGAAGGCGAAGACATTCTTAAATTCAGAAGAATATACGTATAGGAATCGTCCTGCCGTGATTCTTCGTAAAGCCGATCTCGCCTTAGACTCAATAATAAAACCGGGCGCGAGTCTTTCCTGGCACGGGCATGAGCTTATACTGGCCGCAATGGATGTGGAGGAGTTCATAACCAAGAGGCTTGAAGAGGCCGTTCTGGCAGGCAGAATCATACCCTGCGCTTGCGGACAGATGCCGGAGGACTTTATCTATCTTGCTGACAAGAACAGGGAACTGGGAACGTATGGCGAGGATGACTATACGGCCAATAATGACCCCGACAATGCCCGTACGATGGGAGCATTTGTACTTTACGATGAAGAAAACTGGGTAGGATATGGTTATCGTTCTACCTACGATGATAAGTATTGGCGGTGGGAGAGTGTTGAACACAGTAATGTGGGCGGTTTTCCAGAAACTCACGAAGACACCTCGAAGGAGAACGATGACCGAATATGCTATTGGCAGTTAATCATCAAACGTGACGAGGATTGCCACGGAATCATTCATCCGGAAGCATTCTGATTAGTCTGTGCATTAAATACATCGGGGCCTCTCATTGCGAGGGGCCCCGATTGTTTTTTTGAGTGGAGTAGGGTTGTCTATCTGTTTCCTTAGAAATCGTCGACTTCTTTATTCATCTTTTCTTTAACGGCAGAGATGAGCTTGTCTACGTCAGCTGGGATTTCTACAACATATTGTTGTGCTGCTTTTTTGAGATAAAGGCCTTTATATGTCACCTCTGGAACGATTTGTGCCAAAGGAACAGATGCACGAGCAGCGCTTGCATTATATTCAAAATACATCGAGGGTACTATGACCGTAATTTGTGCCCGTCCGTCTTTACATCGAATTTTTAAGGTTAATTCCGACCAGACATTCCATCCTGCACCACCCATGACTTTTTTGAATCCGAGGTAGGATCGTCCCTTAAAGATAATCGTGGCAGTCTCTTTATCCTTATAGTCAACACCTATGGAGGATTTGCCCTCTCCGGCAAAATCACTCAGACCTTCTAACGCCCGACTATAGAGCGTGGCAGCAGTAGTTTCTCCAAATTGTTCCACGACCGTTTTTTCATAGACTCCACTCTCATTGAGTGTAATCTGTGCGGAAGCACAGAGTGACACAAGCGAGAATAAGCATGCTAAAATCCTTTTCATATTTTCTATCTTTTGGTTTGTGAATCAAATATTACGATAAAAGCGTGACACTGATGCCACTTCTTCAATCGGAGGTCGTGAGAAGAACCTTGCAAGGAGAAATGTAGTCAGGCCACGCTATACGCGCGAACCATCATACTGTTTCTTGCTTGCTGATGGAAGTTTCTCACGTTTCCGATTACAAGAAAAGCATAACGCTTCGATTTTACACTAAGTCATGTGTTCCTCACGGAATACGCCACAAAGATATATAATTTCTGATTAAATTCCCCATAGAAAATACATTTTAGTCAATAAATATAAGAGAAAATTTCAAATTTTTATCAAGATGTGGGTTAAAAAGCATTCCTTGTGCTTGCAGATAGAGATTATTTTTCGTACATTTGTGGGCAAAAGATTGTTTTACTATGAGTCAGAAAGTTTTAGATCAGATTTCCTTGCAAATTCATATCTATTCCGACGCTTGGGCTAATGGCAAGACGGGAGCTATTTCGGATGAGAGATGTGAAGGTGTATTTAGGTTCTTTGAAACCAAGAATGTTGTAGAAGAAAAGAACGGACAAAAGTATGTCGTTGATAAATGTTTGATTCATGAAAATATCGAAGAGAATCCCATTGTGGCGATAGGCATTGTGGCTTACTGGCTCTCATTTAGGAATAACCCTAACAGATTTGCAAGCCTTACTGTAAAGAAAACGTGGTCGCATAAGTGTATAAAAGAGTTGTTCGACAAATATACACAGATGCGCTATGATCGTTTCCGTGACATGCATAAAGATAATCCGGAAACGTGGAAATGGGACTGGGATTATGAGTTTTACGCAAAGTATCTTATTCCTCATGAACTAAAACTCAACGACATGTCTAAGGCTCTTTTTGAATTTCTTCCTGAGGAAGAACAAAAGGAAGTTCGTGCGGTCATGGATAACTACATTGAGTATCTGATTAAAATTCGCGAGGATAAAGGTTACTACGTCTGTGACGAGTTGAAGATTCTTCGTTACTTAGATACTCAAGATTTAAATTTTTTGGAGACGATTAATGTAGAGGACTGGAAAGAAGCTTTGGGTAGGCTTGAGAGGACAAGGTGTATAAAAGTCGCATGGGTAGAAGGGCATACACCAGAGGAAGTAAGAATGCTCGACAGAGGTAGGATTTATTTGAAGTGTTTGGAAGACCAAGTACATTTGGACATAGATTCAAAAGAAATGGACATGGCCCCAAAAGAAATGTCCGTACAAATAGACAGTGGCAATTTAGCAGAGACATTTGCAGAATATGTTGTCAAATTACGCGAGATAGTAGAACTGCATGCTTTGCCTGAGATAAAGCATAAGTATGAGTGGCTGGCTGTGTGGCGGGCGATGTATGATATGGATTTGTTAAGTAAAAAAGACTATAAGGCTTTCGCGACGATGATTAATAATTGGTTTCCGGAGGCCAAGGTCTCATGTTCTGCAGATGCTATGGGCGATTACTCTGCTCCCTACCTGGGAGAAACAAATCATGAACAATGGAATGAAAATGATTTTATAAATCTAAGGAGTGCTAAACAGAGCTTAGATGGATATAAAAGTTTAAAAAGGATTTGTGAACTTTTACATAGCCAACTGAATGCTTTCCTAAATAAAAAGACTAAGTGACTTCCCGACGAACTTCCCAATCACTTCCCAATCGTTTCCCGACTTCCCGATGGGCTAACTATTTCGCGAAGTTGCAATAGGCTTCTTATTATAATGTCGTAATTTTGCGGCCAGAAGAGAAATCTTTGGCCGCTTTTTTGTATTAAGCGGTTCACCGTAGAAGATAAACCTTCATCACGCAGGGCGCCATGTGTGATTAACCTTATTTATTAATTAAAATTTGTTTATCATGACAAATCAATCACATAGTTCCCGTACGATTCGGGGCATGGCCACCATCCATGAGGATGACCGCATCGAGTTCAAACCCTATGCAGAGGGCGAACCCGCACGGAAAAATGTCCGCTCCACCAAAGGCGGCAGAGATATGTGTCAAGCATGTTTATGGTCACGATATTTTTCTGCCCTTGATTTTAGAAAGAAATATTCGTATATTGCGCCCACAAATAATACCATCCGCAGTAAGATGTGGAAGTTTAGTAAGAAAACAAAAATAGATAGTATATGGATTATAAAGTAATTTTACATCGAGTCCTCTCAGTAACCAACGACGGCCTGGACATCATCGTTGAAGAGTGTCCGGCAGCTGCCGAAGTAGTAAACACTCCAAAGAAGAAGTTTCGCTTCCGTCCAGAGGAACGCACTCCTTCTGCTGAACTGATTCCGCCACGGGATGATAGTGGATGGCACATTCGCGACTACGGAATGGAAGGCCGCGAAGGCTGGCTCTCAGCCATCGACGTCTATATGTGGAACCGTAGTTGGGGCAAGGACACGTTTTCGATTGCTTTGCAGGAACTGGCAGAACGCTATGGAGTGCAAGACGAATTGAAAAACGGCGTGAACATGCCTGTCATTGAGCAGCGTACCGCTACCCCTGAGGAACAACAGAGCAAGTCATGGCTCGACCTCTTCGAGGGCTTTGGCGGTATAGACCTCTCCATGTGGTTGCCGTTTGTCAAACCCGAGCACCTGAGTCAACTGAACTGGCATGCCGTCAAGGCCATCTATATGGTAAAGGGCGACAAACTGAGCATCCGTCAGGCTACCGCCACTTATCCCATCTTTGCCAAGCGTTGCCCTTATGTAAATGCTGAAGGGTGTGAGTTGTTCTTCTGGAAGGTTTACGAACCGCTTAACCCTGACAAGGCATTCCGCTTCCGTATTATTGGCGACAAGCAGTCTGACTATATCTATGGTCTTGCAGAACTCGTCCGCGCCTACCACCAAAATAGTGACGAGAAACTCGGTGAGGTGTTGTTGGTCAGTGGTTGCAGCGATGCTGTCAGTGCTTTGGCTATGGGCTATCAGCCGGTTTGGCTTGACTCCGAGACTCGTCAACTCACTGCCGATCAGTTCTACCTGCTTCTAAAATATGCCAAGCGTGTTATCAACATTCCTGACATTGACAGTACTGGCAAACGCATGGGCATCAGCCTGGCATTAGCCATACCGACACTCCACACCGCATGGCTCACACCCGACGACTTCTACAAGTTGCACGACAACCGTGGTCGTCTCTGTAAGGACCTGCGCGACTACTTGCGCCTTAACCCCAATCGCAAGGCGATGGGAAAACTGCTGGGCAGAGCACGTCAGGCACAGTTCTGGATGGAACATACTGATGACAACGGGAAAGTTTCGTACTCCATCTCTGATAAGTCGCTATCTTATTTCCTCTGGCTCAAAGGATTTTCTACCTTAAAAGATGATACGCAGAAAGAACCTCAGTATATCCGTGTGAAGGGCCATGTGGCCTATCGTGTAAAAGCCAAGAGCATCGTGTCATATCTGGATAGATGGTGTGAGCGTGAGGGACTTCCTGAACCACTCATTAACAAGCTCAAAGCCTCACGTCGTTTGCCAACCAATGGCGTGAGCCATCTCGTAGAGCGTGATGATCTGGACTTCAGCAGTGCTACGGCCACATCACAGTTGTTATACTTCCGTAATGGTGCCGTACTCGTTACTGCCGACAAACTGACTCGCTTGCAGCCGTCGCAGTCGGCCAATGGTCACTATGTATGGGAAGATGCCGTCATTCAGCACGATTTCCGCGACATGAAGCCGCAGTTCGTCGTGACTAAGGATGAGAATGGGAATCTTCACATTACCATCAGTTCTGATGCTAAGAGCAAGTTGCTGCGCTTCCTGGTCAACACCTCACGCCTTTACTGGCGCAAGAAGGACGAACAGGGACTTGACTTGACACCCGAAGAGATAGCAGAAGAAGAACTTAGTCTGATTGTCAAGCTCCTGGTTATCGGATATATGTTGCACCGCTATAAGTCGAGCAGTGAAGCCAAGGCCCCGCTTTGTCTCGACCATGCAATGAGCGACCGCGACGACGCTTGTAATGGTCGAAGCGGCAAGAGTTTCTATATCCACGCTCTTACCGAAATGATGGTCAACTTCTTCGAAATCGATGGTCGAACGATGGACAGCAAAACCAATATGCAGTTCATTTATGCCGGTATGGATGAAACGACCAGTTTTATCAAGGTGGATGAATGTTCGAAGGATTTCAACTTTGAATACTTCTTTGGCCAGATTACCAACAACATCACGGTGGAGAAGAAAGGCAAGGATCCCGTCACCATCCCCTTCAACAAGGCTCCCAAGTTCATCTTCGGAACAAACTATGTATTGAAGAAACACGATCCCTCTACCGATGCCCGTATCTGGCCTGTCATCTTCAGCGACTACTACCATAAGATGACTGATATGAACGACTATCGTGAAACACGCACTATTCACGATGATTTCAACCAGGACCTAATGCGCGAGGACTATAGTGAGGCCGACTGGCAGGCAGACATACATCTGATGCTGGAGTGTCTGCAACTTTACCTGTCGTTGCCCGTCGGAGAGCGTCAGCTGATGCCTCCCATGCAGCGTATACAGCAGCGTGAGGCTCAGGCGTCTGTCAGCAAGAGCTTCCGTCAGTGGGCTGAAGAAAACCTCGGTGAAGGCAGCGAATGGCTCGACCGTAAGGTGCGTGCCGATGAACTGCTCAATGCCTACAATCAGGATACTCGCTATAACAGCTCGCCGAAATCTTTCACCGAGCAGCTGAAGAAGTGGTGCCAGTTTGCTGAGCATATCCACTGCTACAACCCTGCATCATGCACTGGGCAGAAGAACGACGGCGACCGTTGGCAAGTTCGCGAAGGCGACAAGCGAGTCAACTATTACTACATCCAGACTAAGGCCGCTGCAGAAGCTGCAGGCAAGCCAGAGGCTACTCAGACCGACTTATTCTCTAACACTGAGGACCTTCCTTTCTAAAGGTCTCTGTCACGCTGTCACACAGTCACGCATAATTTCCATCCCGGTCGCTCATATATTATTTAGTATTTGCGATTCTATCTTTTGGGAATTTGTTTGTGACTGTGTGACATTTATTTTCTATCGTGTTTATCTTTCAAATCTACAAGGTCTTAAATCTCTTTAAGAGTTGTCACGGGCCCCGTCACAAAGTTGTCACGAAGCTGTCACAAATCAACTTGGCTAGGGCGTTGAGGGCCAGGCACTGGTCGCGGCGTATGGCAAGACGCTCGTTGTGGTGGTCCCAAGGGGCGAGGATGAGGATCTGGCCGCTGGCGCAGGCCTCCATGCGCTTGCCGCCGGGCTTCGCCAGCTCCGTGAAGCCGTTCTCCTGAAGGATGATGAGCGGCAGACCTTCGTCAAAGGCCGCGCGCATCACCGCCTTCTCGCCCTTGGAGATGCACGGCGACACCAACACGGCGCCGCTGCGCGCCTGAGCCAGCCACCAGGCCGTCTTCGCCGCGACCTCCTCCTCGGTGAGGCGGCGGGAGCATTGCACCTGAAGCTTCACGGGGCGCTGCAGCAGGAAGCGGTTGCCGATGGCCGAGAATTGCTGCGCGCCCACCGTGAGGCCGCGCTGCACACGGAAGAGGTCGGGATGCTCGCGCTTCATCAGCAGGCGGCGGGGATTGTCGCGCAGATAGTCCAGCCAGCGCTGCAGCTGCCCCTGGCGAAGGAGCAGCTTGTCGTTGAAGCCGCGAGCAAAGAGCAGGCCGTGGGTGCGGTCGTCTTTTGGGGGGTTAGTTAGTTGCGACTGAGTCGCAACAGACAGAACCGGGGACTGAGTCGCAACAGACAGAACCGGGGACTCAGTCGCAACAGACAGAACCGGAGACTGAGTCGCAACAGACAGAACCGGGGACTGAGTCGCAACAGACAGAGCAGGGGAGCCGATGACGAGCTCGCGATAGGCGCGGTTGCAGCCCGTCTTGAAGCCACGGATGACGCGGCTGAGGTCCTTCTCCATTTGCTCCCTGACGAAGAGGATGCCGTGCAGATGGTCGGGCATCATCTGCAGCGCCACAATCTCAATCTGGGGATAATAGCGGGGGATGCCCCACCATTCGTCGCTGACACGCTGGCCCAGCGCCGTCAGCTCCATGCGGGGCGCATCTGGCGTATCAGGCGCCGCTTCGCTGCGTCCCGTCACCCTGCCGAAAAGCGGGCGCCGCCCTTCGGTGACCATCGTCACCATATACATCATGCGCCCCGTGTAGTCGTGGTCCACACAGCGGCGCAGCATGGAGGGCTTTTTCTCGCCGGCAAAGGGCTTCCGGCTTTCGTAGGCTTCGTGTTTCACGGGCTGCAATTTCTGTGCAAAGATACGAAAAAATCTCCGAAAGGCGCTCATTTTGGCTTGAAAAAAGTGATTTGAAATAAAGTGCTTTTTTCTACGAAAAAACTATCGAAAACACTTGCGTATGTCAGAAATTTTTCGTATCTTTGCAGTGTAGAAATGAGGGAGAAACAGGGCTGGAGCCCGGAGGGAAATTTGCGGCACTGCGGTGCGACACTTGCAGGAAAGCTTTCTGACAATTGTTACACTGCGGTGCTGCAAAAACGGAGACCTCGAAGCCGCGGATTGAAGTCCCCGACACCCAAGAGACGAAGCGCTGAAGACCCCTAATGTCTGCAAAGAGAGATTTGTAAAAAAAGTATGTTTAACGTAAAAAGATTGTTTTTGTTATGGCACTTAAGATTAAAGCCAAAGAGCGTCTGATGAAGTTCAACAAGGAGAGCGAGGGCACGTATCGCTACGTGATGGTGCCCGACCTCTACTCGACACTCGATCAGACCAAAGTGATTCGTGAAGCCGCTCTGCGCAGCGGCGTGAGTGAGGGCGTGATGCACGCCTGCTGGGATGCTGCTGGCGAAGTGATCAAAGCATGGGCCACTGAGGGACACAGTGTAGCCCTGCCCGGACTGGGCTCCATGCGTTTCGGACTGAGCGCACGCAGTGTGGCCGACGTCAACGAGGTGAAGACCTCGCTTATCAAGACGCGCCGCATCGTGTTCACCCCCTCCGTGGAGCTCAAGGACGAGCTCAGGAACACCAACGTCTACATCACCTGCTACGACCGCGACGGCAACGTGGTGAAGCGCGTCAGCTCCACCGACAACGCGCCCGTGGAAGACGGCGATGACCCCGATAACGGTGACGGTGGAAACTCCGGATCTACGGATTCAGGGAACTCCGGAAACACGGAGAATCCTGGCACAGGTGAGACGTACACCATCGCCGCAGGCGTGGGCTCTGACGGCGGTGGCAGCGTCACCATCAAGAAGAACGGCACCGTCGTTGAGGGTGGCTCTGTCGAGGCAACGGGTAGCGACACGGTGGTCATCGAGGCCGTGCCTGAGAACGAGAACTACCAGTTCATGAGCTGGAGCGACGGCAACAGCCAGAACCCCCGCACCATTCAGCCCAGCGCTGACATGAACGTGACGGCGAACTTCCTCGATCTCTCGAAGATTTGACCTGAGTTATGAAGCGTCGTTTGGCCTTCCTGTCATGGGGCGCGGCAGTCCTTTTCGGGGCTGCCGCCCTCTTCCTTCCTCCCCAGGGAGAGATTGACCACACCGTGCTGCTGCTCTGCGCGCAGTTCCTGCTCTTCGCCGCCACACTCCTTGGCGTTGACGGCTACTTCGACAAAATCCAAACCCTCCTTAACACCAAAAAGAGATGAACCTCTCACCGCACTTTACATTGGAAGAAATGCTTCACAGCGACACCGCTGAGAAGAAGCACATAGAGAACCGCATCAATGCGGTCGAAGTGAACAATCTCGTGCGTCTGTGCACCAAAGTGCTGGAGCCCCTCAGGGAGCACTTCGGCACGCCCGTCAAAATCAACAGCGGATTCCGCTGCCAGGCGCTCAACAAGGCAGTTGGCGGAGCAGCAAATTCGTATCACACCAAGGGTCGAGCCGTTGACATCCCGATGCACCCAGGCTGGCTGGCGTACATCCGCGACCATCTGCCGCACACGGAGTTGATTAATGAGGGGACTTGGATACACATTGCCCTGTGAGGGCAATTCCCCCTGGCATTAGGCCAGCCCCCCCGGGGGGGCTTCTAAAGGATTCATGTAGCCCTTTAGGCTTAATACCCCCTTCGTTTCCCCCGTTCTCGGGGGACAGAAACTATCCCGTTAATCGGGAAATGCTCACTGAAACTAGAAAGAGGCCCTGTCGGATTGCTCCGGCGGGGCTTTTTTATTAGCCCCTTGATGTAAACCCTATTTATGACTAACGTAAAGCAGAGTCAACGTGAATTAAAATTAAATTTAACCCGGCTCAACCCTTATCGTGACTAAGACCACAAGTAATCAACAAAAACCGTTAAACTACAACGTTTGCCTGCATTTAAAATTGTTGTTTCCGTGATTATCCGTGAGAGAAAACAGGGCAAACGGAGCTAATGTCGGAAAAATTTCGTATCTTTGCGCGCTGAAGTATGATTAGTATAGACCATCTCACAATAGAGTTCAGCGCCAAGGCGCTATTCAGCGACGTCAGCTACGTCGTCAACGACCGCGACCGCATCGCCCTCGTGGGCAAAAACGGGGCGGGGAAGAGCACCATGCTCAAGATGATAGCCGGACTGGAGCGGCCCACTGCGGGCAGCATCGCCATCCCGCGCGACACAACGGTGGGCTATCTGCCCCAGGTGATGGTGCTCGCCGACGGACGCACCGTGACCGAAGAGGCCGAGACCGCCTTCGCCGACATACACGCCCTCAGACGCCGCATCGAAGAGATGCAGGAGGAAATGGCCCGGCGCACCGACTACGAGACGGAGGACTACATGGCCCTCTGCGAACGCTTCACCCACGAGAGCGAACGCTACCGCATGATGGGCGGCGACAACTGCCGCGGCGAGATGGAGCGCACGCTCAAAGGGCTGGGCTTCGAACAGCGCGACCTGGACCGCCCCACCAGCGAGTTTAGCGGCGGATGGAGGATGCGCATCGAGCTGGCCAAAATCCTGCTGCGCCACCCCGACGTTCTGCTGCTCGACGAGCCCACCAACCACCTCGACATCGAGTCGATACAATGGTTCGAGAAGTTCCTCGCCGGATACGACGGCGCCGTGATGCTCGTCTCGCACGACCGCGCCTTCATCAACAACGTGACCACACGCACCATAGAAATCACCTGCGGCCAGATACACGACTACAAGGTGAAGTACGACGAATACCTCACGCTGCGCGCCGAGCGCCGCGAACAGCAGCTGCGCGCCTACGAAAACCAACGCCGCGAGATAGAGGAGGCCCGCGCCTTCATCGAACGCTTCCGCTACCAGGCCACCAAGGCCGTGCAGGTGCAGCAGAAGGTGAGGCAGCTGGAGAAAATCGTGCCCATCGAGGTGGACGAGGTGGACAACAGCGCCCTGCGTCTGAAGTTCACCTGTTCGCAGCGGAGCGGCGACTTCCCCGTGATCTGCGACGAGGTGAGGAAGGACTACGACCGCACCGTGTTCGACCACGTCAACCTGACCATCAGGCGCGGCGAGAAGGTGGCCTTCGTGGGCCGCAACGGCGAGGGCAAGAGTACGCTGGTGAAGTGCATCCTGGGCGAGATACCCTTCGAGGGGACGCTCAAGGTGGGCCACAACGTGGAGATAGGCTACTTCGCACAGAACCAGGCGCAGCTGCTCGACGGCGAGCTCACCGTGTTTGAGACCATCGACCGCGTGGCGCGCGGCGACATCCGCCTGAAGATACGCGACATACTGGGCGCCTTCATGTTCGGCGGCGAGGCCTCCGACAAGAAGGTGAAGGTGCTCTCCGGCGGCGAACGCACCCGATTGGCGATGATAAAACTGCTGCTGGAGCCTGTTAACTGTCTCATCCTCGACGAGCCCACCAACCATCTCGACCTCAAGAGCAAAGACGTGCTCAAGAGCGCCATCAAGGCCTTCGACGGCACGGTGATTATCGTGAGCCACGACCGCGACTTCCTCGACGGACTGGTGGAGCGCGTCTATGAGTTTGGCGGCGGCCGCGTGAGGGAATACCTCGGCGGCATCTACGACTGGATACGCCAACACGAGGCGCAGCAGGCCGAAATCGCCTTCCAACAGGGTGGGACTGCAACGGCGCAGAAAGCCGCCGCTCCCGCAGCCGCAGAAGCTCCCAAAGCCCGCACCCTGAGCTACGAAGAGCAGAAAGCGCTGGCCCGCGAGCAGCGCAAAAAGGAGAAGGCCGTCAAGGAGGCCGAGGAGCAGATGACCCAGCTGGAGCAGGCCGTGAAAATCCTCGAAGACCGCATGGCAACGCCCGAAGGCAGCGGCGACGCCGCGCTCTACGAGAAGCACGCCGCGCTGAAGGCACAACTGGAAAAAGCCGAAGAGAAATGGCTGGAGCTCTGTGAGTGAAGAGTGAAATAATGGTCAATGTTCAATGGTCAATGTTCAATAAATAAGAAGAAACATGCCACTCAGACTACCCAATAAATTGCCGGCAATAGACTTCCTGAAGAAGGAGAACATCTTCGTCTTGGACGAGTTGCGCGCCTCCACTCAGGATATCCGTCCGCTGAGGATTTGCATCCTCAACCTGATGCCGCTCAAAATCACCACCGAGACGGATCTCATCCGCCTGCTGTCCAACTCACCCCTGCAGCTGGAGCTGCATCTGATGAAGGTCAAGGCCCACACCTCGAAGAACACCCCCGTGGAGCACATGAAGGCCTTCTACCGCGACTTCGAGACGATGAAGGAGGAGAAGTTCGACGGCATGATCATCACCGGGGCGCCCGTGGAGCACCTCGCCTTTGAGGAGGTGAACTACTGGAATGAGATGATGGAAATCATGGACTGGTGCCGCACGCACGTGACCTCCACGCTCTACATCTGCTGGGCGGCGCAGGCCGGGCTCTACCACCACTACGGCATCCCCAAATATTCCCTCGACGAGAAGATGTTCGGCATCTTCCCCCAGACGCCCACCGACGCCTCGCTGCCGCTCTTCAGGGGTTTCGATGACAAGTTCAACATGCCCCACAGCCGCCACTCCGAGATACGGCGTGAGGACCTGCGCCGCTGTCCCGACCTGCGCATCATCGCCGAGAGCGAACTGAGCGGCGTGTCGATGGTGATGGCCCGCGAAGGGCGCGAAATCTTCATCACGGGCCACAGCGAATACTCGCCCCTGACGCTCGACACCGAATACCGGCGCGATTTGGGCAAAGGGCTGCCCATCCGCATGCCCTACAATTATTATTACGACGACGACCCCGCACACGGGGTGAAGGTCAGCTGGAGAGCCCATGCCAACCTGCTCTTCACCAACTGGCTCAACTACTACGTATATCAGGAGACGCCCTTTGACATCAACCAGATACATTGAGCTGCTGGCGCCTGCCCGCAACGCCCAGACGGCGCGGGCGGCCATAGACCACGGCGCCGACGCCGTGTATATCGGCGCGGCCCGCTACGGTGCGCGCGCTGCCGCCGGCAACACGGCGGACGACATCGCGGAGGTGGTCGGCTACGCCCGGCCCTTCGGGGTGAAGGTCTATGTGACGCTCAACACGCTGCTCACGGACGCTGAACTGGATGAGGCCGAAGCGCTGGCGCGCGAGCTTCACGGCAGAGGTGTCGATGCCTTCATCGTGCAGGATGAGCGGCTGGCGGAGCGCATCAAAGATTTGCCGCTGCACTCGTCCACGCAGATGGACAACCGCACGGCCGACGACGTGCGCCGCCGCAGGGAGGAGGGCTGTCTGCAGACCGTGCTGGCCCGCGAACTGACGCTGGAGGAAATCCGGCGCATCCACGAGGCGGTGCCCGAAATGCCGCTGGAGGTCTTCGTGCACGGCGCCGTGTGCGTGTCGTACAGCGGACGCTGCTACGCCTCCGAGGTGTGCTACGGACGTTCGGCCAACAGGGGAGAGTGCGCACAGTTCTGCCGCATGCCCTACACGCTGGAAGACGCCGACGGCAACACGCTCGCCGCAGGTCATCTGCTCTCGATGAAAGACATGAAGCGCAGCGATGATCTGGAGCGCCTGCTCGACGCCGGTGTGACGTCGCTCAAGATAGAAGGCCGGCTGAAGGACGAGGCCTACGTGAAGAACGTGACGGCCTGGTATCGCCAAAGGCTTGACGCCATCTTCCGCCGCCGCAGCGAATACCGCAGAAGCTCCCTGGGGCGGGTGGAGCTCAGCTTCACGCCCGATGTGGAGCGCACCTTTCAGCGCGGCTACACCGATTACTTCCTCAACGGCAGGCAAAAGGGAATGGCCTGCCTGCTCACGCCCAAGAGCATGGGTCCGAAGGTGGGCACGGTGAAGAGCCTGCGCGGCGGCTCAATCGTGGTGGCATCCGTGGCCTCGTTCAGCAACGGCGACGGGCTCTGCTACGACGCCGGCGGGAGGCTGGCCGGATTCCGCGTGAACCGCGCCGACGGCAACCGTCTTTACCCCCACGTGATGCCCGAAGGACTGCGGGAAGGCACCGCCCTCTACCGCAATCAGGATATGGCCATGGAGCGTGCGCTCGAAGGCCGCACCGCCGTGCGCAAAGTGGCGCTGAAGTGGACCCTTGAGGAAGAGGGCGACGGCTTCACGCTCACCGCAGAGCGGGAGGACGGTCGCTGCGTGCGGGAGCATTTCCCCCGGGAGAAGCAGCCGGCCAGAAGCGACCAGAGCGGCAGCATCGCGGAGATACTCTCGCGACTGGGCGACACACCCTACGAATGTGCCGGCGTCCGCTGCAGCGGCGCCTGGTTCATCCCCAAAAGCATACTCACCGAATGGAGAAGAAGGACGATAGAGAAGTTTTGATGACCTGCCGCTACTGCATCCGCTACGAGACGGGTCTCTGTCTGCGCGACAATCCGCAGGCCCCGAAAGGGCCGCTCTATCTGCGCGGCGCCGACGGACGGCGCTACCTGTTGCGCTTCGACTGCCGCAAGTGTGAGATGCAAGTGATTAACACCGAAGAAAACACAAGATGCCCCGTCACTACACCGCCAACTTCAACTTCCGACTGACGGGCGACCTGTCCCTGCAGCACGAGCAGCCCCTCCACACCCAACAGGTGCGGGGCGACAGCGTGTGGCTCCGGAGCGGCGACGAAGTCGTCGTGGCCCAAATCGCCGTCATCCCCGAAGACACGGTGGACACCGTCTGGGTGAAGCTGGCGCGCGACCAGATGACGCAGGGCTGGGTGAGAGAGGGCCGCATGATGAAGAGCGTCGTGCCGAGCGACCCCATCTCGGAGTTCATCCACGTGTTCTCGAGCCGCCACGCCGCCGTCTTCATGAGTTTCTCGCTGCTCGTGCTGCTCGTGTGGCTGTGGATGAAGTCGAAGCGCCACAGGATGCCCGTGGTTCACTTCAACGACATCGGCAGCGGCTATCCCGCCGCCTTCTGCCTAACGCTGTCGGCCTCGGCGCTGCTCTATGCCTGGATACAGAAATACCACGCGGAAGCCTGGCAGGAATACTATTTCCACCCGTCGCTCAATCCCTTCGGACAGCCCTGGATCGTGGCTCTCTTTCTCTGCTCGGTGTGGGCCCTCACGGTGATGGCGCTGGCCACCGCCGACGAGATGCTGCGCCTGCTGAAAGGGCGCGGGTTAGTCTTCTACGGCGCCACGCTCGTCGCAGTGGCGATGGTCGATTATATGTTCTTCACGATGGCGCCCTTCCCCTGGGTCGGAGTGCCTTGCTTTATAATATACGCGATTTACGCCCTGTATCGGATGTATGGCAAAAACTAAGACGATGTATGTCTGCACGGAGTGCGGGCAGGAGAGTGCGCAATGGTTGGGACGCTGTCCCGCCTGCGGTCAGTGGAACACGATGAAGGAGTTTCGCGAGGCCAAAACCGCTCCGGAGAGAATCACACTGCCCAAGGCGCCCGCCGGAGGACGCAACGCCGGCAGCACACCGACGCCCATACGCGACATCACGGTGGACCGCGAAGTGCGCATCGACCTGCGCGACGGGGAGCTCAACCGCGTGCTGGGCGGCGGACTGGTGGCCGGCAGTCTGTGTCTGCTGGGCGGCGAGCCCGGCATCGGCAAGAGCACGCTGGTGCTCCAGACCATATTGAGGCTGGAAGGCATGAAGGTGCTCTACGTCTCCGGTGAGGAAAGCGCCCGCCAGATCAAGCTCAGGGCGGAGCGTCTGGGCGGCGGTTCGGGAGACAACCTCCTGCTGCTGACGGAGACCTCGCTGGAGCGCATCTACGGCCACATCGAAGACCTGCAGCCCGACCTCGTCGTGATAGACTCCATACAGACCGTATCGACGGAGACGGTGGACTCTTCGCCCGGCAGTCTGACCCAAATCAGGGAATGCGCCGCCTCGCTGCTGAAATACGTCAAGGGCGGAGGCGCCAGCATCATACTTATCGGTCACATCACCAAAGACGGCACGCTGGCCGGGCCGAAGGTGCTGGAGCACATCGTGGACTGCGTGCTGCAGTTTGAGGGCGACCAGCACCACATGTACCGCATCCTGCGCGGCATCAAAAACCGCTTCGGCAGCACTTCGGAGCTCGGACTCTACGAGATGCGCAGCGACGGACTGCGCGCCGTCTCCAACCCCTCGGAGCTGTGGATATCGGACAACAGGGACGGCCTCTCCGGCGTGGCCATCTGCGCCGCGGTGGAGGGCGTGAGGCCCTTCCTCATCGAGACGCAGGCGCTCGTGTCCACCGCCGCCTACGGCACCGCGCAGCGCAGCACCATCGGCTTTGACGGGCGGCGTCTCAACATGTTGCTGGCCGTGCTCGAAAAGCGCGTGGGCTTCAAGTTGGCGCAGAAGGATGTCTTCCTCAACATCGCCGGCGGACTGCGCGTCACCGACCCCGCGCTGGATCTCAGCGTCGTGGCCGCCGTGCTCTCCAGCAATGTGGACACCCCGATAGAGGCCGACACCGTGATGTGCGGCGAAGTGGGGCTCTCGGGCGAGATACGCCCCGTCTCGCGCATCGAGCAGCGCATCTCCGAGGCTCAGAGGATGGGCTTCCGTCGCATGGTGCTGCCCAAAGCCAGCATGAACGGCATCGACGCCGCACAATACACCATAGAACTCTGTCCCGTGGGCCGCGTGGCCGACGCCGTGAGGGAACTGTTCGGCTAATGTTCAATGGTCAATGTTCAATGTTCAATGGAATACACACTCAAACTGACGCCGGAGCAGGCGTATAACGAACAGAGCATACGCCGCTATCTCCTGGAGGAGAAAGGCGTGCACAGCACCACGCTGTGGGTGAAGCGTCGCAGCATCGACGCCCGACAGCGGCAGGTGTGGGTCAACCTCACCGTGGAGACCGATCCTGACGGGAGCGTGTTCCGTGTGGAGGACTTCAAAGAAAAAGACGTCAGCGGAGCCAAGAGCGTCATCATCGTGGGGGCCGGACCGGCGGGACTCTTTGCCGCCCTGCGTCTGATAGAGCGGGGGCTGAGGCCCGTGGTGGTGGAGCGCGGCAAGGACGTGCACGAGCGCAAGAAGGACATCGCCCGCATCCGTCCCGAGCAGAGTGTTGATCCCGAGAGCAACTACTCCTTCGGCGAGGGAGGAGCGGGCGCCTACTCCGACGGCAAGCTCTACACCCGCAGCAAGAAGCGCGGCAATGTGGAGAGCGTGTTGCGCCTCTTCGTGCAGCACGGAGCATCGCCCGCCATACTCTCCGACGCGCATCCCCACATCGGCACCGACCGTCTGCCTCGCGTCATCGAAAACATCCGCGAGCGCATCCGCCGCTGCGGCGGAGAAGTGCATTTCCAGACGAAGGCGGAAAGTCTGATTGTCAGGGGCGACCGCGTGGAAGGCATCGTGGCCGGCGGACGTGAATACAGGGCCGAAGTTGTCATTCTGGCCACAGGACATTCTGCCCGCGACGTCTATCGCTACCTCCGCGAGAGCGGCATCGAGATTGAGGCGAAGGGGCTGGCTGTCGGCGTGCGTCTGGAGCATCCGGCACAGCTCATCGACAGCATCATGTATCACAGCCGCGAAGGCCGCGGACGCTGGCTGCCGGCGGCGGAATACGCTATGGTGGACCAGGTGGACGGCAGAGGCGTGTATTCCTTCTGCATGTGTCCCGGCGGCTTCGTGGTGCCGGCGGCAACGGGGCCGGAGCAAATCGTCGTGAACGGCATGAGCCCCAGCGGGCGCAACGGCCGATGGTCCAACAGCGGCATGGTGGTGGAGGTGGCGCCGACGGCGGACGATCCCCTCTGCATGATGCGCTATCAGGAGGAAATGGAGCGTCTGTGCTGGCTGCAGGGCAACCGTAAGCAGACGGCGCCGGCGCAGCGGATGGCGGATTTCGTCAACGGGCGCCTGTCGGCCGACCTCAACGAGAGCAGTTACGCCCCGGGTCTCGTGGCTTCGCCGCTCCACTTCTGGATGCCCAAAGAGATTTCGGAGCGCCTGAGGGAAGCCTTCCGCCTGTGGGGCAGACGCTATCGCGGCTTCCTCACCAACGAGGCGACCGTCATCGGGGTGGAGACACGCACTTCGGCGCCCGTGCGCATCCTCAGAGACCGGGAAACGCTGTGCCACGTGCGTCTCGTCGGACTCTACCCCGCAGGAGAGGGGGCCGGCTATGCAGGAGGCATTGTCAGTGCGGCAGTGGACGGACAACGGTGCGCCGACGCTGCAGCAGAATATATAAACAACGAAAGATGATGAAGACCAATATTGTAGAATTGGATTCGTATGCCGCCAATCCGGGCGACCTCTCATGGGAAGAATTGGAGACACTGGAAGGTTGCAGCTTCACGCGCTACGACCGCACGTCCGCGCATCTTACAGTGGAGCGCGCACGCGAAGCGGACATCGTGCTGACCAACAAGGTGGTGATTGATGCCGAGGTGATGGCGCAACTGCCCCGGCTGAAATACGTCGGTGTGCTGGCTACCGGTTACAACGTGGTGGACATCGACGCCGCCAGAGCGCGCGGCATCACAGTGACCAACATTCCCGCCTACAGCACCATGTCGGTGGCGCAGATGGTGTTTGCCCATCTGCTCAACGTGACGCAGCAGGTGGCGCTCTACGACGGCGCCGTGAAGCAGGGAGAGTGGGAGCGGAGCAAAGACTTCTGCTTCTACAAAGCACCCCTCACGGAACTGGCGGGGAAGACGATGGGTGTCGTCGGGCTGGGCCACATCGGAAGTGCGGTGGCGCAGATTGCAAGGGCTTTCGGTATGAGGGTGTTGGCCTATACAAGCAAGACGCAGACGGAGGAGGGCATCGAGGCGACGCACGACTATGACGAAGTGTTCCGTCAGGCTGACGTGCTGACGCTGCATTGCCCGTTGACGCCCGAGACACGCCACCTGGTGAACGGCACGCGACTGAAGATGATGAAGCCTTCGGCCATACTGATTAATACGGGCAGAGGGCCGTTGGTGGACGAGGAGGCTTTGTGTGAGGCTCTGAAGGAGGGCCGTCTGTCCGCTGCCTGTCTGGACGTGCTCACTCAGGAGCCGCCGCAGCGTCTGCCCCAAGCGCCCAATCTCTACATCACGCCGCATCTTGCGTGGGCAACAAAGGAGGCGCGGGAGCGGTTGCTGCACATTGCGACGGAAAACATCAGGGCCTTCCTGGAAGGAAAGCCCCGAAACGTGGTATCGTAAGGGAAAATTAATTCCGGAAATACAAAACGCCGCGGGCCCAGTGAGGAGCTCGCGGCGCTTCTGTTTTTTAGAAATCCGTTTATTTGGAACCGCCGCCGAGTGCCAGATAGAGTTCAACGGTGGCCTCAACGGCATCCATACGGTTGGTTATCTGCGCCATGCGCGATTGTATGAGCGCGTTGTGCGCCGTGATGACGTTGAGGTAGTTGAGCGAAGAATTTTCGTAGAGACGGCGTGTGGCATCGTAGGCAATCTGGTTGGCATCAGCCTCGTGGCCATAGTAGATACGATGCTCTTCGGCACAACGTACTTCCAACATGGCTGTGTTGACCTCATTGCCGGCGGCAACCACCGACTGCACGAAGTTGTTCTTGGCTATCTCCAGTTCGTTCTTCGAAATCTTGTACTGGGCTCTCAGTTTGCCGTTTTGGAAAATTGGCTGTGCAAGAGCCGCCACAGCTTCGCCAATCATGACGCCGGGGTTGATGACACTTGCGCCGACTCCGTTGGTGAAACTGCCCGAAGCATTCAGCGTGAGGCTGGGATAGAAGGCGCTGCCGGCAATCTGCTTGCTGTAGAAGGCGGAGGCGAGCTTCAGTTCGGCTTCACGCACATCGGGACGGCGCGAGAGGATGGAGACGGGAGCCCCAGTGGTGATGAGGGCCGGTGCCTGGAAGGATGCCAGCGTGGTATGCTCAATAGCGTGGGAGGGCTCGCCCAGGAGTGTGCAGAGTGCTGTCTGCGTGATGGTGCGGTTGTCATAGAATTCGTCGAGTGTGCCCACCATAGACCAGTAGGTGGCTTCAATGCTGCTGACGGCGGCAATATTGGCCTGTCCGGCTTCCATCAGTTTCTTCTGCATCTCCCAATAGGTCTTCCAGTTGGCAACAGTCTGCTCCATAAGCACAATCTGCTCGTCAAGTTCGCAGATGGTATAGTAGAGTTTGGCTACATTGGCAACAAGACCGGCGGTGACGGCCTGACGGGCGTTTTGAATCTGCTCGAGCGACACCTTGGCCTTCTTCAACTCGTTGCGCAGGGCGAAGAAGTTGACATTTTGCCAGCCCATGGTGAGGGATGCACCGTAGATTTTGGTGTTGTCAGTAAAGGCGTCGCGATACTCCGCGCGGTTGTAGGGGTCGTATGCCTTGGTGATTGAGCCGTTGGCAGAAAAGCTGATGCTGGGTATGAAAGCCATTTTGGATGCTTTCAGGGCATACTGCACCTCCTGAATCTGCAGGTCGGTGTTGCGCAGGTCGGTGTTTTGGGCGAGGGCTTTCTCGATGAGCGTCTGCAGGGTGGGGTCGGTGAACAGCTCTCTCCAGGAGAGGTCGCCCAGACCGAGCGAGTCGCCGCTTTGGGCATCGCCGTAGATGCCGTCGGTTTGGACTTCACCCACCACCTTCTCTCGGTGGTAGTTCTTGAAGACGGCGCAAGAGGTCATCGTGAGTCCCAAAAGGGCGCACACGATGACGTTATATAGAATTCTTTTCATTGCGTTTCTGACATTATGTGATTGACGGTTTAATCTTTGTGTTCGGCTTCGGCTTCCTGCTTGGCTTTGAGGCTGTGCTCACGCTCTTTGAGGAACTGTTGGTCGGCTTCCTCCACCATCGCGGGACGAATCTTCTCCTGCAGCCATTCTGTCAGGATGAAGAAGACGGGCACGGTGAAGAGGATGGCTAAAGTGCCGATAAACATACCACCGATGACGGTGACGCCAATGGTGCGGTTGGCATGACTGCCGGCACCGGTGGACACCATCAGGGGCACCATACCGATAATCATTGTCAGCACGGTCATCAGAATCGGGCGCAAACGTGCCTCACAGGCAGCATAGGCAGCCTCGACGATACCTATGCCTTTGCGGCGGCGCTCCAGGGCGAACTCCGTAATCAGGATTGCGGTCTTGGAGAGCAGACCGATGAGCATGATGATACCCGTCTGCAGATAAATATTGTTGTCTATCTTGCAGCCGAACACCATAGGCAGCACGGCATAGCCCTGATTCCACAACCAGGCGAAGCCCACGGAGCCCAGCACACCGGCCGGCACCGAAAGGATGACGGACCAGGGCACGAGGAAACTCTCGTAAAGGCAGGAGAGGATGAGGAAGATAAGGAAGGCGCACACGCAATAGATGACAATCGTTGAGTATGAGCCGCGCATCTCGTTCTCCTCACGTGACATGCCGCCGTACTCGTAGCCGAAGCCGGAGGGGAACACGTTGTGGAATTCTTCTTCGACCACTTTCATGACATCGGTGGAGGAGTAGCCGGCGTTGGGCATCAGGTTACACATGATGGATGAGAAGAGGTTGAAGCGCGTGTCAATCTCGGGGCCGAGCACAGGCGTCAGCTTGACAAACTCGGAGATGGGCGCCATATCGGCACCGTTGCGCACGTACATATTAGACAAATCCTCCTGAGTGAGGCGCGACTTCTCGGTGGCCTGCAGCATCACGCGATAGACGTGACCGAACTGGTTCATGTTGCTCACATAGGCACCGCCGCAGTAAGCGCCCAGTGTGCTGAGCACTGTGCTGGGAGAGATGCCGGCGCGTTTGCATTGTGCGGCGTCCACCTCCACCATCAGTTGGGGGAAGTTGCGGGCATAGGATGTCATGGCACGCATCACCTCGGGATGCTGTCCGACACGGCTGAGGAACTCTTGTGTGTATTCCAGGAAAGTGGCCTTGTCGCCGCCCGTCTTGTCCTGCAGGTTGAGCTCGATGGAGCCCATGCCATAACCGGGAATCATACCGGGCTCGAACACCAGGCACTGGGCGTCGGGGATTTCCTCCATCAGCCTCTTGGTGAGCATGCCGGAAGCCACCGTCGAGGTGGACATGAAGTTGGAAATCCAGTTCCACGGGCCGGCGGAGCGGCGTTCGGTCCAATTCTTCAGCTTCATGATGCACATGGCGTATGAGGTGCCCTGTCCGTCCATGAAGGAGTAGCCGGCCACACGGTTGTAGCTGGCCACCTCGGGCGTCTCGCGGACGATTTTCTCCACGCGGTTGAGCACGTCGTTGGTGTTGGCGAGGTTGGAGCCGGGCACACCGTTGATGACCATCATCATCGTGCCCTGGTCCTCTTGGGGTACAAGACCGGAGGAGAGGTTGGTGAAGGCGAAATAGATGCCGATGAAGGCAAGAATCACGGTCAGTTGCGAATAGATTCTGGCTTTGCGCGACACAATATGTCTGAGCACGCCGAGATATTTCCCCAGCATGGCGCCATAGGTGGCCTCGTAGGCCAGGCGCGTGCGGTAGTTAATCTGTCCGAGGAAGCCTTTGCGACGCTCCTCGGAGGCCGGGCGCATCATCATGGCGCAGAGGGCCGGACAAATCACCAGGGCGCTCACGCAGGAGAGGCCCACGGAAGTGGCCAGCGTCAGACCGAACTGTGTGTAGAAGATGCCGGAGGTGCCGGGCATAAAGCTCACGGGAATGAATACCGCCATGAAGACAAAGGTACAGGAGATGACGGCCATTGTCACATCGCTCATGGCATCCTTGGTGGCCTCGTAGGGAGAGGTGTAGCCGGCGTCAAACTTAGCCTGCACGGCCTCCACCACCACGATGGCATCGTCCACCACCGTGCCGATGGCCAGCACAAGGGCGAAGAGTGTCAGCAGGTTAAGGGAGAATCCGGCGATGGACAGACAGGCAAACGTGCCCACCAGCGACACAATGATGGATATCGAGGGGATGATGGTGGCCCGGAAGTCCTGAAGGAAGAAGTACACCACCAAAATCACGAGGATGATGGCCACGATGAGCGTTTCTTCCACATTGGCTATGGAGGCCATGAGGAAGTCGTTAGAGCACTGGAGCGTGGTGAACTTGAGGCCGTCGGGAAGATCCTTGGAGAGTTCGTCCAATTTATCAAAGATCAGGTCGTTGGTCTCCTTGGCATTGGCGCCTGCCACCTGGAACGAGAGGAAGCAGACGGCCTCGTGGCCGTTGGCACCGCAGTGATAGGCATAGCTCACAGCGCCCAACTCGGCCTTGGCAACGTCCTTCAGCTTCAGAATGTTGCCGTCGGGAAGTGCTTTCAGTACGATGTTCTCAAACTGCTCTATGCTTTCCAGACGTCCGGTATATTTCATCGTGTAGGAGAAGGGATTCTCAATGCCTTCGCCGTGGGTGCCGTTGACGGGATTCTCGCCCAGCTGTCCTGTAGGCGATTCCAGGTTTTGCTCGGCCAGTGCATGAGTGATGTCGTCGGGCACAAGGCTGTACTGAGCCATCTTGGCCGGGTCCATCCAGATGCGCAGCGAATAGGTGCCGCCCAGCTCCATCACGTCACCGACACCCTTGATGCGCTTGATTTGGGGGATGACGTTGATGTCGAGGTAGTTGGAGATGAAGTCTTCGTCGTACTCGCCGTTGGTGCACTCCAGGGCGTCAATCTGCAGGAAGGACGTCTGTCTCTTCTGCGTCATCACACCGATGCGGGTCACCTCCTGCGGCAGAAGTCCCTGTGCTTTGGAGACGCGGTTCTGCACGTTCACCGCACACATGTCGGCATTGGTGCCCTGCTTGAAGTAGATGGTGATGGTGGCCCAGCCGGAGTTGGTGGCCGTGGAGGTCATGTAGGTCATGTTCTCCACACCGTTGATGCTCTCCTCAAGCGGCTGAATCACAGCGTGGGATACGGCATCGGCCGAAGCGCCGGTGTAGGTGGCAGTCACCGTCACCGTAGGCGGTGCAATGTCGGGGTAGCTCTCCAGCGGCAGGGTGAAGTAACTGATGGCACCCACCAGGAGAATCATGATGGCGATGGACATGGCCATCACCGGGCGTTTGATGAATATATTGCCTTTCATTTCAAATCCTGTCTTTTGAGTGTTGGTTTACTTCTTCTCATTCTTTTTGAGCACGTCCTGTCCCTCCTTAACCATGCCGGCGCCTTCAGCCACGATTTCCTGGCCGGGCTTCAGACCTTCGGACACGATGACCTTGTTGCCAAGGCGTTCGGGACGCAGGCTCACGAGAACGCCGTGGGCAATGCCGTCTTTGTCCACTTCCCAGGCGCGGAAGCGGTCCTGCAACTGCACGGTGGCCTTGATGGGAATGACAATCTGGTTCTTCAGTTCGATGGGAATCACCACCGTGCCCGAGGAACCGCTGTGGAGCACACCGTTGGGGTTGTCGAAGACGGCGCGGAGCTGAATCGTGCCGGTAGCGCGATCGATGACGGCACTGGCGCTCTCCACCTTGCCGGGAATTTCATATTCGCTGCCGTCCACCAGTTTTAGACGGGGAGCGGGCATGGCCTCAATGGCCTTGTCCAGGCTGCCGCTCTCGCGCACCATGGCGAGCAACTGGCCTTCTGTCATGGAGAAATAGACGTGCATCTGATGAATGTCGCTGACGGTGGTCAGAGGTGTGGGGATGGAAGCGCTCACGAGTGCGCCCTTCTTGTAGGGAAGTTCGCCCACAACACCGTTGGAGGGTGATTTGACCACGGTGTAGGAGAGGTTGTTGCGTGCGTTCACCACCTGGGCGTTGCACTGACTCACCTGAGCCTTGGCCGAAAGCAGGCTGTTGTGGGAGGTCTGCAGGTCGAAGTCGGAAATGACGTTGTCGCTTCTCAGTTTTTTCTTGGCTTCGTAGTTAAGTGCTGCCGTGGCTTCCTGGGCCTTTGCAGCTTCAAGGGCAGCCTCTGCCGTGCGCAGTGCGGCTTCGTAGGGAACCTGGTCAATGATGAAGAGTGTCTGACCGGCATTGACTTTCTGACCCTCCGTGACGCAAATCTGGTGAATCGTTCCGGCCACCTGCGGGAGGATGTCGACGTCCTGACGGCCGCGGATGGTGGCGCTGTATTTGCTCTCGACTGTGATGTCCTGTGTCTCTACCTTCATCGTCTTATAGACGGCGCTGGGGGTCTGTTGCTGCTGCTTACCGCAAGAGGCCATCATCATCAGGGCTATAGCGCTGACAGCGAGCATGTTAAGTTTCATTCGCATAGTTCTTGTCTTTTTCGTTATATTGTTTCCTTTGTTTGTTCGTCTTCCTCCCTTCTTTCTCCCGTCTTGCCCTCGTTCAGTTCTCGTACATTCTTCGAGTAAACAGCAGTGATGCAGCGGTGATGCAGCGGCTCTGCTCGGGCTCACGTCGGTGTATGTGCGGTGGGTGCGCGAAGTGCGCCTGTGCACAAAATCGGGTGCAAAGGTACGGATTTTTTTGAAACCGGAGGCCCCCGGCGGCGCATTTTTTTGAAATAGCGGGGCGAATCTTAAAGTTTTTTATGATAAAATGTCCGATGTTCGGATAAAAATGCGTACCTTTGGACGAATCAAATTGTTTTACTCAAGACAAAGAGTATGAAAGGAATTGTATTGGCCGGAGGCTCCGGCACCCGCTTGTATCCCATTACCAAGGGGATATCCAAGCAGCTGATGCCCATTTACGACAAGCCCATGATTTACTACCCCGTATCGGTGCTCATGTTGGCCGGCATTCGCGAAATTCTGATTATTTCCACACCCTTCGATCTGCCCGGATTCAAGCGTCTTCTGGGCGACGGCAGCGACTACGGCGTGCACTTTGAATACGCTGAGCAGCCTTCGCCCGACGGTCTGGCTCAGGCCTTCACCATCGGTGCGGACTTTATTGGCGACGACAGCGCCTGTCTGGTGCTCGGCGACAACATCTTCCAGGGCAACGGTTTCAGCAAGATGTTGCGTGAGGCTGTACGTACGGCGGAAGAAGACAAGAAGGCCACCGTGTTCGGCTATTGGGTGAACGATCCCGAGCGCTACGGCGTGGCCGAGTTCGACAAGGACGGCAACTGCCTCTCCATCGAGGAGAAGCCCGAGCATCCCAAGTCCAACTACGCCGTTGTGGGCCTGTATTTCTATCCCAACAAGGTGGTCGAAGTGGCTCGCAATATCAAGCCCTCCGCCCGAGGAGAGTACGAGATCACGACGGTCAACCAGAAGTTCCTGGAAGACGGCGAGCTCAAGGTGCAGACGCTCGGAAGAGGTTTCGCCTGGCTCGACACCGGCACGCACGACTCCCTTTCCGAGGCTTCCACCTACATCGAGGTGCTGGAGAAGCGTCAGGGCCTGAAGGTGGGCTGTCTCGAAGGCATTGCCTATCGCAAGGGTTGGATCGATGAGGAGCGCATGCGCCAGTTGGCCCAACCGATGCTCAAGAATCAGTACGGCCAGTATCTGCTCAAGGTGATTGACGAAGTCAAGCGCTTCGGCAACATGAATCTGGAGTAGGGGACGGCGGACGCATAAACTGAAGAAAGACATGAATATTCTTGTTACCGGCGCCAACGGACAACTCGGACGCGAAATGCGCCTTGTCTCCAAAGCCTCGAAGGACCACTACATCTTCACCGACGTCACCGAGGCCGAAGGGCTCGACACCGTTCATCTGGACATCACCGACCTGGAGGCCATCCGTGCGATGGTGAAGGAAAACAGCGTGGAGGCCATTGTCAACTGCGCCGCTTGGACCAATGTGGACGCCTGCGAGACGGACGAGAAGCTGGCCGCTCTGGCCGAGCGTCTCAATGCCGACGCGCCTCGCAATCTGGCTGTTGCGATGAAAGAGGTCGGCGGTCTGCTCATTCAGATTTCCACCGACTACGTCTTCGGCAAAGAGCCTTACAACACCCCCTGCCGCGAAGACCAGAAGGGCACGCCGACAGGCGTTTACGGCTCGACGAAGAAGCTCGGAGAGCAGTATATCATCGACTCCGGCTGCCGCTACGTCATCATCCGCACGGCCTGGCTTTATTCCGAGTTCGGCAAGAACTTCTGCAAGACGATGATGACGCTCACGGCCACCAAGCCGGCGCTCAAGGTGGTGTTCGACCAATGCGGCACGCCGACTTATGCGCTGGATCTTGCCGAAGCCATTCTCGCGATTCTCTCCAAGCCCGTTGAGGGCGTCTATCATTACTCCAACGAAGGCGTGTGCAGCTGGTTCGATTTCACGAAGATGATTGCTGAATACTGCGGCCACACGGAGTGCGACATCCAGCCCTGCTACTCCAGCGAATATCCCTCGCCCGTGCAGCGTCCCGCCTACAGTGTTTTGGACAAGCGCAAGATACGCGAAACGTTCGGCATCCGGGTGCCTTACTGGACGGAGAGCCTGAAGAAGTGCATCAAGAATCTGCAAGTAATGAATGCTTGATTGCCAGAGTTTTAACTTATTTTGATTGAATAGAAACTTAAGTATGAAGAATATCGTTATCACCGGCGGTGCCGGATTCATCGGAAGCCATGTTGTTCGCCTCTTTGTGAACAAGTATCCCGAGTATAATATTATCAATCTCGATAAGCTCACCTACGCCGGCAATCTGGCCAATCTGAAGGACATCGAGGACAAGCCGAATTACAAGTTCGTGCGGATGGACATCTGCGACTTCGACGCCTTTTACAAACTGATGCAGGACGAGAAGATCGACGGCATCATCCATCTGGCTGCCGAGAGTCATGTGGACCGTTCCATCAAGGATCCCTTCACCTTTGCCCGCACCAATGTGATGGGCACGCTCTCGCTCCTGCAGGCCGCCAAGCTCTATTGGGAGTCTCTGCCGGAGAAGTATGAGGGCAAGCGTTTCTACCACATCTCCACGGACGAGGTTTACGGCGCTCTTGAGATGACCAATCCCGAAGGCATCGAGCCACCTTTCACCACGACGGCTTCTTCCTCCGAGCACCATCTGGCCTACGGCAAGGATTTCTTCTACGAGACGACGAAGTACAATCCCCATTCGCCCTACAGCGCCTCCAAGGCTTCGAGCGACCACTTCGTGCGTGCTTTCCACGACACTTACGGCATGCCCACGATTGTGACCAACTGCTCCAACAACTACGGTCCTTATCAGTTCCCAGAGAAGCTGATTCCGCTCTTCATCAACAACATCCGTCACCGCAAGCCGCTGCCCGTTTACGGCAAGGGCGAGAATGTGCGCGACTGGCTCTATGTGGTGGATCATGCCCGTGCCATCGACACCATTTTCCACAACGGCAAGATAGCGGAGACCTACAACATCGGCGGCTTCAATGAGTGGAAGAACATCGACATCATCAAGACCGTCATCAAGACTGTTGACCGCCTGCTGGGCCGTAAAGAAGGAGAGGACCTTGACCTCATCACCTACGTCACCGACCGTCTGGGCCACGACGCCCGCTACGCCATCGACTCTACGAAACTTCAGAAGGAGCTCGGCTGGGAGCCTTCGCTGCAGTTTGAGGAGGGCATCGAGAAAACGGTGAAGTGGTATCTCGACAACCAGGAGTGGATGGACAACATCACTTCGGGTGAGTACGAGAAGTACTACGAGGATATGTACAAAGGACGCTGATAGGGCGCGTCCTTCAGGGGGCTGTTAAGTCCTGTAAATTGTTAACGGTCGCAGACTGATTTTATTTCAGCTCTACGACCGTTATTCCTGCTCCGCCGAATCTGACGTCCTCGTCTCTCACACTGAAGACTCTCGGCACGGTCTTCATGTAGTGGCGGCAGAGCTCCCTCAATGCGCCCGTGCCCGTTCCGTGAAGAATACGCACACGCGAAGCACCCGTCATGAGGGCGTCGTCCATGTAGTGCATCAGCGTGTCCAGCGCCTCGTCGGCTCTTTGTCCGCGAATGTCGAGCTCGGGCGAGAAATTCACGTTGTGCTGATGCACGATGTGGGTGCCGCTCGACACTGCGGTTTGGGCACTCGGCTTGGGGGCCTTGGCGGCTTCGATGCGATCGATGGTGGTGACGGTGTGGATGTGGCCGAACGTCAGCGTGACCTTCTTGCCTTCAATGCGGTCGATGACGCCTACGGTGGAGGAGCCTTTGATCCTGGCGTATTTGCCGACAGCGAGGGCAGGAGTATTAGCTGCAGGTGCGGCACCCGTCTGAGTCTTGGGCCGTTTCATGCGTTCGGAAACGGCTTTTGCGGGTGCCGTCAGCGACTCCATCACATTGGCCAGACTCTCGCGGGCTTCTTTGGTGCGTGTCTTTTCTGCCTGTGCTTCGCGGATTTCTTTGATAGTGCGCTCCACGGCTGCATTGGCGCTGGAGACAATCTCCTTGGCTTCTTCTCTGGCGGAGTGGAGGATGTCCTTCTTCTCCTGCCTGAGGCCTTCTATCTTCTCCTCGTAGCGCTGTATGGTGGCTTCCATGCGCTTTTCCTTCTCGTGGATGTTCTGGCGTTTGTCCTCCCAATAGCGCTTGTCGCGCACGATGTCCAAAAGGTATTTGTCGGCGGAGACGTATTCCTGACCGACAATCGAGGTGGCTCTTTGTATGACTTCGGCGGGAATGCCGATCTTGCGGGCAATCTCGATGGCGAAGGAGCTGCCGGGATTGCCGATTTGCAGCTGGAAGAGCGCCTCCATCTTCTGCCTGTCGTAAAGCATGGCGCCGTTGCGCACGCCTTCGTGGTTTTCTGCGAAATGCTTCAGGTTCTGGTAGTGTGTGGTGATGACGGCCCATGCGCCCTTCTCGTGGAAGCGCTCCAGTATGGCTTCCGCCATGGCGCCGCCGATGGTGGGTTCGGTGCCGCTGCCCATCTCGTCGACGAGGAGCAGGGTGGTCTCTCCGGCAGCCTTCATCATCTGTTTCATCTTCATCAGATGTGAGGAATAGGTTGAGAGGTCGTTCTCTATGCTTTGGTCGTCACCGATGTCAATGAGCATTTCCGAAAACATGCCGCATTTGGAGTTTTCGCCCAAAGGCACGGGGAGTCCGCATTGCAGCATGTATTGTATCAGGCCTACGGTCTTCAGGCAGACGCTCTTGCCTCCGGCATTGGGGCCGGAGATGATGAGGATACGCCCGTCTTTGTCCAAAAGGATGTCCAAGGGGACGATTTTTCTCCCCTGGCTATTGAGCGAGCGTTCAAGCAATGGATGGCGGGCCAGCGTCCAGTCGATGACGGGGCGTGAGGAGACTCTCGGGCAGATGCCTTTGATTTCGCGGGCGAAGAACACTTTGGCCATCACGAATTCCAGTTGCCCCAGAAAGTCGAAAGCCTTCAGCAACTCCTTGACATTCGGGCGGATCAGGGTGGTGAAGTGCTGCAGGATGTGTATGATTTCCCGCTTTTCTTCCGCCTCGAGTTCGCGAATCCTGTTGTTGGCTTCGACGACTTCCTGCGGCTCCACATAGACGGTCTTGCCCGTTGCCGATTCGTCGTGCACGATGCCGCCCAGACGTTTCTTGATGGTCGGGGACACGGGGATGACCAGACGGCCGTCTCTCAGGGTGGGGTTGGTGTCGGCTTCGATGAGACCCTCTTCCTTGATGGTGTGCAGGATGCCCTGGAGGGCGCGCGACACACTGCCTTCGGCACGCTTCAACTCGCTTCTGACGCGCTGCAGGGTAGGAGAGGCATCGTCTTTGATATGGCCGTGCTTGTCGAGTATCTTTTCGGCACACTGCTCCACGGCGTGAAAGGTGAACACTCCGTGTGCCATCTTCTCCAATGCGGGATAGGCGGGAGGCGCATCCTCGCTTCTGGCAGACACGCCGTTTTCTTCCTGGCGGATGAGGCGCAGCCATCCGTGCATCGTCACCAGCGTGAGATAGAGCCGGTGCAGGTCTTCTTCGAGGATGTAGGTGCCTTCAATGCGGATGCGTTTAACGGCTTCTCTCAGATCGTAGAACGCCATTTCCGGCGTTTCTGTCAGTGTCGAGATGAGCGTTTGCAGCTCGTTGGTCTCCTCCTGCTGTTGGCGGATGATGTCTATGTCGTTGCACCAGGTGAGTGCATCGATGTGTTCGCGTCCCAACTGCGACTGACAGTTGTCCGCAAGCATGTTTTTTATCTGATCAAAGCCTATCTTGTGCTCCATTCGGGGTGCAAAGATATAAAATTCCCCACAATTCTTTGTCCATAATAAACAATTATTTTCACAGTTTCATTTTTTTTCTTATTTTTGCAGGGAATAAACCATAATCATATACTACTATGTTGACACAGGAAGACAAAATTCAGCTTCAGCAAAAAGGAATCAGTGAGTCACAGATAGAGCGTCAGCTCAAGCAGTTCCGCGAGGGTTTCCCGTTTCTGCGCCTGAAAGCAGCCGCCAGTGTGGAGAACGGCATTCTGCGCACGTCGGCGGAAGAACAGAAGCACTTCGTCAAGCTTTGGGACCAGTATAAGAAGGAGGGTCACAAGATCACCAAATTCGTGCCCGCTTCCGGCGCTGCCAGCCGTATGTTCAAGGCGATGTTCGAATTTGTGGACGCCGATTACGACGTGCCGACGACCGACTTCGAGAAGAAGTTCTTCGATCGTCTCCACGATTTCGCTTTCTTCCCCGCTTTGGACGATGCCTGCGTCGTGATGTACGGCAAGGGCGCTGATGCTTTGGTGGCAGAGGGCCGTCAGAAGGATGTCGTAGTGGCCATGCTGGATGCCGACGGTCTCAACTACGGCCAGTTGCCCAAGGGCCTGCTTCAGTTCCACAGCTACGACACTCAGGCCCGCACGCCGCTTGAGGAGCATCTGGTGGAGGCTGCGCTCTACGCCAGCAGCAAGGGTGAAGCCGATGTGCACTTCACGGTGTCTTCCGAGCATAAGGCCCTGTTTCAGCAGTTGGTGAAGGATGTGCTGGGCGACTACGAGAAGGAATACGGCGTGCGCTACCACGTGTCGTTCTCCGAGCAGAAGCCCTCTACGGACACTTTGGCCGCTACGATGGACAACGAGCCCTTCCGCGTGGACGGCAAGTTGCTGTTCCGCCCCGGAGGTCACGGCGCTTTGATTGAAAACCTGTCCGATCTGGACTCCGATATCGTCTTCATCAAGAACATCGACAACGTCGTGCCCGATCGCCTCAAGGAGGAGACCGTGTTTTGGAAGCAGGTGTTGGCCGGCGTGCTGGTGGAGGCTCAGACTCAGGCCTTCTCTTACCTGAGGCTGTTGGACAGCGGCGACTTCAACCACTCCGATCTGGAGGACATGATCCGCTTCGTGCGCCACACGCTGTGCTGCGACAAGGAGGGCATCAAGGATATGGAGGATACCGAGTTGGTCAACTACCTCCGCTCGAAGCTCAACCGCCCCATGCGTGCAGCGGGTGTTGTGAAGAATGTCGGCGAGCCCGGCGGCGGTCCGTTCCTGGCCTACAATCCCGACGGCAGCATTTCCCTGCAGATTCTGGAGTCGAGCCAGATTGACCGTAATAACGCCGAATATCAGAAGATGTTCACCGAAGGCACTCATTTCAACCCCGTGGACCTCGTGTGCGCGATACGCGATTATAAAGGTAACAAGTTCGACCTGCCCAAGTATGTGGACCCCGCCACGGGCTTCATCTCCTTCAAGAGCAAGTCCGGCCGCGAGCTCAAGGCGCTCGAGTTGCCCGGTTTGTGGAACGGCGCCATGAGCGATTGGTCCACCATCATGGTCGAAGTGCCTCTGGCTACTTTCAATCCGGTCAAGACGGTCAACGATCTGCTTCGCGACCAGCACCAGTAAAACATTTCCTCTGTGCTGTATCGTAGACCCCAGCATATATCGTCCCTTCTCGATGCCTTCCTGCGCTCGGAGGGATTGGAGACCCCTTTGGCGCGCTACAGAGCCCAGGTGGCGGTGGCGCGTGTGATCGGCGAGCAGTATCAGCGCTATATCGGCGAAGTGCGTTTTCAGGGCGACACGCTCCGTGTGCAGATCAAGAGTGCGCCTTTGCGCCAGAACCTGCTGATGAACCGGGACTTCTATCTTCGGGCCCTGAATCATGAGGCCGGCGCGCAGGTGGTTCAGAATTTAATCTTCTGTTAGACGGCTGCGATGGAGGTTGTGCTTAAGGATCTCGTGATTGGCTACAACACGCGCGCGGGGCAGCGGCGCGTCACCGCTCCCTTGAGCGTGAAGCTCCCCGAAGGGCGTCTGATTTGTCTTGTCGGACGCAACGGTGTGGGCAAGTCCACGCTTTTGCGCTCTCTCTCCGCTCTGCAGCCGCCGCTCTCGGGCGATGTGCTGCTCGACGGACGCAGCATTGCCTCTTACAGCCACAAGGCTCTGGCGCGTCTGGTTTCCGTTGTCACCACGCGCGATGTGTCCGTGCCTTCTATGACGTCGTGGGAAGTCGTTGCCCTCGGACGCAGCCCCTACACGCAGTTCTGGGGGCAACTTTCTCCGGCGGATAAGGAAATTGTGGACCGGAGCATCGACATCACGGGTATCTCGCCTCTGGCCTCACGGCGTGTGGGCTCTCTCTCCGACGGAGAGCGTCAGAAGGTGATGATTGCTAAGGCCATAGCGCAGGAGACGCCGGTGATTCTCTTGGACGAGCCGACGGCCTTTCTGGATTATCCCAGCAAGGTGTCCACGCTGTCGCTGCTTTCGCGTCTGGCGCGCGAAATGGGGCGCACAATCCTTGTCTCCACGCACGACGTGGAGCATGCACTTCGTCTGTCCGACGAAGTCCTGTTGCTTCAGAAGGAGGGATTATATAAGGTATTGCGACGAGATGCTCTCGTTGGCGACCACTCTGCGGATGGTCTCGGCCAGCAGGTCGGCGATGGAGATCTGCTTGACCTTGGCACAGCGCTGGGAGTAGGGGATGGAGTCGGTGAAGACAATCTCCTCAAGCGCACTGTTCTGCACGCGCTCTGAAGCGGGTCCGGACATCACACAGTGTGAGGCGATGGCGCGCACGCTGTTAGCGCCGTTGGCCATCATGAGGTCGGCTGCTTTGGTGATGGTGCCTGCGGTGTCCACCATGTCGTCCACCAACACCACGTCAGCGCCTTTCACATCGCCGATAATCTGCATATCGGCCACCTCGTTGGCTTTCTTTCTCGTCTTGTTGCAGAGCACGAGGGGGCAGTCAAGGTATTTGGCGTAAGTGGAAGCGCGTTTTGAGCCGCCCACATCGGGTGCGGCCATGACGAGATTCTTCAGCTGCAGGCTCTTGATGTAGGGCATCATCACGCTGGAGGCGTAGAGGTGATCCACCGGGCAGTTGAAGAAGCCCTGCTCCTGATCGGCATGCAGGTCCATGGTGATGAGGCGGTCGATGCCGGCCACGGTCATGCAGTCTGCCACCAGCTTGGCGCCGATGGACACGCGGGGCTTGTCCTTGCGGTCCTGACGGGCCCATCCGAAGTAGGGCACGACGGCGTTGATGGTGCGGGCGGAGGCCCTCTTGGCAGCGTCCATCATGAGCAGCAGCTCCATCAGGTTGTCGCTGTTGGGGAAGGTGCTCTGTACCAGGAATACGTCCTTGCCGCGAATGCTTTCTTCATAGCTGACAGCAAATTCTCCGTCGGAGAACTTGGTGATGATCAGATTGCCGAGAGGACAACCTAAGCTCTGACAGATTTTTTCGGCAAGATATCGGGTTGCAGTTCCCGAAAACACAAGGAAATTGTTATTCATGGTTAGAACGTGCTTATTCGCTTGCTTTGCGCAGGCGGTGAAAATGTAACAATAGGTCTTTGAAATCCATGCCGGAATGGATATTGAAGCGCTTCCAGAGGTCACCTCTGATCACAGCGCCGCCGAATCCCAGGTCGCGCACTTGGGGCAACAGCTCCAGCGACACGCCGCCCTGAGCCATCACGTGGCGGTCGATCAGTCCGCGCCTGGAGGCGTCTTTGAGCTGCTCCAGGGTGTAGCGCGACTTGTAGTCGGGCTCCGAGATGCTGTCGAAGACGTTTTTGAGGATGACGTAATCATACTCTTTCTTGCATCTGGGCAGGTCTTCCAAGTCGTAGCAGGTGCATGACTTCTGTCCCTTGTATCCGTTAGGCAGGATGGGGTTGTGGTGGCTGATGTGTATTCCGGCCAGACCGAATTCTTCCTTGAGGTAGAAGTGGTCGTTGGCTACAATACGGTTGTGGTAGCGCGTAGGAATCAGGGTCAGCAGCCGCTCGCAATAGACCGGCTCTGACCCTGGTTTACGCAGGTGCAGCATATCCAGTCCGTCCTCAAAAAGTGTGGCGAGGATTTTGTCTTCTTCGATGAAGAACGTCGGGTTGGATAATAGCAGCAGTTTCATGAATGCTCTTATTCTGCAGCGGGTGCCTCTTCAGCGGGTGCTTCAGCCTCTGCGGCTGCGGCCTCTGCTTCTGCAGCAGCTTCCTTGGCGGCAGCCTCGAGTGCGGCTACCTTCTCTGCAATCTGAGCCTTCTTGGCTTCGTCAGCCTTCTTTTCTGCATTGAGACGCTCTGCAGCAGCCTTCTTGGCCTCGTCGGCCTGCTTGGCGGCGATGGCCTGGAGACCCTTCTGACGGTCTGCCTTCCATGCGTCAAACTTCTGCTGTGCAGCAGCTTCGTCGAATGCACCCTTCTTCACACCGCCTCTCAGGTGCTTCATGAGGTAAACACCCTCACCGGAGAGAATGTTGCGAACGGTGTCGGTAGGCTGTGCGCCGGCCTCTACCCAATACAGGGCGCGGTCGAATTTCAAATCTACAGTGGCAGGATTGGTGTTGGGGTTGTAGGTACCAATCTTTTCTGTAAACTTACCATCACGTGGTGCTCTTACATCAGCGATGACGATGCTGTAGAAGGCATAGCCCTTACGGCCGCCGCGCTGCAATCTGATTTTTGTTGCCATTACTTTTTTATGGTTTTAATAGGTTTGAAATATGCTGCCATCTCGTGACAGCGGGTGCAAAGGTACGTCTTTTCTTGCAATAAAGGCCGGCTTTTTGCTCTTTTTTTTTCGCTAAAGCGATGTTTTGTCAAAGAGAGAGCGTTTTCTTGATGGCCTCCACGTGTGCTTTGGCCTTCTCGACCTCGCCGGGATAGCATTTGGCGCATCCGATCTGGCCCTTGATTTCGCAGTAGAACTTGATCTTGGGCTCCGTGCCGCTGGGGCGAACGGAGATCTTCGTGCCGTCTTCGCAGAACCACTGCAGCACGTTGCTCGTGGTCGGCATGTCGAGCTTGCTCACGTTGCCCTTGTCGTCGGTGGCGGTGAGGGTCTGGTAGTCCTTCGTCAGCACGACCTTTGAGCCGGCGATTTCCTTCGGAGCCTTGGCGCCGCGGAAGTCCGCCATCATCTGCTTGATTTCGTCGGCGCCGCTCTTGCCGGGCTTGGTCACGTTGATGGTGCTCTCGTAGGAGAAGCCGTATTCCTTATAGATTTCCATGAGCAGGTCGTAGAGCGTCTTGCCCTGATCCTTGGCCCATGCGGCGATCTCGCAGATGAGACAGATGGAGGCCGGAGCGTCCTTGTCGCGCACCTTGTCGTAGGGCAGGAAGCCGAACGATTCCTCGCCGCCGCCGATGTATTTCTGCTTGCCTTCGGAGAGGGCGATTTCGCGGGCGATCCACTTGAAGCCCGTGTAGCAGTCGCGCAGCTCCACGCCGTTCTTCTTGGCCATTTCGGCAATCACCTCGGTGGTGACGATGGTCTTCACCAGGAAGTCGGTCTTGCCCAGCGTGCCCAGAGCCTGCTTGTTCTTGATGATGTAGTATATGAACATCATGGCCGTCTGGTTGCCGTTGATAATCTGCCATTCGCCTTCGGGGTTGCGGCAGACGATGGCCAGACGGTCGGCGTCGGGATCGGTGGCCACCACGAGGTCGGCATTGAGTTTCGTGCCGAGCTTCATGCCCAGTGTCATGGCTTCCGGGTTCTCGGGGTTGGGGGAGACGACGGTGGGGAAGTTGCCGTCAACGACCATCTGCTCGGGCACCACGTTGATGTTCTGGAAGCCCCACGAGCGCAGACACATGGGCACGATGTGGCGGCCCGTGCCGTGCATGGCGCTGTAGACGATGTTGAGGTCCTTCTGGCGCAGAATGACATCCTGGTCAATCATAGCCTCCTTCACGGCCATCATGTAGTCGTAGTCCATCTCGCCGCCGATGATCTGGATGAGGTCCCAGTTGGCCGTGAACTTCACGTCCTCCAGCTTCACCTTGTTCACCTCGTCGATGATGCCGGTGTCGTGCGGAGCGAGCACCTGTGCGCCGTCGGCCCAGTAGGCTTTGTAGCCGTTATACTCCTTGGGGTTGTGCGATGCGGTGACGTTGACGCCGGCCACAGCGCCCAGCTGACGGATGGCAAAGCTGATCTCCGGGGTGGGGCGCAGACTTTCAAAGAGATAGGCCTTGATGCCGTTGGCCGAGAAGATGGCGGCCACGGATTCGGCGTACATGCGGCCATTGTTGCGGCAGTCGTGACCGACCACCACGGAGCATCCGCCCTTGGGGAAGGCTTTGTTGATGTAGTTGGCGAAGCCCTGAGTGGCCATGCCGACGATGTATTTGTTCATGCGGTTGGTGCCGGCGCCCATGATGCCGCGCAGGCCTCCGGTGCCGAACTCCAAGTTCTGGTAGAAGGCGTCCACGAGGGCCGTCTTGTCGTCATACATGGCCTTGATTTCGGCCTTTGTGGCCTCGTCGATGATGGGCGAGTTGAGCCACTCCCGGGCTTTGGCCTCACACTGTTTGATGAGATCGTTTTCCATAGTGCGTGATGTGTTTGAATTATGATTGTTTGATTATTTACGTTTTGCCATTTCTCCCGCAAAGATACGAAAAACATTGCAATGTTCAAAAAAAATGGTGACTTTTGATGCCGATTCTCCAAAAAATATGTACTTTTGTGGTGCAAAACTCGAATGAAGGATGAATAAGGTGATGCTCATCGGCAATGTCGGACTCGATCCCGACGTGCGTTTTGTGGATCAGGGCGTCTGCGTAGCGCAGATTCGTCTGGCCACTTCGGAGCGCGGCTACACTCTGGCCAACGGCACCGAAGTGCCCGAGCGCACGGAGTGGCACAACGTGGTGCTCTGGCGCCAGCTGGCCGAGACGGTGGACAAGTATGTCAAGAAGGGCGACAAGCTCTACATCGAAGGCAAGATTCACACCCGCTCCTACGAAGACAAGCAGGGCCGCACGCGCTACATCACGGAGATCTGGGCCGATGCCATGGAGATGCTGACGCCCAAGGCCTCTTCGGCTCCTTCATCCGCTCCGGAACCTCCGGCCCCCTGATTTTTTTCATTTAACACCATTTTCCCCACTACATGGATGACCCTGTCGCGGGACTGCTAGAGTCCCTTTCCTCAGTTACTTTTTACGCCCCTGACGCCTATTGCATAGCCGCCATTGCGGGCGCAGTCGTATTGCTTGTTCTTTCCGCCTTTGTCAGCGGCAGCGAGATTGCTTTCTTCTCCCTCTCTCCCGAGGAGACGGACAAGTTGGATCCCGACCGCAGCACCTCCGACGAACGCATCCTGCGCTGGCAGGAGCACTCGGAGCGCCTGCTGGCCACCATCCTGATTGCCAACAATCTGGTCAATGTGGCCATCGTCATGCTCCTGGGCTACGCTGCCGGCAGGATGGTCAGCTTCGGCGGCGCCGTCTGGCTGGAGTTTCTCTCGCTCACGGTGGTGCTCACCTTCCTGCTGCTGCTCTTCGGCGAGATCATGCCCAAGGTCTGGTGCGTCCAGCATGCGCTCAGCTTCGTGCGCGGCGGCAGCGGCGTGCTCGCTTTTCTGGAGACGCTCTTCTGGCCTTTGAGCAGCCTGCTCATCCGCAGCAAGATGTTCACCGACCGCCTTGTCCGCCATCAGGTGGACGCCCTCACGGTGGACGACCTGGAGAAGGCGATGCAACTCACTGACACCAAGGATATTGCCGAGGAGTCGAAGATGCTCAAGAGCATCATCCGCTTCGGCGGCGAGATGTGTAAGGAGGTCATGACGCCCCGCGTGGACATGGTCGACATCGACATCCGCACGCCTTTCCCCAAGGTGCTCGAGTGCATCGTGGAGAACAACTACTCGCGCATCCCCGTCTTCCAGGGTTCCGAGGACAACATCAAGGGCATCCTCTACATCAAGGACCTGCTGCCGCATCTCTCCAAGCCCGCCAATTTCCGTTGGCAGACGCTCATCCGCGCCCCTTATTTCGTGCCCGAGACGAAGATGATCGACGACCTCCTGCGCGACTTCCAGGAGCACAAGGTCCACATGGCCATCGTGGTCGACGAGTTCGGCGGCACGAGCGGTCTGGTCACGATGGAGGACATCATCGAGGAGATCGTCGGCGAGATCCACGACGAGACCGACGAGGAGGAGAAGGGCTACCAGCGTCTGAACAAAAACACCTGGGTCTTCGACGGCCGCACGCAGCTCATCGACTTCTCCAAGGTGATGCAGCTTGAGGAGGATTTCTTCGAGGAGGCGGAGGGCGACGCTGACACTCTGGCCGGCCTCATCCTCGAGCTCAAGGGCGACTTCCCGGAGCTGCACGAGCGCATCACCTACCGCCAGTTCACCTTCGAGGTGACGGAGATGGATGAGCGCCGCATCGTCTCCGTGAAGGTCATCCGTGGAAAATAAAAATAACCACAAAAGGAGAGGGGGCGACCGTGTGGCCGTCCCCTCTTTCTTGTTTTATAGTGATTTATTACTCAGCCGTTTTGTGGCTTTTCTTGTAGCGCTTGTTGAGGCCCTTGATGACTTCCTTCGTGATGTCCATCTTGGGGTTGGCGATGAGCATGTTGTCGCCGGCCTTGACGAGCACGTAGTCGTATTTCTTGGTCTTGTTGTAGGAGCGCAGGAAGGCCTGGATGCTGTCGCGGGCTTCCTGGTTCACGCGGGCCTGCTCCTGAGCGAAGTCGGTCTGCAGACGGTCGGCCAGCTCCTGCAGCTGCTGCTGCTCGGCCTGGATGTTGTTCTGGGCGCGCTCCAGTTCGTCGCGGGTGGTGAAGCCGTTGCTCTCATACTTCTTCTGCATGGCGGCGGCGTGCTGCTCCAGCGTGCGCTGCTTCTGTGCCAACGTGCTCTGGATGTTGGTGCCCTTGCGGGTCAGCTCTTCCTCGTAGTCCTTGTAGAGCTGATACTGGGTGATGAGGCTGTCCATCTCCACGTAGGCGATTTTCAGCCCCGTGGTTTCGGCGCCGGTGTTTTCGGCGGTCTCCTCAGCCTCTTCGGCCGATTTCTGACATGCGGTGAGGCTGAGTGCAGCGGCCACCGCGAATAGTATCACATGTTTCATATCTTGTATTGTTGATGTACGCATCGGATGCCTTTCTTCCTCATGGCTTTGCTGTGGCCGATGTGCTCGCTGCCGAAGCGCCCGTTTTTCTCCAAAACGATGCGTATGCACAAAAGTAGCACGCTTAACCCAACAAAAAGAGCCACAAGTAGAAACAGTTTCAGCATATTTTGTTACATTTGCAGGGCAAAAGTAGTAAAAAACTTCGAAACAACGCATATTCGATGAATAAAATCGCCGTTAATCTGTCAATTCTCGCTCGCAGCGGCTATGATTTGCGCCGTAAGGGCGTTACGGAGGAGCATCTCCTCATGGACTTTGTCCACCGCATGCGCATTGCCTGGAATCTTTATCAGGCCGAGATGGAGGAGCAGTACGGCATCGAGCCCTGCTCCGTGGATTTTGATCTGGAAACCAATGTTGATGCCGAATGAGAGTCTTCTTCCGCTATATCCTTGCCCTTCTTCCGCTGCTCTTCGCAGCCTGTGACGCCTACGACGACTTCACGACGGACCCTTCCGCGCGCCTGACTTTTTCGGTGCAGGAGGTGGCTTTCGACACCGTCATCACGGCCGAGGGCTCTTCCACGCGCACGCTCATGGTGCGCAACTATAATGATGCGGGCCTGCGCATCCGCTCCGTTGCGCTGGAGATGGGCGCCGAGTCTCCTTTCCGCGTCAACGTGGACGGCCAGTATCTCGACGGCGGCACGGGTGCCGACTTCGAGGTGCGCACGCAGGACAGCATCTTCGTGCGTCTGGAGTGCACGCTGCCCGACATGGACCGCGACGATGTGACGCACTACGACGACCGTCTGCTCTTCTGTCTCGAGAGCGGCGCGGTGCAGGAGGTGGCCCTTTCGGCCATCGGCATGGACGTCTATCGCTGGACCGACCGCACCCTTTCCGAGGACGAAACGGTGGAGTCCAAGCGCCCCATCCTGGTGGGGGGACAGCTGACGGTCGACGAGGGCGTCACGATGACGGTTAAAGGCGGCACGCGCCTCTTCTTCCGCGACAACGGATCGCTGCTTGTGCGCGGCACGCTGAAGGTGGAGGGCGAAGAGGGCAATCCCGTCGTCATGCGCGGCGACCGCACGGACTATCTGCTCAAAGACATCCCCTACGACAACACGCCCGACCGCTGGAACGGCGTCACCTTCGAGTCCACCAGCGCCGGCAACACGCTCACGTGGCTCAACCTCCACAGCGCCCGTTGTGGCATCCGCGCCGAGAAGACCGACCTCACGCTGGAGTCCTGCATCTTCCACAACATAGCGGGCAAGGATGAGGCCGTCAACAACGGTCTTTACCTGAAGGAGTGCGAGCTCACGGCGCACAACATGTGCATCTCCAACGTGATGGGTCACGGCCTGTGGCTCATCGGCGGCAAGGCGGCGCTCGACCACTGCACGCTGGCGCAGTATCTCATCATCGGCGGCGGCACTAAGGGTAAGGCGCTCCATCTGGCCAACCGCACGGACGAGGGTGAGTGTCCCATCGAGGACTACACCTTCACGCGTTGTTTGGTGATGGGCTACGGCGACGATGTCATCGACGCCGACTTCGTCAATCCCGGCTCGCGTGAGGAGAAGCTGCTCTTCGACGAGTGCTATCTCAACACGGTGGAGGATCCTGCCGATGCGCGTTTCGTCTCCTGCCTTTATGACAGCAAGGAGGCCGAGAAGCGCGGCAACAAGGGCAAGAGCCCTGCGGAGCGCGGCCTCTATAAGGTTTTCGATACGACCCTCTTCCTTTACGACTTCACTCCGGCCGACGGCAGCCCCTGCGCCGGCTACGGCGCCGAGTTTTGAGGAGACCTCTCTTTTGCCCTTTCTTTTTTGCGAAAATGCAAAAATCACGATTAAGTGAGGGCAGAGACTAGCTCGCTTGATCTCTGCCGAGCGTGAGTGATTACTATGTAGCGAAGCTTCATGAAAATCACGAATAAGCGAGAGGATTCTGTTAAAAAATCGGTAAGGTGCATTATGGGTGTTGTCACATCGTCTCCGTCGGGAAAATCTTGCGCTCCCACGGGAGAAAATTTGCGGGCCCACGGGAAAGTCAAAATAGTTGCAGATGAGAGGTGAGAGCCGGCATTGGGGCAGGAGAGAGTTTTGTCAAGAAAATGGTTTGAATGTCAACCTTGTCAGTAAACTGTCAACTGTTTTGGTTCTTCGTCAATTTAGTTGAAAAAGAACCATAATAGCCTGTTGATTACTCGTCAAACCTGTCTAAATTTGATGAATAAAACATTATTATTCCGATTAATGTTAATTAACTAATTTGTAGCA
>Ga0256404_1002215_pt1 | contig 43757 bp, 32 predicted proteins | sample RumenRJG_01DNA_FD_185990 | JGI IMG/M metagenome (GOLD analysis project Ga0256404, IMG submission 185990) | Bovine rumen microbial communities from Lethbridge, Alberta, Canada - RJG_01 | ecosystem: Host-associated > Mammals > Digestive system > Stomach > Rumen | place: Canada: Alberta | collected... | reverse complement strand
TCTTACTATTCGCTTAAGCGGAGGATTCCATGAGCAAAGCTTTACGTCCTTTTATTACTGGGGATTATATCCCAAATTGAATGAATCAAGTATTTCCGTAAAAGTTTATAAGCAAAAATGATGAGAACGATTCTTTATTATACAGGGAAAATAACTTTGTTATGCAAGCTGCCAAGGACGTGCCCTACGAACTGAAGAACGCCATGACGGGCGAGGTGTCGGCACGGGGCGAGATGCCTGCCGAAGGTGGCGTGATTGACTCCAACCGAGTGCGCAGCGGCCTCTACGTGCTGATGCTCACGCCGGCAGGCCGGGAGCCAGAAACCTTCAAAATTTCGCTGAAATAGGCAATAACGACACATTCCGACAACGGATTACAACCTAACAAATTGCTTTTTAATTTCCAGAAAAGGATGCCGCGCCCGCCTGGCTTTCATGGCCTGGCGGGCGCTTTCGTGTTACAATTTTTTCGCCCTTTTTCGAGGGTAGAACCGCTGCAAACGCCCTAAACATGGGGGTTCTTGTTTCTTACCCCCTGGAAAAAACTGTAACAATGTTAAACCGATTTAACACTAAAATGCTTGCAAGGAATCTTTTTTCACTCTAACTTTGCCTACGGAATGCCGACAACGAAGGCTCCAGCACGATAGAAAAAACCATATAATGTAGAACTCAAAAAAAAATACGACGATGAAAAAACTGTTTTACCTCCTCAATGGCTTGCTGCTCACCGCAGCCCTTGCCGCCTGTTCCAGCGAATACGACGATCCGCCCGAGCAGCCCAACTCGCATCAGAACGAAGTGTCTGTGGACAGCGTTGACATCACCCAGGATGAAGGCGCAGCAAAAGACTACACCGTCATCTCCACCATACCCGTCAGCGAGGAAGTGAAGGCTTTCTTCGATGAGGCGCTGCCAATGGTTGACGAGTATTTTAATAATATTAGTTCAGACTCCGTATACTTTAACTTAGAACCTGAACGAGATGAACTTTCTTACTTCTCGTACGTAGTTATCAATAATAAAGAAGAGATGGAAAATAGGTATCTCGGCCTAAAAGAACTGCCTCAAATTGATTTTAACAAATATACTATTATCATAGGTGATTGCCTTCTCGGCAATTCTACTATTCTAAGTTCCTTTTCTATAGAAGTTAATAAATATTGTGACCATAACGAACTTGTTATTAAGACCAGTTCAAGAACACGAGGTCATGGAGGATGTGCTCACACATGTTTCTGGGGCGTATTTCCCAAGATAAATGGTTATTTCACAAGTTATTCATGGAAAGAAATTGTCATAAAAAACATATAACTGTATGATCAAGCATCAGCATCATCCCTCAAAAATAGATAATAGACATAATTTTGCTTTTTAATTTCAAAGAAGGACGGAGTGCCCGTCTGGCCGTGGTGGCCGGGCGGGCACGTTTTTTTTTGCCATGACGGCAGCTCAATACTTCCAGCGCTCGATGTCGACGTCGTCGCAGAAAGGCCGCTCCAGTTTGCGATTGAAGGGGTTGCGGTGGCCGGAGGGCGTGAACTTGCATAGCACGCGGCGTATGTGCTTGCGCAGGTCGAAGTCCTCTTTCTTCTCCACCATGTCGCTCTGCACGGTGAGGTGGAAGCGGCCGAAGTCGTCGAGCACCACCGTTTGGCCCTCGCGCAGGTGGTTTTTCATTTCCTTCACCAGCGCGATGATCACGGCATGCACGTCAGACTCCGTCACCGAGTTGTTATGACTGATGATGCGTGCCAGGTCCTTTGTCGTCACTTCGCCTGCCTTCACCGCGCGTCCGTACCACTTGCCTTGCAGGTCTTTGCGCTTGTGTTGATAGAGTTTAATCTTGATTGCCATGTCTTTAATCGTTTAAGTTGTATGCTATGATAACGCCAGAGGCATCGTTTTATTGCGTAATAGTTGATATTTTATAAAGTAATATATCATATATTGCAAAGTAATATATCATATATTGGTCAGTAATATATCATATATTACTTTATCAGAGTATAGCTATTGATGAATAAGAGGCCTGCTGCTGCTTCGCCTGAGGATGCTTATAGTAGGCATAGCATGCAGTTTTTCTTGCTGAAAGAAAGATGATTATGGAATAAATTTCGTAACTTTGACGTTCGTCGAAGCTACTCTCATTGACTTCGTCTTCAAATGTCACGACTCGGCCAATTAAACAAGTTTATTGGCACTCGCTGCTCCATTTGGTCGGAAATGAAACCAAAAACTTTGGTTTTTGCTTTGCATTTCGCTCACTTATTCGTAACTTTGCGCCAAAAGTCGCGAACTTACTCCATTTCGGCATAAAAAAGAAACACGTTTCTTTTGTTCTGCACTCAATTTTTCGTAACTTTGCGCCAAAGAAACGACAATAAAAAGGAAAAAGAGTTATGAAGAATTTGCTAAACTCACTGGTGCGCGCCGTGATGGCCTTCGTGGTAGGCGCACTTATCATCAAGTTTCGCGAGGAGACGGTGCATTGGCTGACGATTGTCATCGGAGCGCTGTTCTTCGTGACGGGTCTCATCTCGGTGGTGCTGAATAGACAGAGACCCACCCCCCTGCCCCTCCCTGTGAGGGAGGGGAGTGATTACTCTCAAGGCGATGGCGTGCAAGCTGCAGGGCATTCTACTCCCCTCCCTCACAGGGAGGGGCAGGGGGGTGGGTCTGCTACTGGTGGGTCTGCTAGTGGGGGTGGGTCTCTTCTCGCCTCCGTTGTAGGCTTCGGAAGCATTATCCTGGGTGTAATCCTGGCACTGATGCCGACGACGTTCATCACGGGACTGCAATATGTGCTGGCAGCGATGCTGGTGCTGGGAGCAGTGAATCAGTTCGTGAACCTGGCTCAGGCCTCGCGCTGGTGCCACGTGGGATGGTTCTACTGGCTGCTGCCCGTTGTGGTGCTGCTGGTGGCTATCTTCATGATATGGCGACCGGTGGAGACGGCTGCCGCCCCGCTGTTCATCATCGGATGGTGCATGCTGCTCTACGGCATGGCCGAGCTGCTGGGAGCGCTGATGCTGTGGAAGGCTCGCCGCATCGTCAGACAGATGGAACGCGACGCCGAACAGCAGATGCAGTCGCAGCAAGCCATCACCGTCAGCGACGCCGAAGTCGTCGAGACAGCGGAGGAGGCATGAAGAGGCATCGGAAAAGCAAATGCATGTAAATACGTGTAGATACGTGCGACATCTCCGAAGTCGCATCTCACATCTGCACACCCTACCCTACCCCCAGGTCAGTAGACCTGGGGTTTCCTATATCGGGACTTCTCCGAAGTCCTAAAAGTCATGACCCACGAAATGGAAAAAATGACCGCGGAGTGGTCATACAACAGAAAACGACCTCAAAGAAATCGTGCCTCAGGAATGACATCGGAGAAACCGTACGACAGGAGAATAACCTCGGAGAGGTCATACAACAAGAAATAACCTCAAAGAAACCGTACGACAGGATTGACCTCGGAGAGGTCATACTATAGGAAACCCCAGGTCTACTGACCTGGGGGGAGGGGGTAGATGGATACGCGCCACCACTGATAGCAACTTCGAAGATGTCGCACGTAATTACAAATACTCCTCCTTAAACTCCACTCCATTCTCCACCAGCAAGGCCCGCAGTTCATCCTTAAACGACACCCTCCGATGGTGTTCCTTTTGTTTCATGATGTACTGCCTTATCATTTCCCGATCCTTATAGTTATAGCTCACGGCGAAGTACTCGTGTCCCCAGCCCTCAAAATGAGGATACATACGAGGGTGTGCTTTCATAAACTGGTTCGTAGAGAGTTTCAAGGTCTTTACGAACTCAGAAAGCGAGACCGTAGGATGCAACGAAAAGAGCATATGGATGTGATCAGGCATGCCATTGATGCGATACAGACTACATCCTTTATTCTTACAGAAGCCATTGATATAGGCATAAAAATCCCGCTCGTAAGCCTCGCTGATGACCGGCTTACTTGCCTTAGGACGTATGACAAGATGATACAGGGAATTTGAGAAGCTCATTTTCTTATTGAATACCTGCCTACTATGGTTCAGCCGGCATGAGGCCCTCGATGTACTTGCAGAGGATGGCGATGCCGCGCTTGTTTTCGCCACCCTGGGGGATGATGAGGTCGGCGTAGCGCTTGGTAGGCTCGATGAACTGCTCGTGCATGGGCTTGAGGACGGCCAGATAGCGGTCGACGACCATTGAGACGGTGCGGCCGCGGTCGATGGTGTCGCGCTGGATGTTGCGGATGAGTCGCTCGTCGGGATCGGTGTCGACGAATATCTTCAGGTCCATCATGTCGCGCAGTCGCTTGTTGATGAGCGACATGATGCCTTCGATGATGATGACGGGCTTGGGCTCGACGTGGATGGTCTCGGGCAGTCGGTTGGAGAGGATGTAGGAGTAGGTGGGCTGCTCGATGGCATGTCCCTGCCGCAGCTCGTTGACCTGCTTGATGAGCAGTTTCCAGTCGAAGGCGTCGGGGTGGTCGAAGTTGATGGCCTTGCGCTCCTCGTCGGTGAGGGCGGTGGTGTCGTTGTAGTAGGAGTCGAGCGGCACGACGGCTACATAGTGGGGCGGCAGTGCCTCTACGATTTTCTTCACTACAGTTGTCTTGCCGGATCCTGTTCCGCCGGCGATTCCGATGATGGTGATCTTATTCATGATGATGAGGGGGGTGAGAAGGGTTTATAAGGTTATTGCGTCGAACATCGGCCGGTAGAAGTCGGCCTTGCGCTCTACGGCCATGGGATAGGCCCGCGAGGAACTGGGCATGCGCCACAGACGCATAGGTCGGCCTTCGAACGAGAAGGGCACGCTGTCGCCCACGCGGGGCTGCTGGTCGATGGCGAGTTGCTGGCAGAGCACGTCGGTGGCCTTCTGGCCCGTGGTGCAGACGGCCTGGCACTGCGGTGCCTGCCTGAGCAGGGCGGCGACGTCGGTGGGCGTGACCACTTCCAGGTCTTTGTCGCTGGCCGTGTTCTTCAGCCTGCGCACGACGGTGGCGGTGTCGTAGAGCCCGATGCGGCGCTCGGTGAGCATCTGCTCGATGAGATTGCGGCGGTAGGTGCGGCGAGCCTCGTCGACGTAGTAGAGCTTGTCGTCGTGGAAGCAGATGCCGCAGATGCGCCAGAAGTCGTTGGTGTAGTTAGGATAGAAGAAGTCCATGGCCCACCGCTTGCGCGCCGGCGGGAAACTGCCCAGCACGAGCAGCCGACAGCCTTCGGGCAGGAAGGGTTGCCAGGGATGACGCTCGGTGTCCATCCTTACTTCTTCTCCCTGGCCAGATAGATGACTACGGGCAGGTGGTCGCTGAAGCCGTCGAGCCACACGCCACCGGCAGTGGTGCGCTTGGGCGATCCCTTGTACTTGCCTTCCTGCTGGAAGAGATAGTCGCGGCGGAAGATTTCGTTCTTCCAGAACTTCAGCATCGAGAAGTCCTTCTCGCCTTTCTTGTTGACCGCGTTAGAGCTCATGACAATCTGGTCGAAGAGGTTCCACGAGCCATCGTACATGAGCGTGCCCTTTCCCTGCTTAACAAGGATGTTGTACCAGGGGTTGTACATGTCGTCGGGTCCCACCTTGTCGACGTCAGCCTTGCAGCGGAAGCCGTCGGTCATGCTCTTGTTGGTGGGGTCGTCGTTCATGTCGCCCATGACGAAGATGCGGCGTTCGGGGTTCTCGGCCAAGAGCTTGTCGACCACCTCGCGGGCCTGGCGTGCACCCAGTTCGCGATAGTAGCTGCCCGAGAAGCGGCTGGGCAGGTGGCACACGATGACGGCCACGGGATCGCCGGCGATGCGGCCCTTGGTGGTGAGGAAGCCACGCGTGGCGCGGCCCTTGTCGATGTCTTCCTGCAGTTCGTACTTATAGGGATAGAGCGTGACGTCCTCCACTTCGAAGAGTGCGGGGTTATAGATCATGGCGCAGTCTACACCGCGCTGGTCGGGACCTTCCACATGAACATATTTATATCCGCGTGCGGCAAGTTCGGGCTGGGCCACGAGGTCGTCCAGACAGTGGGCGTTCTCCACTTCGCTCACGCCGATGGCAGCACAGCCGATGCCCGGCAGCACGTCGGTGCCCAGTTCGGAGAGCACGCGTGCCATATTGTGGAGCTTGTGGGAATACTTCATGTCGTTCCACTTGTAGCTGCCCTCGGGCAGGAACTCGTAGTCGTTCTTGCCCTCGTCGTGCTGGGTGTCGAAGAGGTTCTCAAGATTGTAGAATCCTACCCCGTAGACGGAGAACGACTTTTGTGCAGATGCCGACACGCATGCGATCAGCATCAGGGCGAAAAGGATCATTTGCTTTTTCATCATATAGGTCTTTAGTATTTCTTCTGCAAATATCGCAATAATTTTTGATATTACGGCATGATTTCACAAAAAAATGGCAAAAAAGTCGTGTTTTTGAAAATTTTTTCGTTACTTTGCAAATGAATGACAACATTCACGACCGACAAACAATTATTAATCCTTATAAAATGCGAAAGAAATTAAGATTAGCACTGATTGCTCTCTGCTGTACGCCGGCTGCATTTGCGCAGGTGGACCCGAAGCAGGAGCAGAATGCCGTCACGGTCGACGAGTCGGCATTCACGTTTTCTGAGTCGCAGCTAGGTGAGGACGACAACGTGTCGCAGGAAGTCACCGTGCTGGGACAGAACAACAATGCGTATGCCAGCGAGGTGGGCTACAAGTGGAGTCCGGCCCGATTCAAGTATCGCGCCTACAACTCGAAGTACGTAGACATCTACATCAACGGCAACCCTGCCAACGACGGCGAGCGCGGCGAGTTCCGCTATTCGCTCGTGGGCGGTCTGAACAACCAGACACGCGGCGTGGAGGCTTCGCTGCCCTTCGAGGACAACACGTTCAACGTGGCAGCCATGGGCGGCTCGAACAACTACAACTTCCGCCCGAGTGCCATGCCGGCAGGCCACAGGCTGTCGGTGGCCGGCGCCAACCGCAACTACATCTTCCGCGGCATGTACAACTACTCCTCGGGCTTCAACGCCAAGGGCTGGGCATGGTCGATGGGCCTGACCTACCGCTATGCCGGCGAGGGCTACGTGGAGGGAACGTTCTACAACGCCCTGTCGTACTACCTGGGCGTTGAGAAGATGTTCAACCAGCAGCACTCGGTGTCGCTCGTCACGTGGGGCAACCCCACGGAGCGCGGTGCACAGGCTGCCTCGACCGACGAGATGTACTGGCTGGCCAATGACCGCTTCTACAACCCGAACTGGGGCTACCAGAACGGCAAGAAGCGCAACTCGCGCATCATTCACGACTGGGCACCCTCGGCATTGCTGACCTGGGACTGGAAAATGGACGACAACACGAAGCTCACCACGACGCTCTTCGGCAAGTATGCCATGTACAGCAGTTCGCGACTGAGCTACAACAACTCCACCAACCCGGCACCCGACTACTACAGCCTGATGCCAAGCTACAACTACAACGTGTGGGATCCCAACGACCTCGACAACCGCACGGAGGCAGGACTGGCCGGATGGCAGGCTGCCTACGACTACCTGACAGCATCGAAGGCGAACCGCCAGATCAACTGGGACAGAATCTACTTCTCGAACAGGGCAGTCTCGGCACAGGGCGCTGATGCTATGTACTACCTGCAGGCCTACCACGACGACCAGCTCACCGTGAACCTTGCATCGACGCTGAAGAAGCAACTCTCGAAGACGCAGAGCCTCACCTCTGGCTTTAACGTGTCGACCAACAAGGGCATGCACTACCAGACGATGGAAGACCTGCTGGGCGCCACGTCGTTCCACAACGTGAACACTTACGTCGTCGGAACCTACCTCAGCAGCGACATGCAGGCCATGTACGACGCCGACCACCCGAACAAGGAAATCAAGGTGGGCGACCGCTTTGCCTACGACTACAACATTTTCGTGAACAAAGCACAGATCTGGTCGACCTATGCCGAGAATTTCGGTCCGCTGCACTACTCGCTGTCAGCCCGTTTGGGTGCCCAGAGCATGCAGCGCGAAGGTAAGATGCGCAACGGTCTGGCCCTCGACAACTCTCTCGGAAAGAGCAAAACGGCCAAGTTCCTCGACGGTGGTGTGAAGTTCGGCTCGTCGCTCAGCGTGGGCCGCGGCAACACCATCTCCCTCGGCATCGGCTACGAGAAGAAAGCGCCTGTGGCACGCACCGCCTTTGCCGCACCGCAAATCAACAACGACTTCGTGCAGGGACTGAAGAACGAGGACGTGTTCTCCACCGAACTGGGCTATCAGCTCCAAACCAGCTGGGTGCACGCCAACATCAATGCCTACTACAGCCGACTGAACCACGTGGCTGAGTACAGCATGTACTACGACGACTCGCAGAATTCCTTCTCCTACGTGTCCATCAACGGCATCAACAAGGAGTACTACGGCATTGAGGCCGGACTGAACTTCAAGGTGAACTCAGCCTTCAACATCAAGATGCTCGGAACACTCAGCGATGCTAAGTACATCAACGATGCCGACGTGGCCTACATCAAGTCGCAGGACGGAAAGTCCTACAACGACGTGGTGCTCTCGAAAGGCATGCGCGAAGGATGCACGCCGCTCACAGCTGCCAGCATCGACCTGAACTACCACTCGGGTGGCTGGTTCCTCGACCTCATCGGCAACTACTACGACCGCATCTATCTCTACTACACACCCGTGACCCGCTATGCCAGCGAGAACCTCATACGCGACGACCTGGGCAACGACACCTATAACCGCTACGACCAGGCCAAGGGCGACGGCGGCTTCATGCTCGACGCCTCTATCGGTCGCAGCATCTACCTGAAGCGAGGCTCGCTCAGCATCAACCTCATGCTCACCAACCTGCTGAACAACACGAAGATTGTGACAGGCGGTATGGAGCAGAACCGTAAGGACCGCACCAACGTCAACGACGAAGACATGCGCGCCTATAAGTTCCAGAAATCTCCGAAGAAGTTCTATGCCAACGGCACGAACGGTATGCTCATCATAACCTACAAATTCTAAATAGCGACACAGACTATTATGAAAGCAATCAAATATCTTTTCATGGCAGCTGCGACATGCTTCGCACTGACTTCGTGCCTCGACGGCGATGACTCGCTGTTCAACGACGACTGGAAGGATCCCGACATCAGCGAGGCTCCGTTCGGCAACAACAATATCAACGAGGAAAACATCATCACCATCGCCGAACTGAAGGCCCATCCCAACTATAAGGCAGCCATCAGCAACAGCGGCAACAAACTGGTGGAAGACGACCTGAAGCTGCGCGTCTACGTGACGGGCAATGACATCGGCGGCAACCTCTACAAGCAGTTCGCCGTGCAAGACGAGACGGGCGCACTCATCGTGGCCGTCAACCAGGGCGGACTCAACGGCTACTTGGCAGAAGGCCAGCAGATTATCATCGACCTGAAGGGACTCTACATCGGCGGATATGGCTCGCAGATTGAACTCGGCACTCCCTACAACGGACAGATTGGCCGCATGCCGAAGGACGTGTGGAATAACCACTTCAAGATTGTGGGCCAGCCCAATCCCGATGCCATCCAGCCCGTGGACTTCAAGGAAGTGGAGGGTGACATGGCCACCAACTGCGGACGCCTGGTCACACTGAAGAACGTCACCTTCAAGAGTGCCAACGGCAAGAAAACGCTCGTCGACGGTGCTCAGTCGGGTGGTAACTACTTCACCCAGCAGATTGACGGCTACTCGTCGTCGAAGCTCATCGTGCGCACCAGTTCCTATGCCGACTTCGCCGCCACGGTGCTGCCCTACGACACCATCAACAAGGTGAAGATTCCTTGCAACATCACCGGCATTGCCACCCGCTATCGCGACACATGGCAGATCATGATGCGCAAGACCAGCGACCTGGAAATCCTCGAGTAAGGTGAAAGAACATAACAAGTTTCCAAAATAGATAGTAATAAAAAAAGGTATAACAATATGAAAAAAGTAATCTTTTCAATGCTGGCACTCTTCTGTGCCGCATTCGCATTCACAAGTTGTGAAGACGTCCCCATGCCCTACGACCAGCCGGGCGAGGGAGGCGAAGACCCCGTAGTCGTCGAACCCACTGGCGACGGAACCGCTGAGAATCCCTACAACGTGGCTGCTGCTCTGCAGTACATAGAAAGCTTGGGCGCTGACGTGGAAAGCCCTGTTGACATCTACATCAAGGGTAAGGTGGTGACCGTGACAGAGGAGTATTCCACCAACTTTGGTAACGGTACCTTCTATATCTCCGACGATGGAACCAACAAGAACCAGTTCTACGTCTATCGTGCCATGTATCTGGGCAACAAGAAGTTTGCCAATGGCAATACCCAGATTCAGGAAGGCGACGAAGTCATCATTTGTGGAAGAGTTGTTAATTACAAAGGAACAACACCCGAGACTGCCCAGAATAAGTCTTTCCTCTACTCGCTCAACGGCGAGACTGCTGGTGGCGGTGGTGCTTCCGGCACGCCGAAGGGAACCGGAACGCTCGACGATCCCTACAACCCCGCAGGTGTGATTGCCTACATCAACACGCTGGGCAGCGATGTTGAGAGCCCGAACGAGGTGTACATCAAGGGTAAGATTGGAACGATCACTGAGGAATATTCCACCAACTTCGGCAACGGAACCTTCACGATTGTTGAGGAAGGTGCCGAGGGTACTGCCTTCACCGTCTATCGTGCACTCTATCTGGGCAACAAGAAGTTTGCCAATGGCGACACTCAGATTAAGGAAGGCGACGAGGTGATTGTTTGCGGTAAGGTCATCAACTACCGCGGCAACACGCCTGAGACTCAGCAGAACAAGGCATACCTCTACTCGCTCAACGGCAAGACTGCCGGTGGTGGTGGCGACACGCCTCAGCCCGGCGAAGCCAAGGGCAGCGGCACGCTCGACGATCCCTTCAACCCCGTTGCTGCCAACAACTACGCCACCTCTCTGGGTTCCGATGTCAAGAGCGACAAGGACGTCTACGTGAAGGGTAAGATTTCGCGTGTCGTCGAGAAGTATGGCACTCAGTTTGGCAATGCAACCTTCTACATCTCTGAGGATGGCTCGCAGAGCAACGAGTTCTACGTATTCCGTGCACTCTACCTGAACAACGAGAAGTACGCCAGCGGCGACAACATCAACGTCGGCGACGAGGTCATCGTTTGCGGTAAGGTGGTCAACTACAAAGGCAACACTCCCGAAACTGTACAGAACGAAGCCTACCTCTACTCCCTCAACAGCGCTGGTGGCGGCGGTGGCGGTGGCGAGACCACCGGCAACGTCACGAAGACCGTCGATGGCAGCAATGTCATTCTGGTGGTTGCCAACACGACTGAAGGCGACAAGATCACCGTCGACCTGAGTGCTCAGGGCTGGGAGAGCGGCAAGGCTGTCGATCCCGCCACCATCACGCTCAGCGACGGCACGAAGATTACCTTCGCAAAGGGCGAGGGTAGCAACACGCCAGCCTTCTATGAAGCCACTAAGGGCGTGCGCGTCTATGCCAAGAACACCATCACCATCAGCGGCAAGGCCGTGGCAAAGGTGGTCATGACGTGCGACAGCTATAATGGCACAGCCTACACCGGCAACAGCACCCTCTATGCTTCGGCCAGCGGCACCACGTTCACCATCTGCAATGAGCACAGTGAGGCCAAGGGTGGCGACCAGTTGCGCGTGCAAACCATCGAAATTACCTACGCAAAGTAAAAAACTTTCGAAATAATTTGGCGGGCTGCGAAATTCTTTGTAATTTTGCAGCCCGTAATGTGTGATTGCGCTTTGTCGGGTCCACATTAGCGATTGGAAATACATTATATTATAATAACAAACAATAAACGAAACAATGAAAAAAGGTATTCATCCCGAAAACTATCGCCCCGTCGTGTTCCGTGACATGTCCAACGGCGATATGTTCCTTACAAAGTCCACCGCAAAAACTAATGAGACCGTGGAATTTGAAGGTGAAACTTACCCTGTGGTAAAAGTCGAAATCTCTAACACCTCTCACCCCTTCTACACGGGTAAGAGCACGCTCGTTGACACTGCCGGTCGTGTTGACCGCTTCATGAGCCGCTACGGTAAGATTAAGAAGTAATACCACTAGTATAGCGATATAATAAAAGTGCGTTCGGACGTAGTTGCATATGCGGCCGACCGCACTTTTTTCATTCCGGAACCAAGATGAAAGCAAACCTCAAGCACCTCATGCTGCTGCTCACGGCAGCGCTCGTCATCACTGCCTGCGGCGGCAGCGACGACCCCGACGACCCCAACGTGGAACCCACGCAGACCAATACCAACCGCAACAATGCGTCGCAGAACGAAGTCTACGGCCGACTGGAGTTCCCCCATCTGAAGGGTGGCAGCAACAATGTCGTCATCATCCACCGCGTGCCGGAGTTCGGTGTGAACTACTGCGTAGAGTGGGACACCAACCTGCGACCGACGGGCTGGACTCCCGAAGGAACTCTTCGTTCGCAGCGCTGGTCGTGCTTCCAGATGCACGCCGGCAACAGCAGCAGCCGCACCGACCGGAAGCCTTACAATGAAGGCGGGGATTTCAGCGAGTACCCCAACGATCCCGACTTGTCGTCGAAGTATCATTTCACGTCCGACCCCTATCGCTTCTCGGGCTACGATCATGGACACATCATTGCTTCTGCCGACCGCGCCTACTCCTTCAACAACCGTGCCAACACGCAGACGTTCTACATGACCAACATGCAGCCGCAGGTGAACGGTTTCAATGCGAAGGTGTGGGCCAACATGGAGGCTCAGGTGCGCCGATGGAACACTGGCAGCTTCCGCGACACCCTCTACGTCGTGAAGGGTGGCACCATCGACCGCTGGGACCAGATCATCACCACCATCGGTTCGGGTCAGAACAAGATTCCCGTGCCGAAGTTCTTCTTTATGGCCGTGCTCTGCAAGAAAAACAGCAACAGCACCAGCAGCACGGGCGGCTATCGCGCGCTGGGCTTCTGGATTCAGCATAAGTCGAACAGCGACACCGACCTGCGCCCCTACGTGGTGAACATCGACGAACTGGAACAGCTCACGGGCATCGACTTCTTCTGTAACCTGCCCGACCAGTACGAGAACGTCGTAGAGTCGCTGCCACGCGAACAGGTGCTCCGAGCCTGGAACATGGAGTAAAGAAAACGTCCCTGTAAGTGGTGACAATCCTTATGGGGGCAACCTACAGCATACAGACTGGCGGTGTAGCTTAAGGGCAATCCCTTTGCTACACCGCCAGTCTATTTTGTCTATGCTGTTTTTCTATTCTTTGTGTCCGGTAAAATAAGTGCCGAAGGCACGACCGAATACAGGCAGGTGGTGGAGTCCGCAGGACGAAACCCCTGCTGAGGGATGGTGGTAACATAAGTCCCGAAGGGCCGACCGAATTTCTGCCACCCTTTCAGGGTTTTGATTAGTTTATGGCGAAATAAGCAGGGGTTTCGTGCTACGCACTCCACCGCCTGCCTGTAATCTTACCGCCCCTTCGGGGCTTACGCGCCGTTCAAATATAGGTCAAATGCTATACTTTTCTATTCTTTACTTCCCGCGTACGAAGCGTTTCCGCTCAGCCTTCTTCTCGCCCGTGGCAGCCTTGTCCGACGTCTCAGCGCCCATCATCGGCTTGGCATAGTAGTAGTCGTCGTAGTAGTAGTCATCCCATCCGTAGTAATAGTTGTTCCAGTTGGGCGACGACGTGTGGGTCAGGCGGAAGTCTACGCGGCTCTCGCCATCGTAGATGGTACCCTCGAAGTAGGCATCGTCCAGCCGGTAGTTCTCAATCCAGAGCGTGGTGCCCTCCTCTACGAAGTACACGGTGATGGTGCGATAGTTCACCGTCCAATTGATGTGGTTGGCCACGTAGTTGCGGCCCCAGCCCGTGTTGCTGTAGTAGTCCACCCAGTAGCCCTTTCCACTGCTGTAGCGATAGGGATCGCGCAGGAAGCAGATTTCCGAGTAGGTGGCATCGTAGGTGCGGCCGTCCCATTCTGACGACACGTACATGTTGCCTTTCCACGTGCCCTCCAGGGTGTATGCAATTTCGTCGTCGTCGTTCCACTCGCAGCTCACGAACGACATGGACAGCACTGCCAGCAGTAACATTGTCCAGAGTGTGTACATCTTCTTCATGTTCTTAATCTCCTATTCGTTTATGGGTTCAACATTCGTTTTCTTGATTCTCTGCTGCAAAGATACTGCTTTTCCTTTACCCATACAAGCGTTTTTCCATATTCTTGCGTAGGATTTTCCCTACACTTCCATCGTTTTTCCCTAATAAACATTAAAAGTTCAAAGTTCAAAGTTCAAAGTTCAAAGTTTTTTGTATCTTTGTGGAGAGAATTTTTTATCAACCCAACAATACAAAAAAAAGAACATGAAGACTGTTTATGATTTCGCTGTCAAGGACAGAAAAGGTAAGGACGTATCGCTGAAAGAGTATCAGAACGAAGTGCTCCTCATTGTCAACACCGCCACGAAGTGCGGCTTCACACCACAGTACGACGAACTGGAAGCCCTCTACAAGAAATACCACGCACAGGGTTTCGAAGTGCTCGACTTCCCCTGCAACCAGTTTGGCCAGCAGGCCCCCGGCACCGACGAAAGCATCCACGAGTTCTGCAAGCTGAACTTCGGCACCGAGTTCCCCCGCTTCAAGAAGGTGAAGGTGAACGGCGACGATGCCGACCCGCTGTTCAAGTTCCTGCAGGAGCAGAAGGGCTTCGCAGGCTGGGACATGGAGCACCCCATCGCCCACATCCTCGACGACATGCTCTCGAAGGCCGACCCCGACTACAAGGAAAAGGCCGACATCAAGTGGAACTTCACCAAGTTCCTCATCAACAAGAAAGGTCAGGTGGTGGCCCGCTTCGAGCCTACGGAGAAGGTAGAGAACATCGAGGCCGAGATTGAGAAACTCATTCATCAGTAAGAACGGGAAACTCACCTATATTTATATATAATAAGGTATATGGAACGAGTGAAATGTCTCATCATAGGCAGCGGGCCTGCGGGCTACACCGCTGCCATCTACGCCGGACGCGCCAACCTCGCGCCCGTGCTCTATTGCGGACTGCAGATGGGCGGTCAGCTCACGCAGACCACCACCGTAGAGAACTTCCCCGGCTATCCCGAAGGTGTGGACGGCAACGAGATGATGCTCCAGCTGCGCCAGCAGGCCGAGCGCTTCGGCTGCGACATGCGCGATGGCATCATCGAGAAGGTCGACTTCTCCCGCCGCCCCTACGTCGTGACTACCGACCGCGGTGTTGAGCTCGAGGCCGACACGGTGATCATCGCCACGGGTGCCTCGGCCAAGTATCTGGGTCTGGACGACGAGAAGAAGTACAACGGCATGGGCGTCTCGGCCTGCGCCACGTGCGACGGATTCTTCTACCGCAAGAAGACGGTGGCCGTCGTGGGTGGTGGCGACACGGCCTGCGAGGAAGCCATCTATCTGGCACAACTCTGCAAGAAGGTCTACATGATTGTGCGCAAGCCCTACCTGCGCGCCAGCGACGTCATGCAGAAGCGCGTCATGGAGAATGAGAAGATCGAGGTGCTCTTCGAGCACAACACGCTGGGCCTCTACGGCGAAAACGGCGTGGAGGGTGCCCATGTGGTGAAGCGCAAGGGCGAACCCGACGAGGAGCGCTACGACCTGCCCATTGACGGCTTTTTCCTCGCCATCGGCCACAAACCCAACACCGACGTGTTCCGCCCGTTCGTGGCTGTCGACGAGACGGGCTACATCCGCACCATCGACGGTACGCCCCGCGTGGCTTCGGCTGCCGACCCCACGCAGGCCCTGCCCGGCGTGTTCGCCGCCGGCGATTGCGCCGATCCTGTCTACCGCCAAGCCATCGTAGCCGCCGGCAGTGGCTGTAAGGCCGCCCTCGAAGCCGAGCGCTACCTGCAGACGCTCTGACACAGAAAAATACGCAGAGTAGTATAGTGGGTGTGTCAAAATAGGGAACCTTGTTGCATGGCTTTCCCTATTTTGGCACACTCGTTTTTTTTCTTTTGCAATTCGGCAGGCTTCCCAGGTAGTCCCCTCCTCCCGGGAGGAGGAGACCACAGAAAGGAAGCCCCCGCTATTTTAATGATAATGATAACGCGACAAAAGAAACGATTCTGCTGGTGTCGCGTACCAAAAGGCACGTGACATAAGAGAAGAATACTTTCTCTATCTCCCTCCATTATTGTTTTGCAAAAGAGATGAAATGGCACTGGAAAATGAGCTGTTTTCCACTGCAAAATAAGTTGATTTCCGATGCAAAATAAGTTGATTTGGTTAGCAAATCAACTTAATGTCCTCTCAAAAGAAGTTGCTATCCTCAAGCAGAGTTGTCGCCTTGCCGCACCTACTGACGGCGGAACTGTATGGGTGTCATGCCGAAGTGTTCCTTGACGTATTTGCCAAAGAACGACGTATTGGGAAAGCCCAGCTGATGGCTCACCTCCTTGATGCTCATATCGGTCTGTCGCAGGTAGTAGCGAATGTCCTCAAGCAGGTGTTCGGTGATCCATTCACTGGCTGTCTTGCCCGAATTATTCTTGCACACCACGGAGAGGTACTTCGGCGTGATGCAGAGTTCGTCGGCATAGGAATGCACCGAGCGGTGACGGCTGGGCCCGCTGTTCAGCAGTTGCAGGAAACGCTGGAAGAGGCTGTCGCCGCCTGCAACTTGGCCGCTGCTCACCATCATCTCCATCGAACCGCAAATGTCGAGGAACGCCGCGCGCAGCAGCGAGTGGACCACATCGGTCCGATAGGGATGGTCGTCGGTGTGGTTGATGCTGATGTTCAGCATACGATAGAACAGACCCATAAACTCTATGTCCTCGGGGCTGATGGTCGCCACGTGCATACGGTTGACATAGAGCACCTGTGTCCAAATACTCATTTTTTCGCGCAGGAAGCTGTGCAGGATGCGATCGGTAAGGAAAATGGCCTTAAACTCGAAGTCGGGGCTTAGCATCATGTTGCTGAACACGGTGTTGGGCGGGCAAATGAGCACCTGATTGGCCTGCAGCAGCGTTGGCACGCCATTCAGTTCGAGGCTCACGCGGCCACGGATGCAGATGGCCACAGCGTTCATTTTCAGTCGCGTGGCACTGGGTTCGCTCAGCAAGCGGACGTTGTCGATCATGATGATGTCGTCGTCGAAATATCCCACGTTGACATCTGCCTTTATTTCGCTCTGAACACCGGCAATCATGCTCAGATAATGTTCCTTTTCAGGCATATTCTGCTTCTTTTTAATCTTTTTCGCGTGCAAAGTTGGTAAAAAAGAACGAGAAAATGATGTTCTAAAACTCTTTTATTTTGTTCGATAGTGACATGTTAAGTATTTTTCGCAATTAAAAAGGTAATTCCGAACATTCGTTTTTGGAAAATTATTGCCATCTTTGCAGACGTTTTCGCCAAAAAGAACAACGAATATGAAAGAAAAACAGATAATGGCGCTGATGGTCCTGGTGTTGCTGTTCAGCGCGTGCAGTAAGAAAAAAGAGAGTGAGCCGAAGGCCCCCACGCTGGTGAAGACCGAGTTGGTGACGGCAGGCGGCAGCATGGGCGAGCAAAGCTACGTAGGCATCGTCGAGGAGAACGAGGCTACGGCCGTGAGCTTCACGGGCATGGGCGTGGTGAAGCGTGTGCTCGTCAGGGAAGGACAGGCCGTAGGTCGCGGACAGCTCTTGGCCGTGATGGACGACTCGCAGGCACGCAACGTGCTGGCCGGTGCCGAGGCGCAGATGGCACAGGCCGAGGACGCGCTGCAACGCTACGGCATGTTGCACGATGCCGGTTCGCTGCCCGAAGCCCAATGGGTGGAGATACAGAGCAAGGTGGCTCAGGCGCGGTCGCAGTTGGCTGTGGCCCGCAAGAACCTCGCCGACTGCCAGCTGAAGGCTCCCGTGAGCGGCATCATTGGTCGCCAGCAGGTGAAGGCCGGCGAGACTGCCATGCCCTCGCAGGCCGTGGTGACCATCATGGATGTGACGCGCGTGAAAGTGCGTGTGTCGGTGCCTGAAGCCGAGATGAACGCCATCACCCCGCATACGCCGTCGATGGTCATCGTTGAGGCCGCCGGCAAGAAGGTGAGCGGCGGACGTATAGAGAAAGGTGTGGTGGCCGACCCGATGACACACACCTACGACATCCGCATCAGCGTGCCCAACAGCGACCGCAAGCTGCTGCCCGGCATGGTGGCAGAGGTGAGGATGAGGACCCAAAAACAAAAACCCACCCCAGCCCTCCCGAGGGGAGGGAGCTTAAATACTCCTTCTAACGACGACGCTACCAATAGAAATACAAATGCAAAGGCGAATCAATCGCCCCTCCCCTCGGTAGGGGAAGGGGGTGGGTTCTACCTCCCCGTCACCAGTGTGCAGCGGCGGCCTGACGGTTCGCTGTTTGTGTGGACCGTCGACAACCAGAAGAAGGCCCATCGCACGGCCGTCACCGTGGGAGCGTCGCAAGGCAACCGCATCAGCATCCTGAGCGGCGTGGCGGCTGGTCAGCGCGTCGTCACTGAAGGCTATCAGAAACTCAGCGAAGGAAACGTCGTACGGTTCTAAGGTTTAGGAATCTAAGGAGTTCAAGAAGTTCAAGGAGTTGCAAGTAGTTCAAGACATATGACCAACTCCTATTATTCTCAAACTCAAAGGCATTCGTCTTGAACTCCTTGCAACTCCTTGCAACTCCTTGAACTCCCTGCAACTCCTTGAACTCCTTGCAACTCCTTGAACTCCCTGCAACTCCTTGAACTCCTTAAAATAAATAACAATGACAAAGAATACCAAGTGGATCACCTGGCCACTCGACAACTATAAGATTACGCTCCTGCTCGTTGCCATCTTCTTCGGCATCGGCATCTACGGCATGTGGGTCATGCCGAAGGACGAGTTTCCGCCATTCACCATCCGACAAGGCGTGGTGGTGGCCGTCTATCCCGGTGCGACGAGCGAGGAGGTGGAAGAACAGGTGACGCGCCCGCTGGAGCGCTACCTCTTCACTTATGGCGAGGTGAACCGCACGAAGACCACGTCGACCTCGCAGAACGGCATGGCGATGGTGCTCGTCCACCTGAACGACGAAGTGAACAACAAAGACGAGGTGTGGTCGAAAATCAAGCACGGCCTGGCCCTCTACAAGCAGAGCCTGCCCTCGGGCGTGCTGGCACTCGTGGCCAACGACGACTTCGGCAACACCTCTGCCCTGCTCATCGCCATCGAGAGCAAGGAGCGCACCTACCGCGAACTGCAGGACTACAGCGACCGACTCAGCGACCGACTGCGCAAGATTCCCTCCGTGGCCAACGTGCGTCTGTATGGCGACCACAAGGAGCAGTTGAGCCTCTACATCGACCGCCAGCGACTGGAAGCCTACGGCATCGGCCAGCAGGCTCTCATGACGACGCTGCAGTCGCAGGGACTCGCCACGATGACGGGCAGCCTCGTGGGCGACCATCAGCAGACGCTCATCCACATCGAACCCACGCAGAACAGCGAGGCCGAGGTGGCCAACCAGATCATCTATAGCGACCCGCTCACGGGCAAGGTGGTGCGCATTCGCGACATCGCCACCATCAAGCGCGAATACGACACGTCGGAAAGCTACATCGAGCAGAACGGCCACCCCTGCGTGCTGCTGTCGCTGGAGATGATTTCCGGCAACAACATCATGGCCTATGGCGACGACGTCGACGAAGTGCTCGACGACTTCCGCGCGGAAGAACTGCCCGACGACGTCACGCTGACGCGCATTGCCGACCAGCCGAAGGTGGTGGGCGACAGCATTCGCGACTTCCTGCGCGACCTGCTGCTGTCGATGGCGGTCATCATTCTCGTCATGATGGTGCTCTTCCCCCTGCGCTCGGCCATCGTAGCCGCCATCACCATCCCGCTGAGCACGTTCATCTCGGTGTCCATCATGTACTTCGCTGACATCCCGCTGAACATCGTCACGCTGGCGGGCCTCATCGTGGTCTTGGGAATGATTGTCGACAACTCTATCGTAGTCATCGACGGCTACCTGGAATACGCACGCAAAGGCATCGAGCCGAAACAGGCCGCGGTGATGTCGGTCAGCCAGTACTTCATGCCGATGATGCTCGCCACCATCTGCATCTGCGCCATCTTCTTCCCCTTCCTCATCACGTTCAAGGGAGCCTTCCTCGATGCACTCGAAGACTTCCCCTGGACCATCACCATCAACCTCATGGTGTCGCTGCTGCTGGCCGTGACGGTCATCCCGTTCCTTTGCGTGAAGGTGATTGGCGTGCCCTCGAAAGAGAAAGAAGGCAAACGGCTCACCGACCGCGTGCAGGCCATCTACGACCGCGTGTTGGCGGTGACGTTCCGCCATCCTTGGATGACCATCGCCACCTGCATGGCCGTCATCACCGCCTCACTGCTCATCCTGCCGACGCTGAAGATTCGCCTCTTCCCCTTCGCCGACCGCGACCAATTCGCCGTTGAAATCTTCCTGCCTGAAGGCAAGGGGTTGGAGGACACGCGCCTCGTGGCCGACAGCGTGCGCCATGCCATCGAAAAGGACGAGCGCATCACCGGCATCACGTCGTTCATCGGCTGTTCGTCGCCCCGCTTCCAGACCACCTACGCCCCGCAGATGGCAGGCCGCAACTTCGCACAGTTCATCGTGAACACCACGTCGCAGCAGGCCACCCTCGACCTGCTGGCCGACTATCAGCCGCAACTCTCAGAGGCTTTCCCCGAGGCTTACGTGAAGTTCAAGCGCCTCGACCTGCTGGAAGTGCCCGAGCTGGAGTTCCGCTTCTACGGCGACAACCTCGACTCGCTGCATGTGACTGCCGAGCGCATGATGGCTCAGATGCGCCAGATGCCGGAACTGGAGTGGGTGCACAGCGACTTCCTGCAGCCGTTCCCGCTCATCAACGTCGAACTCGACCCCGTGGCCTCGGCACAGCTGGGCATCAACCGCACCACGGCAGCGCTCTCGCTGGCCTCGCAGACCTGCGACCTGCGCATTGGCAGCATCTGGGAGAACGACTACGAGCTCCCCATCGTCGTGCGCGACACCACACAGCTCACCATCTCCGACGTCGAAGACCTGCCCGTCACGTCGCCCCTCACCATGCTCCCTTCCCTCGGAGGAGATGCATCCCGGCAGGCACTTCCCTCCCTCGGAGGGGTCGGGGGAGGCTCCCCCTTACGCCAAGTGGCCCGCGTCACTCCCAAGTGGAGCGAGAGCCGCATCATGCACCGCTCGGGCGAGCGCTGCCTGACCGTCACGGCCGAGTTCCAGCGAGGCATCTATGCGGCTCCCGTCGAGGCTCGTCTGGCCAAGATGCAGGAGGCATTGCAGCTGCCTGAGGGCGTGCGTGCCGAACTGGGTGGCGAACTGGAATACAACGACCTGAACATGCCGCAGATTTATAATGGCATCATCATCGCGATGATCATCATTTTCTTCTTCCTGCTGTTCAACTTCAAGCGCTTCGGCATCACCACACTCTGCATGGTCGCCCTCGGTCTGATGCTTCCCGGCACGCTCGTCGGTCTCGGACTGATGAACCGCATGATTGGTCTGACCAGCATCTTCGGACTCATCACGCTCATGGGAATGATCATGCGCAACGAAATCCTCATCTATGAGCATGCAGACAACCTATTAAAGACCCACCCCCTACCCCTCCCGGGCCTCTCCCCCAGCCCCTCCCCCAAAGGGAGGGTAGCTTTGGAGGGGAGTGATTACTCTCAAGATTTAGAAAAGCAAGCAGTTGGGCACACTACTCCCCTCCCTCACAGGGAGGGGCAGGAGGAGAGTCTAGTTCGCCAGGCTGCCTATGAGGCAGGGCGTCGGCGCATGGTGCCCATCTTCCTCACCACCGCCACGACGGCCGTGGGTGTCATTCCGATGATCATTGCCGGTTCGTCGTTCTGGATGCCCGTAGGCGTCACCATCTTCGCCGGTGGCATCGGAGCCCTCATCCTCGTGGTCACCGTCCTGCCCGTGGCATATTGGAAAACCTCAAGACAAGGTAACAAAGTAACAAAGTGACAAAGTAACAAGGTAACAAAGCAATTGCAGTCATTATGAAACGATTCATACTTACAGTCCTTATCATAGCAAGTCTGCCGCTGTACGCACAAGTATCTACTCCCCTCCCTCACAGGGAGGGGCAGGGGGGAGAGTCTCTTTCCCTCCGCCAACTCACTGACTCTGCCCTGCTCCACAACCTTGCCACACGTTCGGCACACCACGACATCGAGGCAGCACAAGAGCAGCGGCGCGAAGCCTTCACGAAGTATTTCCCCAACGTCAGCGCCACAGCCGCCACGTTCAATGCCAACCGCGGCATGGCGAAGATGACGCTCGACCCACAGACGATGATCTCGCCTGAGTTGGGTGCCGCGCTGGCCCAGTCGTTTCCGCCGGAAGCAATGGCTGCCCTGGCAGCGCCCATGAACATGACGATGATGAAGAGCGGCACCATTGCCTCGGTCACTGCCATGCAACCCGTCTTCGCGGGTGGACAGATTGTGAATGGCAACCGTCTGGCCCGCATCGGTGAGGAGGTGAGCGAGCTACAGCTGCAGTTGGCCGAGAACGAGGTTGAAAAAACCGTCAGCCAGTACTACTGGCAACTGGTGTCGCTCCATGAGAAGCAGCGCACCCTTGCCGCCGTCGACACGCTCCTGGCCGACCTCCATAAGGATGTCGACGTGGCCGTGCGCGCCGGTGTGGCTATGCGCAACGACCTCCTGCAGGTGCAGCTCCGCCAGAACGACATCCAGAGTCAGAAGCTCAAACTTCAGAACGCAATTGACATCCTGAAGATGACGCTGGGGCAGTATGCAAGCCTCACCCCTACCCCCTCTCCAACGGGAGAAGGGAGTCGGTACTCTTTTGAAATCGTTGTTCCAGATACGAATAAGCAAGACTATTCACTCCCCTCTCCCGTCAGAGAGGGGACGGGGGTGAGGCTTCTCCCCGAATACTCTCTCCTGCAGAAGCAGGTGGAGGCCGCTAAACTGCAGAAGAAACTGGCCGTTGGGCAGCAGCTGCCCAGCGTGGCCGTGGGGGCAGGCTACAACTACCACAACCTGCTCGACAACGACCGAACCTTCGCTATGGTGTTTGCAACGGTGAGCGTGCCCATCAGTGACTGGTGGGGCGGCTCGCATGCCGTGAAGCGCAAGAAGATTGAACTCCAGAAGGCCGAGGAACAACTCGAAGGCAACGCCCAGCTGCTGGCCATCCGCCTGCAGAAAACGGCCAACGACGTCACTGAGGCCCGGCAGCAACTTCTCCTTGCCCAGCAGGGCATCGACCAAGCCAACGAAAACCTCCGACTGAACCGCGACTACTACCGCGTAGGCACCGCCCGCATGGCCGACCTGCTCGAAGCCCAACTGCTCTACCAGCAGGCTTGCGACCGCCACACCGAGGCCTATGCCGACCTGCAGCACAAGCTACTCCTCTACCGCCAGGCTGGTGGAGAACAATGATAAACAAGGTAACAAAGGTAAAAAATCATTTTACCGATAGAGAATAACGGCAAACACGACAATCCATCCTACCACACAGAATTGCAGGCAGCGGTCGTGCAGCAGCACCTTCGTCGGGCTACCACTTTTGTGGCTGACGAAGGTAAGCTGCATATAGCGCAGGATGCCTACCACCACAAACACCGACGTCATGTAGAGATGTCCGCACCCTAACCGTCCGACGACATCGGGCGACATCGTGTAGAGCACATAGCACACGATGGTGACACCCCCCACCATCGGCACTGCTGCGTTGAGGAACGCCAGATGGTAGTGTTCCACGCTTTTCCGTGTCTTGATGCCCGACTGCTGATAGATGACTACGTCGTCGCGGCGTTTGGCTAAAGCCAGAAAAAGTGCCAGCAAGAATGTGGTGACGACGATCCAGGGCGACAGCACGATGTCTGAGGCCTGCGCACCTGCTACGATGCGCATCACAAAGCCTGTGGCTATGATGAACACGTCGAGCAGGGCTATCTGTTTCAGTTTCAAGCAGTAGGCAACGTTCATGACGACGTAAAGCAACAGCGTCGGTGCCACAGCCGACAGATCGAAGATGACCACGAGAGCCGATGCAGCCCCCCATACCGCGGCCATCATGGCGTAGGCAGCAGGCTTGCCGACCCGACCGCTGGCCACGGGCCGCTGTCTCTTCACCGGATGCCGACGGTCGGCCGCTGCATCGTGTATGTCGTTGAGGCAATAGATGCCACTGGCAGTGAGGCAGAACACGACGAATGCCACGATACATGGCCACGCATAGTGCCAGTCGGCCGTGCGTCGGTCGAAAAACAGGGGTGTGAAGACGAAGATGTTCTTCAGCCATTGTTGTGGGCGCAGCAATGCGATGAGGTGACTGTTCATGGGCGTTTCTCATTTTTTTCAACTTTCTCAACCTTCTCAACTTTCTCAACCTTATATAGGGTTAGCGAAGGCCGCTGGCAGTGGTCGACGGCAGTAAGCATGAAGGCCGAGTCGGCTCGGAGCGTGTTCAGGTAGTTGCTGACGGGCTGATCAAACTCACCACCGTCGGCACGCTCGATGATGTAGTCAACACGACGGACATACTCCGCAGGAAAGATTCCCACAAAGTAGCACGTGCGGCACACCGGCTTCAGCTCGTAGAACAACGAGAACGGACAGGCCACCGCATCCTTTGTCGGCCGGAAGTGCTGCCGACTGACGAACGAGCTGACGTTGCCGTAGTCCCAATCCGCGGGAGGCCTCATCGACCTGATGCCGCCAACGGTCAACACCAATGCCACCACCATGAGCAGCAGGCGCCACCGACGGCATCTTACTGCCACCGCCGTGGCGGCCATCAGCAGCGGGAGGAATGCCATCCAGCGATAGTACGCGGTGAAACGGCCTGCCAACACCATGGCGACAGGCGCTGCGAATGCGAACAGCAGGGACAGGAATCCCTCGGCGCGCACGAGTCGGCGCAGGCCACAGCGGAAACAAGCGGCATAGGCCAGCGACGTGACGACAGCCAGCACGATGAAGCTGCGATAGTCAGCGAGGGCGGCAAACTGCCGGCCAAGATCTGTCGGCGTGCTCAGCTGTTGCAACTTCTCGACATACGGCACGTACTGGAATCCGAACACCTCGCCTGCCCAGGGAAGCACCGCCAAGGCGACAGACGAGAGCGTAGCCGAATAAGGCACTATGCTGCTGGCAAATGCCAACAGTCGGCCGTGGGCAAGCATGAAACAGCCCACGAGTATCACCCCCGCCACGAGGCCCGACAGCACCAAGCCAGTGAGGGCGGCTACCTGCCTGCGGCGGTCTTTCATCACGACAAAAAGGAACAGGCAGAGGGCACACAGGCAGGCAGCGGTCTGAAAACCCGACCACACGGCGAGAGCCGAGGCGGCAGCAACGGCGAGGCGCGTCGTCGGCGACTTCGCTTTCAGGTGGCATTGCATGGCTTGGACTGCAAGGACGAACACCAATGCACACAGCATGTCGGGACGTCCGTTGCGATACATCCACGCCATCTCGCCGGTGCCCCAGAGCAACAGCGCAAACAGGGCGGCCACTGATGGCGACAACCTGCGGAAAGGACGCAGGCAGACGGCACCCAGCACAAAGGTGATGAGCAGGTTCAGGCTTCTGACGGCCACCAGACTGCCACCCGCAAGCCACATCCAGCCTGTGGCCAACAGCTGATAGAGGGGAGGATAGGTGGAGAAAGGACTTTGGCCGGCCATGCGATACCAGGCCGTGGTCGCCCACGTGCCATGAAAAGCAGCGTTGTAGGAAGTGTCGAGCAACATGACCTCGTCGATCCACGGCGGCAGGTTGCTCAGTGTCAGAAGGTTGATGGCAATGAACAGCAGCGACAACAAACAATAAGTTGCCACGCCCATGCGCCTTGGCGCCATCAGATTCATGATTGTCCACTTCATGGTCAGTCGTTTTTTTGACCACAAAGTTACGGAAAGCTGCCTCTGCGACCATCAGCTCGGCGTATGCAAAACGTCAAGCGTACGCGAAGCGGACTGGGCGGAGTACGGAAAGGGTACGGAGGTGCGGGGGTACGGGGGTACGGAGGTGCGGACCTACAGCGACATCACGAACTCGTCCCACTCGGCAGGTGTGCCCTTGCGGCCGAAGACCTTCAGGAAGAGGCGGCTGCGCGTGCTCGACACCGACTGCTTGGAGCGGGCGGTGAGACGAGCGATATCGGCTGGAGCTATGCCTGCCTTGATGAGCAGGGTGATACGCATCTCCTGCGGCGACAGCCTTCGGAATTCCTCCAGCCGACTACGGAACTGTGGGTGCAGTTTGTCGATGGTGTCGGCCAGAATGTGCCAATCCTCATCGGTGAGCGGCTTGGGCGTGGAGTCGCCAAGCATTTGGGTAATGCGCTTGCAGATGGGCGTCTGCGAGAGCATCTGCTGCTGGTGGTCTGATACCTGTTCGTCGCGCTGGCGATAGTCGGCCAAGAGTTGTTCGAGCTGCTGAACCCGTAGCCGGTAGTGCAGTCGGCGACGGGAATACCAGAAGGCGGCAGCAACGAGGAGCGCTACGAGCACGGCAACAGTTGCCACGGCCACTGTGAGTCGCACTTTCAACTGAGCGTTCTGCTGGGCGCGCCGCGTGTAGTCGTAGAGCGCATTGGTGTGGCGCAGTGCTTCTGTGTCTATTTCCTGCTGCAGCGAGTCGGTGAGCAGTTCGTACTGTTCCAGGTGGTGCATGGCCTCATGGGCACGTCCTTCCTTCAGGAGCATCTCAGCCAGCCATTTGTGAGCCATTTGGCGGTGGATTACAACTCCACCCTCATCGATCAGGGCATTGCAGTAGTAACGCGCAGAGTCGAACTGGGCGGTATGGCGATAGAAGTCGGCTGCCATAAAGCGCAGGCCAGCGTTGTCGGGCAGGGCCTGCAGGGCGGGCATGAGCAGTCGTCGGGCCTCGTCGTAGCGGGCGTGCCAAAGGTAATACCCAGCCAGTTGACTGCCCACGTCGAGCAGTAAGGCGCTGTCGCCGGCAGTCTCAGCCAACTGCATCGCCTCGCGGAAGAGCACACGGCAGCTGTCGTCAGCCTCGCGGGTGCGATAGACGTTTGCCATGTCGCGCAGGTCGCATGCCATGCCGAGAGTGTCGCCCAGACGGCAATCCACCTCGTATGCCTTGCGGAAGGCCACAAGTGCATCCTCCTGCAGTCCCTCCTCAAACAACAGATGTCCCATCTCGCTATGGATAGCCACGAGCAGTGTGTCGGCACGGGCGTGGTCGGCAGCCATGCGGAAGCGCTCGAGCGCCTGCGGGGCGTCACCCTCGTCGGCCAGCGCCAGCGCCTCTTGGTAGTAGCGTTCTGCCTTATCGGCCGAACACCCGCAAAGCAAGAGAAGGGCCAAGAGGAGAAGAAGGGCCCAAGACCCACCCCCCTGCCACAGAGACCCACCTCCGACAGCAGACCCACCCCCCTGCCCCTCCCTGTGAGGGAGGGGAGTAGAATGCTTTTCTGCCTGAAAACCATCGCCTTGAGAGTAATTACTCCCCTCCCTCGCAGGGAGGGGCAGGGGGGTGGGTCTGCTGTCGGGGGTGGGTCTGTTGTTTCTCATTCTTCTTCACGCAAGAATAAAGGTTTATAAAGGTCGAGGTCGAATCGCACGATCCACTGGCGTACCTCGTCGATAGTGGCCTGGAATTGCTCAACAATGCAGATGCAGTTGCCATAGAAGAACGTGCTGATGGTGGAGTCACCTTCAATTTCCATCTGCTCATAAGCCTCACGGGCCGTGTGTTCACTGGCAAAGACGAGGTACATAGAGTCGCAGATGACCATGCCGTCATTGTCTTGCAACAGGTCTACGCATACCGTCAGCGAGTCGTCCACCAGCGGCAGTTCGTAGTGATGGCCGTCGAATCGTCCGAAGACGAGTTCCGCAGGCATGGCTGTCGTTGCCTTGGGCCGATGCCAGTAGTCCAGCGCATTGCCTACCGTCCTGGAGGTCCTGCCCATGAACATCTGACTCATGTCTATCTCCATGTGGTCAGTGTCATCGTCGGCCTCGCGCTGCCGCATCGTGTAGTGCTCAAAACAGCTGGCATCGAAGCAACTCAGGTGCATGCGATGGCGCCCAGTGAGTGTGCCGGTGGTGTAGCGCCACTTTCGGCCAACGCGGCGCGGCATCTGTCGGCTGCTCTGACGAACGAATTCCCTGACAAAAGTGCAGAGACCGCCGTCAGCCTCCATCTTCACATTAGGCACATTGGTACTGTCGGGCCAGTAGTAGCAACAGCTGCTGCCGTCGACCTTGTCGCCCCACCACCCCACTCGCATGCTCGATTGGGGGCTATCGGCAAAGGAGATACTGTCGAACGGCACTTCCAGGCAGAGCGCACCTACATTGGCCGAAAGCATGTCATGTTGCAAGCGCATCTCTGCAATGTTGCGGATGTCGAACACCTGGCAGCCCTGCCGTCCGTGCACGTAGATGACCTCCTGCGCCAGTACGCTCAAGCACGTGGCAACAGCCAGGAGAAGAAAAGAGAATCGTCGTCTTGTTTGCATAATGGGTGCAAAGTAAATAAATTTTAGCGAAACGGCCAAACGAGCGGGTACGCAAACGGTACGCACAAGCAAAAATCTGAGCATTGCGCCATAGGGCATTGCCAGTCATGCGCAGAAGCGGAAGGTAAGGTACTCCTATTTGACGGGCTCCATGTGCAGGGCGATGTGGGTGTCGTCGCCGAAGTGCTCCTTCAGCCGCCGCTCGATGGCGGTGGCACGGTCGTGAACTACGCGCAGGGGCAAGTCGCCATCCATGCGCACATGAGCCTCGATGGCTATGTGGTTGCCGATGCGTCGTGTGCGCAGGTTGTGAGGCTGCTGCACGTCGGGGAACGACTGTATGACCTGCAGAATCTCCTGCTCGGTCTCGTCGGGCAGCGAGCTCTCAGTGAGTTCGCCGACGCTTTGCTTCAGCAGTTTGTAAGCCACGCGCACGAGCATCAATCCTACCACGATGGAGGCCAGCGGATCGCACACCGCCCAGCGCCTGCCCAGCCAGATAGCCAAGCCGATGCCAATGGCAGCACCTATCGACGAGAGGGCATCGCTGCGATGGTGCCAGGCGTTGGCTATCATCACCTGCGAGTTGAGCTGCCGGCCCCGCCGCGCCGTGTACTGGTAAAGCAACTCCTTGACGGCTATCGACAGCAGTGCCGCCCAGAGTGCTATCCAGCCCGGCATCTCGAGTTCTGCCCCACCCCACCAGGCGACGAGCTTTACGATGCCCGAAACCACGATGCCCGTGGCTGCTGCCACCAGCGCCAGTCCGATGAGAAACGAGGCGATGGTTTCAAACTTGCCGTGTCCGTAGTCGTGCGACTGGTCTTGCGGCTTGGCGCTGATGCTCACGAAGAGCAGCACCAGCAGGTCGGTGACGAAGTCGGACAGCGAGTGCACGGCATCGGCTATCATCGCCGCGCTGTTGCCCAGCACGCCGGCTATGAACTTAAACGTGAGCAGCACCGCATTGCCTGCGCTGCCCAGGAGCGTCACCTTATAGATTTCTTTTTCGCGAGTCATGATATTTCTTACAAACTTTCAAATAAAAGGGAAGAAAAAACTTTCATATCAGTCATCGTTGATCATACCGGCTACTTAAACGCGCTGACGCGCTGCTGGATGTTCTCGCGCAGCTGGTCGCGGTAGAGCCAGATTTCGCGGGAGTGGTAGTTGCCTTCCTTGCCGATGAGGGGCAGGACGTAGTCGGTGGCCGAGTAGCCGCTGACGAAGAGCAGGTTGGAGGCTGTGTCGAGGTGCACGGTGAGCGTGTCCTTCTGTTGCGTGGCGACGGGCTGCAGGGGCGTGGGCTCGGTGACGAGCGTGGCTTCCTGACTGTCGGTGCGCCAGTTGACCGGGTTGATGGCGACGGCACTGCGGGGCCACAGCGTGCACGAGGCATCGCGCACGGAGTTGTAGCAGATGGTCACGCCCGTGTCGTCGGCGCGCTGGGCGGGACGAATGCGGGGAACGCTGTCGAGCATCGCCTGCGAGATGTTCGTGCCTATGATGTAGGCCGCCACCATGCGGGCGTAGGTCGAGTCGTCCATCTCGCGCATCAGCTCAAGGGCAATCAGCGCGCCCTGGCTGAAGCCGGCCAGCACGAACGGGCGCCCTTGGTTCTGGTGCTTCAGGTAGTGGGCGAAGGCGCGGCGCACGTCGTCCAGCGCAAGCGGCAGGCGCTGGCGGGCAAGGCTGTCGCTCTCGAACGACTGCAGCGAGCATTGGCGGTAGTAGGGAGCGTAGAAGTTCAGGCGACCGCTCAGCAGCGTGTCGACGCCCTCCATCTCGCTGAGCAGCGGCAGGCGCAGGCTGTCGGCATAGGTGTCGGCATAGTGGCAGAGGGAACCGTCGGCCGCCGAGGGATAGTCGCCCGTCTCGGTGGAGATGACGTAGAACACGTCGGCCTCGCCCTGGCGGTCGGTGATGTACCATTGCGACGCCTCGCCGTAGTCGGGTTCGGCGGGGATGTAGCCATCGGCCATCTGTCGGGTTGAGCAGGCAGTAAGCGCCAGCAGACCAGCCATGAGGGGCAACAGCATCGTAGCCCTGAAGTTCTTTCTTGTTTCCATACAGTTAGTTTTTTATCCGTTATCAATGCAGGGTATGCGGCGTGCCGCAATTCCCTACTGTTTGCGCAGGTGGTCGACGGCCCAGAGACCGCAGAACGTCAGCAGGCCGTTGAGCATGAGCAGCTCGTAGCCGAAATGGTAGTTCCACAGATGCTGCGAGAGTTGGTCGAGGCCGAAGCAGAGGAGCGGGGCGGCGATGCAGATAGCCCCCACCCAACCTCCCCCCATAGGGGAGGCTTCTGAAGTTACTCCATTTGCTAGGGCATTCTTTTCTCCCCTCCCTACGGGGGAGGGGAAGGGGGAGAGGCTGTACGCAAACAACCCCAGCAGGGGGCCGTAGGTGTAGCCGCACATCACGTAGATGGCATCGATGACGCTGGGCGAATTGGCCAGGCGGAACAGCATGATGACGCCGACGAAGACCACTGCCATGCCTACATGCACGCGGCGGCGCAGGCGCTCGTCGTCAGGACGGCCGCAGATGTCGACGCAGTAGCTGGTGGTCATGGCGGTCAGCGCGGAGTCGGCCGACGAGAAGGCGGCAGCCACGATGCCGAGTATGAACAGCACCAGCGCGCCCTGCCCCAGCGACCCCGTGGCGGCAAACATCGGCAGCAATTGGTCGCCGGCAGCCGGCAGGTCGACGCCGCGTTGCTGTGCCAGCAGCACCAGCAGCACGCCCAGCGAGAGGAACAGCAGGTTGGCAGGCAGGAAGGCCAGGCCGTAGACGGTCATGTCCTTCTGAGCGTCGCGCAGCGAACGGCAGGTGAGATTCTTCTGCATCATGTCCTGATCGAGACCCGTCATCACGATCACCACAAACACGCCGCTCAGGAACTGCTTCCAGAAGTTCTGCCGCGACACCCAGTCGTCCCACACGAACACGCGCGAGTGGCTGTCGTGGGCGATGGCGCTCACAGCTCCGGCAAGGTCGAGGTTCAGCTCGCCCATCACCTTATATATAATAAGCAGCAGCGCGCCGAACATGCAGGCCGTCTGCAGCGAGTCGGTCCACACCAGCGTCTTGATGCCTCCGCGCCGCGTGTAGAGCCAGATGAGGGCAATCATCAGGAGGACGACGAGGAGGAAGGAGAGATACCCACCCACAACCCCTCCCGAGGGGAGGGGAGTTTGAATACCCGAACTGTTAACGATGCTATTCCCTAAGCTAATCAAGCCCCCCTCCCCTCGGGAGGGGTTGGGGGTGGGTGTCAGGGAGAGTGTCCCCCAAATCACCGTGCACACCAGGTAGAAGCGGGCGGCGGCACCCGTCATCTTCGACAGCAGGAAGAACGAGGCGCCCGTCTTGTAGGCTTCGCTCCCCAGGCGCTGGCCCAGGAAGGTGTAGATGGAGGTGAGGTTCAGCCGATAGTATAGCGGCAGCAACACGAAGGCCACCAGCAGGTAGCCGGGTATGAAGCCGAGGCACATCTGCAAGTAAGTCATGTCCTGCCTGAGCACCATGCCTGGCACCGACACAAACGTGACGCCCGAGATGGAGGCACCTATCATGCCCCAGGCCACGAGATACCACGGACTCTTGCGCTCGCCTCGGAAGAATGCGTCGTTAGTAGATCGCCGAGCCGTGAGCCTGCTCACCAGCATCAGCACGGCCATATAGCCTAATATCACTAAAAGAACTGTAGTCATTGCGGCGCGAAGGTACTGAAAAATTCGCAATCCTGCAAGCAAAACCACCAATTAATGCTCACTGCACGCGGCTTGTCAACCGCTCCAAGCAATGCTTTCAAGCCACCAGGGCAATGACTTCATGCAGAAAAAGCTATGTTCTCGTAAAGTAATATATGATATATTACCGACCAATATATAATATATTACTGACCAATATATGATATATTACTTCACAATATATGATATATTACATCATGAAAGCATAGCTTAGGAAGCATTGGAGCATGCCTTTGCAAGCATTGGAGCATGCCTTTGCAAGCATTGGAGCACGATGTTAGAGGCATTGGAGCAGGAAGTTGGAAGCAATAGAGCACGACGTGGCAAGCATTAGAGCACGACGTGGCAAACGTAGGAATATGGCTTTGCGGCGCGAATGTTATTGCTTTTGCCCACGGGATGTCATTATTTATGAGGAGCGGAGAGTATTTCTTTGTAAAAAAATTTGGCGATTTCGGAAAAACGAAGTACTTTTGCAGGGAAATACACTCGTGAGAGACATCTTTTAAACCATTTTATTAACTAACCAAACAGTAATTAAATCTATGAAGAATGACTATTTAGGAAACAACGGGAAAGCGTGTGCCCTGGGGCGCGGGCTGTTCTCTGCATTCCTGCTGTCAGCCTTCCTCATCGGTAGTCCGCAGACGATGTTTGCGGGCACGACGGGCATGCAGGCTGTTCAGCAGAATGGAGTTGTGAAGGGACAGGTGGTCGACCACAATGGTGAGCCCATCATCGGCGCCACCATCAAGGTCGTTGGCACCGACCGCGGCACAGTGACCAATCTCGACGGTGAGTTCACGCTGGAAGGCGTCAACACCGGCAAGCTCAACATCTCGTATGTGGGCTTCGGCACGAAGGAAGTGAACTTCCGCGCCGGCGAAACGCTCAACATCACCCTCGATGAGGACATGGAAGCCCTGGACGAGGTGGTGGTCATCGGCTACGGCACGACGAAGAAAGCCAACCTGACGGGTTCGGTGGCTGCCGTCGACTTCACGGAAATCAGCAATCTGCCCGTGGCCAACACGTCGAACCTGCTGCAGGGACGTCTGCCAGGCGTGGTGCTGCAGCTGAACGGTGCGCAGGCCGGTCACGACGACCCTGAGATTCGCGTGCGTGGTATCGGCACCTTGGGCGACGCTTCGAAAAACAACCCGATGGTACTCATCGACGGTATAGAGAGCTCTATCAGCCAGATGTCGGAGCTTCCCGCTGAAGACATACAGAGCGTATCCGTGCTGAAGGATGCTGCTTCGGCTGCCATCTACGGTGTGCGTGCTGCCAACGGCGTGATACTCGTCACGACGAAGCGCGGACTGGAGATGCGCCCGCAGGTGACCTACTCGGGCTCGGTAGCCCTGCAGGAGGCCACCGTGCTGCCCGACTTCGTGGGCGGCTACGACTGGGCGCTGATGTTCAACGAGGCACAGCCTGCCCGCGCCTACACGCAGGACATGCTCGACAAGCTGAAGAACGGCTCCGACCCCGACCACTTCGCCAATACCGACTGGGCACGCGAGATGTTCCGCACGGCTTTCATGCAGCAGCATCACCTCAGCGTGCAGGGCGGTTCGCAGGCCATGCACTACATGTTCTCCGTGCAGTACCTTGACCAGGACGGCATCATGAAGAACACCCGCAACAAGCGCTACAACTTCCGCTCGAACATCGATGCCAAGCTGGGCCGCGTGAAGTTGGGCCTGAACCTCGCCGGCTCGAAGCAGAGCGTGTATGAACCCACGACGGGCGTGACGGGCGAAGGCCTGATGCGCGACCTGACGTGGTTCACGCGTCCCACGGTGCCCGTGAAGTTCTCGAACGGCCACTGGGCCTACAACGACGGCAACGGTGCCATCTCGCAGTCGACGTTCAAGAACCCCTTGCGCGACATCTACAACGGCAAGCGCGACAACGACCACTACCGCTTCGACGGTAAGGTGTTCGGCGAGGTCGACATCCTCGACGGCCTGAAGTTCACGTCGTCGCTGGCCTTCAAGCTCTACACCAACCGCATGATGACCTACTCGCCGCGCAATGAGGCTCACTACAATGCCGAAGGCGAGGAGATAGCCCCCGCCGGCACGCAGAACACGCTGACCAACTACGACTGGTTCCAGACGGGCTGGATCAACGAGAACATCCTCTCCTACAACAAGAAGTTCGGCGACCACCAGCTGGGCGTGCTGCTGGGTCACTCCATACAGGAGAACCGCTACGACGTAGACAACGGCTCGAAGCAGGGCTTCCCCACCGACGCCATCTACGAGCTGAACGGCGGCACGCAGAATCCTTCGGCCACAGGCTATGCTGAGGAGGATGCCCTGCAGTCGTTCTTCGGCCGCGTGAGCTACAACTACGCCGACCGCTACCTGGCTGAGTTCAACATCCGTCACGACGGTTCGTCGCGTCTGCCGAAGAACAACCGCTACGCTACGTTCCCCTCGTTCTCAGCCGCATGGGTGGTGAGCAACGAGGCTTTCCTGCAGAACGTTGACTGGCTCAGCTCGCTGAAGCTGCGCGCCTCGTGGGGTAAGCTGGGTAACCAGGAAATTGGTAACTACGCCTTCGCCGAGACACTGGCCGCCCAGGGCAGCTACTACTTCGGCGACTCGAAGTACATCGGCATGCGCGCTACGGGCATCGCCAACGAGAACATCAAGTGGGAGACCACTACCATCACCGACTTCGGCTTCGACGCCAGCTTCTTCAAGGGCCGCCTGAGCACCACCTTCGACTGGTATAACAAGGTGACCAACGACATTCTGCTGCAGCTGCCCATGCCAGGCATCTTCCTGGGCTCGCTGGGCGCTCCGTATCAGAATGCCGGTAAGGTGAAGAACACGGGTTGGGAATGGTCGGTGAACTACTACGACCACGCCGGCGACTGGAACTGGAATGCCGGTTTCTCGCTCTCGGGCGTGCACAACGAGATTGTCGACATGAACGGCCAGGAGAGCATCTCCGGCAGCACCATCAACCGCGAGGGTGAGGCCATCGGCTCCTACTACGGTCTGAAGGCACTGGGACTCTATCGCACCGAGGCCGACCTGCAGCGCACCAACTCTGAGGGTAAGCAGATCATGCAGAACGGTCAGGCTCCGCAGCTGGGCGACATCATGTATGAAGACTTCAACGACGACGGCAACATCAACGACGACGACCGCCAGATCATCGGCAATCCGTTCCCGAAACTGCAGTACGCCATCTCGCTCGGTGCCAGCTGGAAGAACTTCGACCTCTCGATGTTCTGGCAGGGCATTGCCGGACTCGACCGCTTCAACTGGGAGACCACCGTCATCTCGAACGGCGGCAACAAGTCGACGCGCTGGCTCGACCGCTGGTCGGCCTCCAACCCTGGCGGCTCGATGCCTGCACTGGGCCGCGAGTACAACGATACCTACTCATCGTTCTGGCTCACCAAGGGCGACTACCTGCGCCTGAAGAGCCTCGAACTGGGCTACACCTTCCGCAAGAACCAGCTCTTCCAGCAGTGGGGCGTGCAGAGCGTGCGCCTCTACCTGGCCGGCTCGAACCTGCTCACCTTCAGCTCGCTCGACGACTACGACCCCGAGAAGTTCAATTCCGACATGCGCAACGATGCTCACCCCAACGTGCGCGCCTATTCGTTTGGTGTCATTGTTAAATTCTAAAAATCTGTCTGAATTATGAAACTACATCATTTATATATAGCATCCGTACTCGCAGCAGGACTCTTCATCACCACTTCCTGCAGCGACAGCTTCCTCGACAAGAACTCGCTCACCGAGTCGTCGACGGCTACATTCTGGCAGACTGAGGACGACGCCACGATGGCTCTCGTGGCCTGCTACGACGGTCTGCAAAGCAACCAGCTCTACGGCGGTGGTCCGTGGGACTTCGGACAGCTCAACCTGGAATGCCTTTCCGACAACGGCGGCCACTTCAACTGGAGCGGCTGGATGGAAGGCTTCGACATCGCCAACGGCACTCACAGCGCCGGCTCGTGGGCCGTGGGCTCCTACTGGGACGCGCTCTACGAGGTGGTGAAGCGCTGCAATAGCGTCATCGCCAACATCGACCGCGTAGACATGCCGGAGGCAAAGATTGCACAATACAAGGCCGAGGCCATGACGCTGCGCGCCCTGATGTACATCCACCTGACGATGACCTACAACGACGTGCCCTACCTCACCGAGCCGCTCACCATCGACAACGCTGAGATGCCCGCCACGCCGCGTGCCGACATCGTCAATGCCGAGATTCAGAACCTGAAGGCGGCTGCGCCCGCCCTGCCCACCACCGCCGACCGCGGCCGCATCACGCGCGGCGCCTGCCTGGCTCTGCTCGGCCGACTGGCGCTCTACAACCAGAAGTGGGACGACGCCATCAGCGCCTATCAGGAGGTGACCCGCCTGGGCTACACGCTGGCAGCCGACTACTCCACGCTCTTCACCACAGCCGGCGAGACGCAGCCGGAGATTCTCTTCGCCGTGCGCTTCGAAGGACCGGGCCTCGACGAGGGAACTCAGTTCAACGCTCACTGGAACACGCCGCTCGAAGCCATGAACGGCACGCTGAACCTGGCCGACGACTACTACCGCCTCGACGGCTCTAAGGCCACCGAGCACGACTATGCCGCCAAGAAGGCCGACGGCTCGCTCGACGTGAACCAGCCGAACTTCGCCTACTGGCAGGGCCGCGACCCGCGCCTCTATGCCACACTGTTCGTGCCGGGCATGTCGTGGAACGGACGCGGAGGCGCCGATGCTCCCTACGGCGGTGCTGCAGCCTCGTTCTCTACCATCTACGTCATGAAGTACTTCGATCCCGCCGACACCGGCAACTCGTGGGACAACGGGCAGGACTTCTACGTCGTGCGCTATGCCGAGGTGCTGCTCTCGCTGGCCGAAGCCCTTGTCGAGAAGGGTGGCTACAACGAGAGCAACGTGCTTTCGCTGGTCAACCAGGTGCGCCAGCGTGCCGGCATGCCGACGGTTGAAAGCGTGGAGGGCACAGGCCTGAGCAAGGACAAACTGCTGCAGGTCATCCGTCACGAGCGTCGCGTGGAGCTGGCCTTCGAGGGTCTGCGCCTCTACGACGAGTATCGCTGGCACCAGCTGAAGGAGGCCATCGATGCCGTGAACGCCGAGCGCACTACCTACGGACTGGCCTACGAGGCTCGCATCTACAACGGCGAGCGCGACTACAAGTGGCCCATCCCGACCGACGAAATCGACAGCAACTCTCAACTGAAGCAGCATGAGGGTTGGTAACGTTCTTCTTTTCGCAGCCCTGATGCTCTCGGCCTGCGGAAGTTCAAACTCTGTAAGTGGCTCAGGCAACACGCCTGGGCCACTTCAGCCCAAGGCGCAGACCTACTACGTGGATGCCAACGAGGGCAACGACGAGGCCGACGGCACGTCGCCACAGAAGGCGTGGCGCACGGTGGCTCGTGCCAGCAAGCAGGTCCTGAAGGCAGGCGACCAGTTGCTGCTGCATCGCGGTCAGACGTTCAGCGGCGAACTCGACATCCGCGCCGAGGGCACGCAGGCTGAGCCGGTGCTCGTCAGCGGTTACGGCAGCGGGCAGCGTCCCGTCGTCGTGGGCCGCGATGCGTCGATGTGGGCGGTGCGCGTGCTGAACTCCAGCCACATCACCCTGCGAGGTCTGGAGATTATCAACACGGGCAGCGAGCGACTGGCGGGCCGCACGGGACTGAAGGTGGAGTGCCGCGACCACGGCATCTCGGCCGACATCACGATCGACTCCATCTACGTGCACGACGTCAACGGTTCGCTCGTCAAGGAGCAGGGAGGCGGCTCGGCCATCCTCATCGAGAATGGTGGCAACATGATTGCCTCGCGCTTCGAGGGACTCACCATTCAGAACTGCCACATCCAGCGCTGCGAGCGCAACGCCATGATCTGGACGGCCTACTACGACCGCCGCAACTGGCTGCCCAACACGGGTGTGGTGGTGCGTGGCAATCTCATCGAACAGGTGCCCGGCGACGGTATCGTGCCCATCGGCTGCGACGGCACGCTGATTGAGTACAACGTGATGCGCGACTGTCCCGACCTGCTGCCCATGAGCGAGGCGGCAGCTGGCATCTGGCCCTGGAGCTGCGACAACACCGTCATTCAGTTCAATGAGGTCAGCGACCACAAAGCTCCCTGGGATGCGCAGGGCTTCGACTGCGACTTCAATTGTCGTAATACCCAGATTCGCTACAACTACAGCCACGACAACTACGGCGGCATGGTGCTCATCTGCGACGCGGGCAGCGAGCGCAACTACAGCCTGGGCAACATCGGCAGCCGCGTGGAGTGGAACATCTCCATCGGCGACGGACAGCGACCGAAGATCACCCGCACGGGCAGCATCTTCGCACCCAACATCCACATCGCAGGACGCGTCACCAACACACTCGTGGCCCACAACATCCTGCACTCATCGCCGAAGCTGGCACAAGATGCCGACCGCACGATGATCTGTGCTGACTCGTGGGACGGCTATGCCGACTCCACCACCATCACGCGCAACATCTTCTATACGGCCGAGCCTTCACAGTTCAACATGACCAAGACCACGCGCAACCTCTTCCTGCACAACTGGTATCTGGGTGAGTATCGGCAGCTGCCTGCCGATGCCGAAGCCCAGACGTCGCTCGCCGGCAAGACGTCGACCGACGGCAAAGCCTTGCTGCAGCTCATGGACGAGCGCGACGTGTGCGGCTACAAGGCTCACTTCCCCAACCCCACGAAGATAGAGGCATTTTTCAAGACGCTGGAATAGGTTATCCAAAACGCCTCAAGACGCTGGGACATGACAACAAAAAACGAAAAATTTTAAGTAAAGACGTAAAAAATCTTTCAATTTGTTTGGTTGTTCCAGATTATTATTTTAATTTTGCTGCCGTAAACGTTTCAAAAACCAAGAAAACGTGGAACTCGAAACTTAAAAACTTCAGAATGATGACAATGATTTCTACATATTGGTGGTGGCGCAACTCAAGATTCAAAAAGTCGTGAGTCGCCTGACCGTGTGGAATATCGTATTAACCATAAAGGGGTCTGCCGTTCTCAACGACAGGCCCCTTTTCGTTTGCCATCATTCCCAAAATCCGGACTCGAGCTTGCTCGCTTTCGTAATGAAAATGGAGAAAGAAATCGTAAATAATTATCACCAACATTATTAACTAATAAAAATATCAACATTATGAAACAGAAGAGATTTATCCTTCAAGAGAACGAACTGCCCACAGCATGGTACAACATCCAGGCCGACATGCCCAACAAGCCGCTGCCGCCCATCCATCCCGCCACGAAGCAGCCGCTGGGCGTCGACGACCTCGCCCACATCTTCCCACGCGAGTGCTGCGTGCAGGAACTCGACCAGGAACACTCGTTCATCCCCATCCCCGAGCCCGTGCTCGAGAAGTACCGCAGCTACCGCTCCACGCCGCTGGTGCGCGCCTATGAGCTGGAGGAAGCCCTCGGCACGCCTGCCCATATCTATTTCAAGAACGAGTCGGTGAATCCGCTGGGCTCGCATAAGGTCAACTCCGCCCTACCCCAGTGCTACTACGCCAAAGTGGAAGGCACCACCAACGTCACCACCGAGACGGGTGCCGGCCAGTGGGGTGCTGCCCTATCCTATGCCGCAGCAGTGTTCGGCCTGGAGGCCGCCGTCTATCAGGTGAAGATCTCCATGCAGCAGAAGCCCTACCGCTCCAGCATCATGCGCACGTTCGGCGCCGCCGTGACGGGTTCGCCCTCCATGTCGACCCGCGCCGGTAAGGACATCATCACCCGTGACCCGCGCCACCCCGGTTCGCTCGGCACCGCCATCTCTGAGGCCGTAGAACTCGCCACAACCACGCCCAACTGTAAGTACACGCTGGGCTCCGTGCTCAATCACGTGGCCCTGCACCAGAGCATCATCGGCCTTGAGGCTGAGAAGCAGATGGCAATGGCAGGCGATTATCCCGACGTGGTGATTGCCTGCTTCGGCGGCGGCAGCAACTTCGGCGGCATCGCCTTCCCCTTCATGCGCCACAACCTGAAGGACGGCAAAACTACAGAGTTCATCGCTGCCGAGCCCGAGAGCTGCCCGAAGCTCACGCGCGGTGAGTTCCGCTACGACTTCGGCGACGAGGCCGGCTACACGCCCCTGCTGCCCATGTACACGCTGGGCCACGCCTTCAAGCCTGCCAACATCCACGCCGGCGGACTGCGCTACCACGGTGCCGGAATGATTATCTCGCAGCTCATCAAGGACGGACTCATGCACGGCGTCGACATCCCGCAGCTGGAGACCTTCGAGGCCGGACTGCTCTTCGCCCGCACCGAGGGTATCATCCCCGCTCCGGAGTCATCTCATGCCATTGCCGCCGCCATTCGTGAGGCCAACAAGTGCAAGGAGACGGGCGAGGAGAAGGTCATCCTCTTCAACCTCTCCGGCCACGGCCTCATCGATATGACCGCCTACGAGCAGTTCCTCAACGGCGACCTGCAGAACTACAAGATTTCTGACGCCGACATCGAGAAGACCCTCCAGAGCGTTCCGCAGTAAGAAAAAGCAATGATATAAGAGATGGCACTATCAAGCAATGAAAGTGTCAGAACACAGGCAGGCGGTGGAGCAAAGCGCCGCTCGGCTCGGCCGCTTCCACAGCAAAAGCGGAGAAAGAACTGCTAAATAATTCCCTAAAGCAAAGAGGCTGCACCAACATGCAGCCTCTTTGTTTTCCTATCAGAGATATGAGCAGCAGCGGACATCCCCCTGCTGCTCTTGTCTATTCCACGAATCCCTCCATGATGGCGGTGGGCTGGGCCTTGCTGTCGAAGGCACCGAGCTTATAGCCGCCAGGCAGACACTGCGGCTCCCAGTAGAAGACGCCGCGGCAACGGCCGCCGGTCTCGTTGCGGGCTTCGCTGATGACACGCGCCAGCTGGCGACGGCCTTCCTCCATTTTCTCAGGATGCTGTTCGTCTACCTCGTAGCCGGTCTCGACGATCATCACGTCGCAATGGTACTTCTCGCCGACGTGGCGGATGTTCCGGATGCAGTCGGTGATGATGTCGTCGGCATTGAGTTCGGGATGGCCCTCCATGGCCCAATAGGGATAGAGCGACATGCCCACCATGTCGAATTTGCCGCCGTACTTCAGGATGGTATCGAGGTTGTTGTCGTAGAGGCTCTGCTGATGGCCGCGGTCCAGATGGACGATGACGGTGGCCTCGGGAAACACCTCTTTCACGGCATCGTAGCCGGCACCGATGAAACCAGCATACTGCTCAGGGTTCTGCTTGATGTGCCCCATGGGCCAGAGAAGGCCGTTCGTCGTCTCGTTGCCCACCTGCACCCAGCGGGGAGCGATGCCGTTTTCCTTCAGCAGCGAGAGCACCTCGATGGTGTGCTGCCGCAGGTCCTGCTTCATCTCTTCGAAGCTGTGGCCCTGCCATGCCTTCGGGATGGGCTGCTTGCCGGGGTCGGCCCACGAGTCGCTGTAGTGAAAGTCCACCATCAGCTGCATGCCCAGTGCCTTTACGCGGCGGGCCATGGCGAGCAGCTCGTTCTTGTCGCACGACCCGCCACGAGGATTCACCCAGACGCGCATGCGGATGGCTGACATCTGGTAGTCGCTCTTCAGCAGTTCCAGGCACTCGCGCTCGCGTCCGTTGCGGTCGTGGAACACCACGCCCCGCCGCTCCTGCCCCGTGAGGAAGCCCACGTCGGCCCCCTTCACGAAGTCGTTGCCCGGCAGAAGAAACTGTTCCAGCTGTTGCATCTCCTGCTGCAGCTCATGAGGTTTGAACCCGTGTCCGGCACCTGGGATGACGTGCAATCGGGTGCCCGGGCGATAGAGCTGCTGGGCACGACGCGAGTCGTCCATCGACACCACACGGTCGGCATCGCCCTGCACGATGAGCGCGGGACCGCGATACTGTCCGATAAGGTCGAGCGAATGCATGTCGTGAATCTCCTCAAAGAAGCGACGCCCCATCTTGACGCCCCACAGCTCAGTGACGTCCTGGATGTCCTCCACGCGCGGATAGCGCTGGCGCCAGTTGTCGGGGATGCACAGGGCAGGATAGACCAGCACCAACTGGCTCACCTCGTCCTTCAGTTCGGCGGCGGTGAGCGCCGACACGAGTCCGCCCTGACTCTCACCGATAAGCACCACGTGACGGTGACCCTGCTTGCGGAAGTAGCCTACGACGGCGCGCAGGTCGCTCACCTCGTCAAGGATCGACATGTTCAGCGTGTTGCTGTCGCTACGGCTGCGCACAGAACCGCAAGGGAAGTCCAGAGTGTAGCAGCGATAGCCCAGCCGGCCCATCACGTCGAAGTAGTTGCGCCCGTAGTCGGCCGTGCCATTGAAGCCGTGGGCGATAATGGCCACGGGGCCGTCCTCGCGGGCATCGGGCGGTGTGAACAGTTCGCCGTAGATGTGGCGGCTGCCGTTGTCAATCCACAATTCACGGGTCTCGGCCTGCATCTGCACTGCCGGTAGGAGCGCGAGCAGGAGCAGCAGGGGGAAAACGATTCTCTTCATCATAAGTCCAGTCATTTTAAGAGAATTAAACGTAGTGGAGCAAGTGCTCAGCTCTGCCGCTTGCGTAGTGAAGCGGAGCAAGTGCTCGGCTCTGCCGCTTGCGTAGTGAAACGGAGCAAGAACTTGCGATAGTTGATTAAATTGATTTCTCGACGGCAAAGATACGAAAAAAAACGCAATCTGCTTGTATACTAATGTCGGATTTTTAACAGTTATTTCCGCATCGTCATTCCAGGTCGTTTGGCAATGACCTATCAGTTTTTTCTCCTCTGCGCTACGCGCTCGGCTACGAAGGAGACTCTTTCGTAGTGTCGCTTTCCACCACCCGCCTATATTCTGTCGCACTTTCAGTGCTTGATGGGGGCAACTTCTATATCATCTCCCTTTTTTTACGGCTTTGTCGCCTTTTTTCTTCTGCTTTTTTTCAATTATTCATCTTTTTTCCGTATCTTTGTAGGGCAAAATAGAAAACTTTTTTATTACCATCAAAAACAAGACAGAATATGAAGAATTATTTCGACTTGAAAGGCCACGTGGCAATCGTAACGGGTTGCTCGGGCGGACTGGGTGTTCAGATGGCCAAGGCATTGGCTAATCAGGGATGTAACATCGTGCCTATCGCACGCCGTATGGAAAAACTCGAGGAGGTGGCCAAGGAGCTGCGCGAGGAGTTCGGCGTGGAGGTGCTGCCCATACGCTGCGACGTGACGAAGACGGAGATGGTTGACGACGTGGTGCGCCAGACAATGGAGCGCTTCGGCCGCATCGACATCCTCATCAACAATGCCGGCACGGGTGCCGTGGCTCCGGCCGAGGACATCACCGACGAGCAGTTCGACAACGAGATGCAGATCGACC
>Ga0256404_1002214_pt1 | contig 43775 bp, 37 predicted proteins | sample RumenRJG_01DNA_FD_185990 | JGI IMG/M metagenome (GOLD analysis project Ga0256404, IMG submission 185990) | Bovine rumen microbial communities from Lethbridge, Alberta, Canada - RJG_01 | ecosystem: Host-associated > Mammals > Digestive system > Stomach > Rumen | place: Canada: Alberta | collected... | reverse complement strand
TTCGTAGCCGCTTGCGGCATTAGGGAAATACATCTTCTCGCCGCATGGTAAATTAGAATGATTCGTTTTATTCGTTGTTGAAAATGAAGCGTTTGGAACATCCGAAACTTAAATTATTGGATAAAATTATCGTCAATTATTGGAAATTATTGTCCGAGAAAACAAGCCGCTTGCGGCGAAAAGAAGAGACATCATTGTATAAGATAATTTTGTGTAGTTACTTAAAAATAAAGGAGGAAGTCTTTTTACTTATTGAGTATTTATGGGTCTATACATGTATGAAGAGGCTTTTAATTCTACGCTATATTGGTATAACCCTTGCCTTTCTTGTGGTTGGAGTGTTGCCTGTCTTGGCTCAACAGGATAAAAATGAGTCCATTAGTGGTCGCATCATTGATAATGCAACAGGAGAACCCCTTCCAAGCACCACGTTGCAACTCTACGAAATCACAACCCGACGCAACAGGAAGGACACCACTTTTGTCAAAGGAGTTTATTCTGAACAGAATGGACATTTTGGCTTTTCTTCGGTCAATGCCGGCACTTATTTGCTGAAACTGACATTCCTCGGTTATCAACAGCGACTGGTTCCGTTTGAGAAGAAAGGTCGTCAGAACATGTCTTTGGGCACCATCTCCATGTTCCCTGAAATCAAGGAGCTTGACGAAGCGATTGTGACAGCCAACATCCCCAAGATGGTGGTCAAGGATGACACCTTGATTTATAATGCCGATGCGTTCACATTGCCCGAGGGCTCTGTCATTGAGGCGCTGGTGGAAGCGTTGCCTGGCGCTCAAATTGACGAGAATGGAGGCATCACCATCAATGGTAAGAATGTGAAGCGATTCAAGTTGGATGGTCGTGACTTCATGACAGGCAACAACAGTGCCGTGATGAAGAACCTGCCCTCGTATGTCATCGAAAAGGTGAAAGCGTATGACGAGAAGAGTGACCTCTCGCGACTGACAGGCATTGATGATGGAGAAGATGATTTCGTGCTGGAATTCACCACCAAGCGAAGTGCCCGAAGAGGTCTGCAGGCCAACCCCGATTTCGGTTATGGAACAGACAATCGTTATGGCATCCGACTGACGGCGATGAAGCCCTTCGGAGCGATGCGCTACACGTTCATGGGCAATGCCAACAATGTGAATGACCGCAACTTCTCTGGACGTGGAGGACGAGGCAGAGGCAACGGCAATGGACAGAGGCATACGCAGACAGCTGCTTTGGATGTAAGCTACGAGAACAATAAAGACATCAAATTGAGTGGACGTGTGACTTGGACTCATGGTACAGCTGACAACTGGAACCGTACAGGCTCTGAAAACTTTGTCAATACACGTGGCGGCTCTTTCTCCAACAGTGTCAACCAGAGCTATTCACGCAACAACAGCTGGACTGGAAACATGAACTTGCAATGGGCCATCGACTCGGTCACCACACTCTCGTTCCGTCCCAACCTGTCTTTCTCGACCAACGACAGCCGCAGCCATTCTTCTTCAGCTTCCTTCAATGCCGATCCCTTTGAGCATACGGAGCAACCTCTGAGCAATGAGGGTAGGGACCTGATGAATAGGCTTGGATTGATTGTGAATGGCAGGCAAAACAAGTCGATGAGCTATGGTGAGAGCAAAGACCTCAGCACGCAGTTGCAGCTGCATCGCCGTTTCAGCAACAGTGGACGCAATATGGCGGTCAACGGAAGCATCAGCTATCGTGACAACAGTAACCGAAACGCCAATCTCTCACAAGTGCATCTTTACAAGACACAAACGCGTGCGGGCAACGACTCGACTTATCAGACCAACCGATACACCTCTTCGCCCAACAAAAGCTTCAACTATAATGTGAGCATCACCTATACCGAACCGCTTTACATCTTCAAGCCTAAGCCTGTGCCTGTGGATACTTTGAGCACTGACAGCCTCCCAACTCCTGGCAATCGTGGAGGTAATGGACGAGGTAATATGGCAGGTGGTCGTGGAGGTGGCAGAGGAGGTGCTGGTGGGGGCAACCAACGCAATTCGGGTTCGCAAGGCATCTTCCTGCAGGTGAACTACAATTTCCGCTATAGCTATCAGAAGAATGACCCGTCGACTTACGACTTCCCCGATTTGGGTGAAGAAGCCTTCGATGCTGTGTTGCAGGACTACCGCGATTGGAACCGTTTGTTTGGTTTCTTGGACAATCCTTATGAAGAATATCTCTCCACTCGTCTGAGCCGGTACTCGGAACGTAAGGAGTATGGACACAACATCAATGTTCAGCTGCGATTGGTGCGCAACAAGCTCAACATGAATGTGGGTGTGTCTGCACAACCTCAGCGTTCGCACTACATTCAGCAATATCTGGGACGTCCAGTTGACACTATTCGCTCGGTTGTCAACTATTCGCCTACGCTCAATATGCGCTATCGCTTCACTCAGCAGACCAATCTGCAGGTGACACTGCGTGGACAAACCCAACAACCATCCATCACTCAGCTTCTGAACATCTACGACGACACCAACCCACTCAACATCACGATGGGTAATCCGGGCTTGAAGCCTTCCTTCACCACCAGCATGGATGTCACTTTCCAGAAACAACGCACACCGAAATACGTGACTGACAGTTTAGGCAACAATATCCCTAAGGCTTATCGTCACGGGAGTTTCAGCACCAACGCAAGTGTGCGCCGCACCACCAATTCGGTGGGCAACATTGTCACCTACGATGAGGAAACGGGTGGGCGCATCTCACGACCAGAAAACTTCGACGGTAACTGGAGCACCAGCGGAGGCATCACATACAACACGGCTCTTGACACCTTGAACCGCTGGGATATCAGTGGCTCCATCCGAGGCAGTTACAACCACCATGTCTCGTATGTGAATCTGAACAGAAGCGCATCGTCAGAACGCAATGTCACGCATACCTACAATCTCACCCCTTCGACTTCGCTCAGCTTCCGCAACAAGTGGCTCAGCGTCTCCCTGAATGCCAATGTCACTTTTGCCCGAACGGAGAACGAACTGCAGGCTTCGCGCAATCTGTCCACGTGGAATTTCCAGTATGGCGGCAACACAAGAATCACCTTCCCTTGGGGATCCAGCCTTTCTACCGACTTCCACATGTACAGTAAACGGGGTTATAGCGACAAGTCGCTCAATACGAATGAGTTGCTTTGGAATGCACAGTTGTCACATTCCTTCCTGCGTGGCAAAAAACTGACGGTGATGTTCCAATGGTATGACATCCTTCATGAAGAGTCAAACTTCACCCGAACCGTCAATGCCAACGGTTGGACGGATCGTGAGGTGAATGCCATCACCAGTTATGCGATGCTACATGTCAGCTATCGCCTCAATGTCTTTGGAGGTCGCAATAGCGCAAGAGGTGGGGGCAGAAGATAGATATGAAATATAACAATGAGGGGCGGCTTTCTGTTGGAAGGTCGCCCTTTTTTACGTTCATTATTCCAGAAGCTGCTCCTTGGGCCAGTTGACGAAGAAAACACGCTTTGTGGCACGGGTGATAGCGGTGTAGAGCCAGCGGAAATAGTCAGGGGTGAGGAGTTCTTCGGTCATGTAGCCTTGGTCGATGAAGACATTGGTCCACTGGCCGCCTTGGGCTTTGTGGCAGGTGACGGCATAGGCATACTTGACTTGTAAGGCATTATAGTAGGGGTCTTGTCGCAAGGCCTTGAGTTTATCCTGCTTGGACCGTAGAGTGGAATCGCCGGCATAGTCCTCCATTATTAAATTGAATAATGAATCCTGTTGTTCCTTAGTGAGGGCTGGAGCCTCGGCTTGGAGGGTGTCAGTGAGGAGGGTGAGTTGCATCTGAAAGTCGTTGAAATCTGGAAATTCCAGCGTGGCATCGACAAAGGTGAATCCGTAGAACTGACGTTCGTTGCGTACTCGGCGGACGATGGCAGTGTCACCATTGGCAATGAAGTCAAAAGGGACTTTCTCTGCTTCCTCAGGCGCCTTACCTTCAGTTTTAGCGTTGGCAATCAGTTCAAGAGTCAACTTCTCGCTCCAGTAGTAATTGTTTTTCGCTACCATGAGCATGTCGCCGCTTTCGAGAGGCTCTTCACGCCAGAGAATTTGGGCGCGGATGCCATTGTTGTAGATGTTGGCGCGTTTGTTGCTGCGGGTCACTACAATGGTGTCGTCTTCACCATCGCGATGGTAGCACTCTTCAAGAACCTCAATGAGTTCGTTGCCAGGAATGTTGTGCACGTCAGGAAAACCGTGAAAGCGAATCTTGGGAAAGGCGAAGATGTCCTCGTTTTCGAGGAGGGTGCGCAAGTGGGTCGCATTCCACAGAATGCCCGAAGAATCGGCTTGTCGAACCACCTCGGTGAGGGTGTGGCTAATGACTCGGAAACCATAGCCGCTCATGTACTCATCGCTGAGGGCCGGACTTTCTTCATCACCAACGGGAGGCAACTGGGCGGTGTCCCCCATGAGAATCAGTCGGCATCCCTTGCCGCCATAGACAAAGTGGACGAGGTCGTCAAGCAGTCTGCCCGTGCCGTAGAGGCTGCTCGAGAGGTATTCGTCGTTGGCTATCATGGAGGCCTCGTCGCAGATGAAGAGGAGATTCTGTCGCATGTTGTAGTTGAGGGTGAAGATGGAGTCCTTGTCAATGGACTTCTGGCGGTATATGCGTTTGTGTATAGTGAAGGCAGGATGGTCAGCATAAAGGGAAAAGACCTTGGCGGCACGTCCGGTAGGTGCCATGAGCACACATTCACGATCAAGTTCTTCCATCGTTTTGACCAAGGCACTGACCAATGATGTTTTTCCAGTTCCGGCATAGCCTCTAAGAATGAACACCGAGTCGGCGTCGGGAGTGAGAATGAACTGGCAGAGCGAATCAATGACTTTTGACTGGTCCGTGGTCGGTTTTAGACCGAAATGATGCAAAATGAGGTCTTTTAGGTAGTCAATGAGCATGTTTTTTGAAAAAAATATTGAAAGTTGTGGGCACAATTGAAATTTTTGCACTATTTTTGCACCGAATATAGTGATTATTCATGAATTGGACTATAAGTGAAGTGGAAAACTTGCTTTTAGGACAATAAAAAAGTGTGGAAATAACAAAAAATTAACAAAACATATCATGAAAAAAAGTGTTATAAATGGACTTCTTGTCGTATGTGCATTAGGTCTGGTCGCTGCATGCTTTTACAGTATCTACAGCGATATTGCCTTTGATGAAGAGAAGGCAGCGCGTGAGAAAATCGTTATTGCTCGTCTGATGGACATCCGCAATGCCGAGGAACAGTACAAGATGACTTTCGGTGAATATTGTGGTACTATCGACTCGCTGATCGATTTTGTAAAGAATGGTAAGACTGTTGACAAGATCATCAAGGATGGTGAATTGACCGATGACCAGTTGGAAGCCGGTATGACGGAGCGCGAGGCTGTGGCTAAGGGTCTCATCAAGCGTGATACTGTTTGGATGACAGCCGCAGAGAAATTGGGCATTTCTAATCCAGACTCAATGAAGTATGTGCCAATCGGTCGTCCTGCAGATGGAACGTTTACAGTCGTTCGTTCTACATTCGATCCTTCTGTGTATGACACCATTTATCAAGGTATTATTGAACTTCGTAAGAAGGCTCAGTTCAACATGAAGTCAAATGAGTTTGATATGCTCGTAGAGTTCCGTGCACGTTTGGATGACTACATGGATGGCATGAGCGAAAAGAAGATTAAGAATCTGAAGGCTGACCTGAAAAAGCGTCACAGAAACCGTGCAGAGTTGATGCTCGACAACGAAGACCAGACTGACGGTGAATGGTACGGACTCCGCATCGGTGACCTTGAGGACACGAACAACAAGATGGCAGGTAACTGGGAATAATGGCAGAAAATCAGATTAACAATAAAAGTTTGTCCATTCGGGTCTGCTCGAATGGACTTTCTTTTTGTACCTATGCTCCAGGACAGAAAGCCCCCTTTGAGTATAAGGTGTGGGAGGTGAACCACACCATCTCTTTGGCGGCCAACCTGAAGGAGGCATTGATGAACGAGCCCATGCTGAAACAAGACTATCAGCGGGTGAACGTGCTTATCACAACGCCCCACTTCACAACGGTGCCTGTTGCCGCATTTCAGAAAGAAGATATTCATGCTGTGTATCAGTTTACGTTCCCGAAAGATAAGCCCCAACATGTCAGTTACAATGTGTTGCGTCGTTCAGGCATAGCCATCGTCTTTGGCTTGGATCGCAGCATTCATCAGTTGCTGCTCGATGACTTTCCAGGGGCGCGATTCTATGCTTCAGCCAGCACCTTGATAGAATTCTTCAGCGAGAAGAGCCTTTTTGGTTCTGGAAAGAAGATGTTTGTTTATCTGCATGAGAAGGAGATTACGCTCTATGCGTTTGAGCAGGGAAGAATGTTGTTTGTTAACAACTATGAGTGTGTCAGTGTGGCTGACATTCAGTATTACACGCTCAATGTGTGGAAAGAATTGGGTTTCGATCAAGTGGATGATGCCCTGTTTGTGGTAGGCGACATGGAGAAACGCACCACGGATCTTTCAGAGAAAATCAAGTATTTCTTGCAGAATGTATCGGTCATTGACCGTGGTGAGGATTTCAAAGACCGTCTGACAATGGGCAATCCCTTCATTCCTTACGACTTGCAGACACTCCTAATCTGTGGCTTTTAAATCTTTTCCATGCGCATTATCCGAGGAAAATACAAAGGACGTCATGTCCCCACACCGACGGGCTTCAAGGCTCGTCCCACTACCGATTTTGCCAAGGAAGGGCTCTTCAACATTTTGGAGAATGTCTATGTCGATTTTGAGGTGTCTCCTACGGCGCTTGATCTCTTTGCTGGCACTGGTTCCATTGGATTGGAGTTGGCATCTCGTGGATGTGGTAAGGTGGTGTCGGTAGAGAAGGACTTTAAGCATTGGCAGTTCCTCTCCCGTGTGCAGAAAGAACTACAGATAAAGGAATGGCTGCCGCTGAAGGGTGATGTGTTCAAATATGTACACACATGTAGAGTGCAGTACGACATCATTTTTGCTGACCCTCCTTATGCCTTGGAGAATTTGGCAGACATCCCGGATGTGGCTTTGCCGTTGTTGGCAGAGGGGGGCGTGTTTATTTTGGAACATGGTAGCAGTTACGATTTCTCGCAACATCCCCGTTTTGTCAATCACCGCAACTACGGTAGCGTGAACTTCTCCTTCTTTCAATAAGGAACCATAAAGGAGCCAATCAATATTCCAGTCAAGACTCAATCAGTGATCAATAAGAAAGGCTCGGCCAATCGGTCGAGCCTTTCTTGTGTTTATGATTGAGAACGAAAAGCGTCAATGAGATGTCATTGTGCATGCTTATGGTTAGTAGGATGGAGAGACTATCTTCTACCTCCTCCTCCGAAGCCTCCTCCGAAGCCTCCTCCGAAGCCTCCTCCGAAGCCGCCCATGCCGCCGCCGAAGCCGCCACGACCGCCGCCGCCACCGAAGACGTTCAGTTTATAGATGACGTGGAGCATACCGTAAGAATAGATGGCGTTGTAGCGTGAGTCATTTTGCTGGTAAGCGTCGATTTGACGGCTGATATTGCTGCGCTTCTTCAAGATATCGTTCCACTGGAGGGTTACGGTCAGTGCGTTGCCCTTGAGGAAGGACTTGCCAATCTGAGCGTTCCAGAGTAATTCGTTGGTGTTCATGCTTGCAGAGGAGAAACCGCGACGGCTGCTCTGGCTGATGTCTGTCGAGAAGGTAAGACCGTTGTTGAAAATGAGGTTCATGTCAGCGCCGTAGCTGAATGTCCAAGTCTCTTGGTTACCAGTTGTCAAGACAGAGTTGCGTGAGTTGTTGTAGTTCATGCTTCCGTTGATACCCATTTCGAACCAGTCCTTGCGGAAATCGAAACCAAGGTTCTCGCTCACACCGATTGTGTTCGTTTTAGTTTTAGTGCCGCTATCATCTTTACCAGCGCCTTGTTGTGACAGGAAACTAACTTGATGATTGTAGTTGAAGCTCGTGAAGGTGTCCATCGTGAAGTAACCTTCTCTATCGAGAGCTGTGTTGAAACCTCCACCAATGTTACCGCTCCAGTTACCATTAATGTTAAATGGTTTTGTTTCTCTTTTACCCGTATCTTCGTGATAGATAGTTCTATTACTAATGCTATTTTGTGTAAAATTAGCTCCTCCCCACACAAATATGCTTTGTTGATGTTCCATCCGGAAGGTGTTGAAATTCAGGTTGAAGTTGTGAGTGATGGAGGGCTTCAAGCCTGGGTTACCACTTGTGATGGTCAATTGATTAGAGTCGTCTCTGATGTCCAACAAGCTGGTCATGCTTGGCTGTTGAGTACGAGCGCGATAGTTCAGACGCAAGTTGGTCTGTTGAGTGAAGTTATAGCGGAAATCAAGGCTTGGAGCAATGGAGAACACGCTACGAGTAATTGTTGTATCGGTTTGAAGATAAACATAGTCCAGTTTACTGCGTTGTGGCAAGAGATCAATGCCGGCGCTGAAGTTAAAGTAATCGGTAATCTTTCTGAAACTAAGACTAATAGTGTGGTTGTAATTATTGTATTCAGAATACTGACTCAACCTTTTTGCTTCATCGGCATATGCGGAACCATCTCCAGCCGTGTAGACTGGGTAATTTTGAAGCATATAGTCAAACGCACCCTCGACATTATAGCGATAACTATTGAGAGCTTCTCTTAATGCATCAAATCCAGGCTTTGTCGGGTCAATGATAGAGGCTCTTCTGTCTGATTTGTTGTAGCTATAATCAAATCTGTAAGAGAATTGAAGATATGTTCTGTTGGCAATTGGTTCAGAATAAGTCAACTGCGCGCCGAAAGACCTGTTTCTTCCAGGAGTATTATAATAGCGGTTATTGGGGTCTTGTTGCATAACACTGGTTGTTGTTGTTTTTTTATTTTTAAAGTAGTCAGTGTTTGCTGCTGATAATTGTTTGCTTTCTGAACTACCGAAGTTACCTGTAGCACGGAGGGTGATGTTACGTCCGTAGTCATTCAAACGACGGTTTATCTGCAATTCACCAGCCAGACGTTTGTTTTCACTGTAAGTCTGCTGACGATTTAAGTTACTATTGATAAGGGTTGAATCAAAGAGGGCAATTAGCTGGTCTGCATCAAGTTTTCTATCATATACATCATAGAGCGGGTCTTCACTGTTCTTATATGGATCGTCGTTGAAGCTTGCTGACATGCTATTGCTGTAACCTTTGTTTTTTGTAAAATTGCCTGATGGACGGAAGATGATGTTGGTCAATGAGTCTGGAGTCCATTCCATGCGGAACTGTGCGTTCCAGTTGTGGGCACTGCTGCGGCTCAAGCTCTCGCTGTTGCTGAAAGCACCTCTTTCGGTGACGAAACTCTTGGTCGAAGACCAGTTTCTGGTGTCATTACCGTTATATTGATAACGTACGCTACCACCCAATTCTATGTTCTTTGCTTCTGTGGCGAAGTTGAAGCCGAGATTCTTGGAGTTGCGTAGGCCACCGCCCATGCCGCCACCAGCGAAACGGCCACCGCCGCCACCGAAGCCCATGTCACCGGTGTTGTTGGCACCACCCATTAAGGTGTACTGGTTGCTGTTGTTGAAGCGGTTGATAGTAAATCTTTCAGACCAACGGTCTTCAGTACCATAACCTAAATCGATATTACCGAACCAACCATTGTTCATACCCTTCTTCACGGACAGGTCAAGCACGGTTTCGTCTTCACCGTCGTCTATACCTGTCACACGGGCGAAATCACTCTTGCGGTCGTATGTCTTGAGTTTGTCAATCATGTTGGTTGGGATGTTCTTCATCGCAGCGCTTGCGTCGTCGAAGAAGAACTCCTTACCATCCACAAGAATCTTGTTCACCTTCTTACCGTTAATGGTTACACCGCCGTTTTCATCCACCTGTGCACCTGGCAACTTCTTCACCAAGTCTTCCAACACGGAACCTTCTGGCACACGATAAGCATCAGCATTGTACACGATAGAGTCGCCGCTTACCTGTACCTTTGCCACGTTAGCAGTCACAGTCACATCCTTTATCATTTTTGCATCTGGTGTGATGTGAAGATAACCCAGACTGACATTCTTGTCCTTCTTGTTGGTCAGATCCAGTGGCAACACTTTGGTCTGGAATCCGATATAGGTAATCTTTAAGGCATACTTGCCTGCCTTTACATTCTTGATGTTGAAACTACCATCAAGTCCTGTTGCTGCACCGGTAACCATGCTGCTGTCAGGCAGGTTGAGAACACGCACAGTGGCTGAGATTACAACTTCGTTTGTTTCGTCTTCGAGGATGGTACCCGAAACATTAAATTTGGACTGAGCTATTGCACTGAGTCCCACAAAAGTGAGAAACAAAGCGATGAGTGATTTTTTCATATTGTGATTTTATTGATTGATTTTTCTTTGGTAATGTACCCAAATTGACTACAAACTAAAGAAAAGGTTTAACGCAATTGTGAAAATTTGAGTTATTATGTGTATTTTTGCAGCGATTTTCTAATCAGACAATTTGTAAATCCATGTCATTCATGAGAAAAGTATTACCTCAAATTCTCCTCGTTTTCCTTTTGCAGTGCATCTTCATCCTCCCGATGCGTGCCCAGTTCGCACGTCTTGAGAAGTATCCCAACATACCTGGTCAGTATGATGCCGCCTTTGTCGATTATGTGAAAGATTTCGCCAGCGGAGTCGCCAAATCATCTTTTGGGCAGTATTTTGGACAAATCACCCGTGAACGCAACATCTATGGCTTTGGAGCCTACTATACAGATAACGATGGTGTCATTTATGGGCAGTACCGTCTTGGCAATTTCCTCTTCGGCATCAAGATGGGCACACAAGTGGCAAAAGTGGGCACTAACGACCACTATATCTGTTACGACCTCACTACAGGCGATCCACTCTATATCATGAAGGATGGAGACAAATATGCTCTTCCTGCCGACTACGAAAAGACCTACCGCTTTGAGTCGCTCACCTATCAGAATGGTGACAAGTATGTGGGTGAAACTGTCAACGGCAAGCGCGAGGGTGTAGGTCTATACTATTATAATAATGGTAACTACTATTATGGTCGCTACAAGAACAACGACCGTCAAGGGTTCGGTGCCATGTTCTACACGAATAATACTCTTACCATCCAGTATTGGAAGAGTGAAGACGAGTAGGGGATGGTTTAGAGTTTAGGGTTTAGAGTTTAGGGTTTAGAGTTTAGGGTTTAGAGTTTAGAGTAAAACTATGGTAAAGACAAATTCAATGAGGGCATGGTTTCTTGCTACCCGTCCCAAAACCTTGACTGGCGCTATTGCTCCCGTCCTTGTTGGCGCAGCCTTTGCCTATGCTTCAAGTGGCGCGGTCTCTATGCTCATGCCCTTTCTGCTGTGTCTTCTTTTTGCCGTCTTGATGCAGATTGATGCCAACCTCATCAATGACTATTTCGATTTCAAGAAGGGAACCGACCGTGAAGACCGACTTGGTCCCGAACGTGCTTGTGCACAAGGATGGATAACACCTCGTGCCATGCAATGGGGTATAGGTGTTATGACAGCACTCTCCTGTCTGGTGGGAATTGCCATCCTGCTCGTTCACATGCAGTGGGAACTGCTCCTTGTGGGCATCTTGTGTGTTGTCTTTTGTTTTCTCTACACCACACGGCTTTCCTATCTCGGATGGGGCGATGTTCTTGTGCTCGTCTTCTTTGGCTTTGTCCCTGTGGTGTTTACCCACTATGTCATGACTAATGGCGGATGGAGCGTTCCTCTGCTCATCGCCAGTTTTGCTATGGGACTTGCTACCGATAATCTTTTGGTGGTCAACAATTATCGTGACCGCAGTCAAGACAGAGTGAGCGGTAAACGCACTATCATCGTGCGCATCATCGAGGCTCAAATTCGCAAGTGTGGTTCCGAACAGGGGCAGAAAACAGGTCAAAACATCTGTCTCAACATCTACCTTTGGGTGGGCATCGTCGCAACATTTCTCGCCTTCACCGCTCTTTTCCTCTTTTCTTCTTCCAGCATTCGCCACCCGTTGATGTTCCTCTACCTCGTCCTACACTTTCGAGCCTTCCAGCAGCTCAAGACACTCGATGGGCGTGAGCTTAACCAGGTGCTTGGTACTACAGCCCGTAACATTTTCCTTTTCGGTGTCCTTCTCGCCTTTGGAGTGCTGTTACATGGTGGCTTAATATAGTTCTCTATCGCACCAATCCATTCTATAAAACAACATACGCAACATCATCCGTTTTTACAGTTTTGTGTTTGAGTGAAAAAACAATGCATTTTTTCGCGAAAACCAGCAATCTTCCATTCGCGACGCGGTGATGGCGACGTGTACTGCATGGTGAATGCGCCAGGTCCAGAATGACTGGATACGAATTACGAACCATTTTGTTGGCATTCGTGGTTAATTTGTGATAATTTATGCCCCAATAAACACGGATAGGCATGAATTACCCCGAATCGGTCATTAAAAATATTTATGAACATTTGTGGGCAAAATGATAGAAATTCTTACACTGATCTCACGTTCATTTATCGTCACGGTGCGCATGACATTATGCGCTGTCAGTGCGAAATATTTCGTTCTTCCAGCGCGTAATATTTGCCTCACGGTGAGCTCTAAGGTTCGTGCTGGAAGGCGGTGATTGGGGGCAATAAGTTGGTGAATATTTGGAATCCGAAAATTAGAAATGTGGGCTGTCGGCTTTTTCCAAAAGCACAACTGCGTATGCGCTGATACCTTCTTCACGACCTGTGAAGCCAAGTTTTTCGGTGGTTGTGGCTTTGATGGAGATGTCGTCGATGTCAATGCCCATCACATTTGCAAGGGTTTCTTGCATCTGGGGAATGTGTGGATTGAGTTTTGGACGTTCTGCACAAATGGTGCAGTCTATGTTGCCGATGGAGTATCCTTTTGCTGCTACAATATCAAGCGTGCGGCGGAGAAGTATCTTGGAGTCGATGTTTTCGAATTCGTTGCCCTTCTTCGGAGGAAAGTGGTAGCCGATGTCTCGCATGTTGGCGGCTCCGAGAATGGCATCGCAAATGGCATGGACGAGCACATCTGCATCGGAATGACCAAGCAATCCGAGGGTGTGGTCAATCTTGATGCCTCCAAGCCAAAGGTCGCGACCTTCGGTGAGTTGGTGAACATCGAAACCAAATCCGATTCTTATTTTACAATGTGACAAGGCGATTTATTTACAATTTAGAATTATTTGGCAATTTGATGATTGACAGCTTGAACCATTGACAATCTATCATCCGCATGGCAAATTGTACATTGTAAATGGTCAAATGGTAAATGAGGTTATCTTCTTCTCTTTCCAAGCAAATCGGCGATGCCGTCCATGTCGAAAGCCAGAGAAAAACGGAGTGTCTGGTCAAGCGGGTTGCTTTGTGCCGTGGAGATGACATAGCCTGCATCAAGGGAGAATACGTTCATCTTGAAGCCTGCACCAACAGTCCAATAAGTACGGTTTCCTTTGTTGGGGTGTTCATAATGATAGCCACCTCGAAGGAAGAATTGGTTGTTGTAGGCGTATTCGAGACCTACGCTCCATTGGATTTCCTGCATCTCTTCTTTGAAGCCATTGGGAGCGTCGTGGAATGACTTGAAGATACCGCTGATTGGCGATACGTTGAAGTAGCCTTCACCTTCGAGCCAAGTGCGGTAGCCGCCATAGTCCTTTTCATAGTCTTTGGCTTCGCCTCCTTCGGTTTTCACCATGTGATCCACATACTGATCCATCGTGGGGCGTGTGGGCACGAGGAGTTTGTTGGCATCAGCAGAGATACTCAGTGTGTTGTATTCGTCAAACGGAACGAGCAGGGAGGTTCCGAGGCGGAGGTTGGTCGGGATGAATTCAGTGGTATTTCCCTCATCGTAGGAGAGTTTTGAACCGACGTTGGAGATGTTGAGACCCCAACCGAGTTGGCTTTCATGACCGCCAAGGTTGAGATAACCATTGTGATAGAAAGCGATGTCTGCAGCAAAGGCTGAAGCCGGTTTCAGTGCATCGGAACCTTCGCCCTTGTATGCGAGGTCGGAATAGATGAATCGTAGGGCGACACCTGCAGAGAAGGTCTCGGAAAGCATGCGCGAATATGCGACGTCAACAGCCAGTTCGTAAGGCTTGAATGTGTTGGCATCATCGTCCAGGCTTTCAGCCACCTCGCCAAGTGAGAAGTAGCGGAGTGATCCGGATAGGGCATCGTAGTCGCCTAAGCGATAGTATCCTGTAATATTAGCGAGGTCAATGTCATTCACAATCTGGCGCAACCAGGGGGTATAGTTGAGAGCAACGCCTGAACGGCTGATGCAGAAGGGATATTTGGCAGGGTTCCAGTACTGTGAATTGACATCAGGGTCGGTGGCAACACCGACATCGCCCATACCGCCAGCACGTGCATCAGGGGCAATTGCAAGTGAGTTTGCCCCATGGTAGATGGGGTTGAGTTGATTCTTCACGTCTTGTGCCCTTGCCGAGAGGACAAGGAAAAGGAGGACGATTATGGATAGCGCTTTTTTCATCTTGTTTTGTTGTTTTTATTTGAGGGATTGCCTGCCTTGTTGCTTCCGCTCTTTCTGGTAACCCTAGTCTTTTGTTAATCCTAGTTTCCCTGAATTTTTCTGTGCATGAGGCGAATCCCTCTTATAGAAACGAGAGATGGTGCAGTTTATTGTGTGATGATATACTTTTCTGATGAGGAAGAAATGTCACCTTTGGGTGAGGTGAGTCTTGTGCGGCGAATATAGATGCCAGGCGGCAAGGTGGGCTTGTGCTCGCTGCTGCTATATACCTTGCGGCCAGTGAAGTCATAGATGTCATAGACTTGGATGAGACCTGTGACTACTTCGAAGGAATAGGCTTGCTCGCCCAGATTGTTGAGCGTGTCGAAAGCACGGATGACGAGGGTGTGTTTGCCAGCAGAGAGAGCTGGTAGGGTGTAAGTGACAGTGCCAGAGCGGTAGTCGCCCACCGATTGCGTGTAGTAACTGTTGAGCGTGTAGGTCGTTGCCTCGTTGTTGTCGATGATGGCAACGATGTCATGCCCGAGTCCGTTGCCTGTCGTGTTGATGCCGCTCTCGTCACTTAACTCAATGCGTAGAGTTGGTGTCTCGTTTGTGTAACTAATTTCAGAGACATTGTGCCCATTGGAGAAGGCTGCTATCGAAGGACCGATGGTGTCGATCTGCTCTTCGGTGGAGGTGCCACTTACAATGAACTCCGTGAAGGTGCCATTTGCCTCGATGTCCTTTTGGGTGTTGATGGCATAGAGGTTGATGAGTCCCGGCAGGTCGGAATAGTTGATGTCGAGCGGCACGGGAAATGTGAATTTGAAGGCACCTGCTTTGACGGAATCGGTGCCCGCATAGAGTGTTCGTGTGCGGTCATCGTATTCGAATGGGGTAATGTCTTGTCCTGCGTTGAGTTTGCAGACAATGTGCTCCTCGCTGTCGTAGATGCGGGTGGACACCGTGCCATCGAATTGGGTGGCTTTCTCGCCTGTCGGAGTGACAATGTGTCCCTCGATGACAACGGTTTCACCTCCTGAAATGGTGGGCGGGTTGGCTACATCGATGGTTTTGCCATTGAATTTATCAATCTTCACCTTATAGGTGGGGGTGACGAGTTTGATGGCGGGGTCGCCGAGCAGAACGAAGTGCACTTTGTTGATGGAGTCGATTTTGGACATGTAGCCATTCGACTTCGATTCGATGATGTCGGCTTTTGCCTGTGCCAAAGCCTCACCGATAGTGAAGTGCTCGCCGTTGTTTTTAGTGTCGAGCACGTGTGACATGAAATTGCGGTTGATGACGCGGTTAGGTGATGAATAGACGGTTCGTGCCGTACCGATGAATGCCACAGCCGCGCCTTGTTTGTTGAGGATGGCTTCGATGCCGATGTTCTCGATGTTCATGTCGAAGGGAGTGACATCGCATGCTGCTGTAACCCATACAGGTATGCGTGGCGAAGTCCATTGCTGGAAATCGGTGGTCTTTAAAACTTGTTCGTGTGAAAGCGTGTAGGCTGCACCATGCCCTGTGTAGTTCATGATGAGGGCTCCTTCCTGCATGATTTTGTTGATGTCAGCGTAGATGTCGGGATAATTGCTGCCTGTGGCGGTCTGTTGCATGGTGTAACTGTCCCAGTAGATGCGCTGATAGTGGTAGTCGGGGAATTTCTGCTGCGTGTTGGTCAGTACATTCTCTGCATCTTCCATGTGGATGTTGGTCTTGTCGTCATCGCCCATCAGACAGATGGTGTTCTTCCATGCGCCAGCATTGGCGTTGGTCATGTAGTTGATGAGTTTGTCCACCACATTCTTGGCATCTGCTTCTGTCGATACAGGCAGGCGGCCCACACCGCAGTCGGGCAATTCCTTGAGTGGCGAGACACCTTTTCCGTCGGCAAGCAATGTGAAGTACTCTTCCATCACATAAGAGTCTGTGTGTGACCATGAGTTGTCAGACTCGTAAGCAAGCAGATAGTCGTCTTGGGATTTTGAGGCAAGTCCGTTGGTGACGAGGCGATTGTCCCACATGCTGTTGCCGAACAGAAGGATGTTGAGGCTTCCTTTCTGTGTGCCTGTGAGTGGGGATGCCTTGTATTGTTTGTCATAGAACATCTTCATCAGTCGGCGATAGGCGGTGGCATCGGGGGTGCCCGAAGAAAACTCATTATAAATATGGTCGGCTTCGACTACTGCGCAGCGGATGCCGTCTATCTTTGTGTGTGCGGCTGCAAGGCGTTGTGCCTGCTCAGTCAGTTTCCCATTGGATGGGACAATGATGAGCAGGTTGATACTGTCGAGGGCATGAAGATCCTGATGCGTCACATTTCCAACGGTTTGTGGGGTGGGGAAGGTGGCTGTGGTATTGACTGCCACATATTGGTTGGTGAATTTAGCACTGGTGGCGGTTGCTTTATAGGTGCTGCCAGTGAGTGTGCCTGCCAGTTCGTGGGTGGTTGCAGGGGTGGTGACGTCCCAAATGCAAGTGGCGGCGTTGGCTCCTTGCAGTTCGAATGTGCAGGTGCCGTTGCTGTTGGGCGTGAATGCCAGATAGTTCCTTCCGTTGAGGGAAAGTGTTGCCTCTGCTGTGGCGCGGATGTAGTCAAGGTGTCCGGCGATGCCCGAGGAACGAGTGTGCTTCAGTTTGATGCTGAATGACGTGGCTGTTTGGTCGTAGAGTGTGAATGATTTGTTGCTGATGTAAGCATCGGCATAGTTGGATTGCTTGGGGAATGCAAGGGTGCCTAATGTGTTGTCGCCGACAGACACGCTGAGACTGGAACTGCTGATTCCTGCCGCGCCAAACTGCACATCGATGGTCACATCGCCACATGTGGTGTTGTCGAAAGTCAGTTGGTAGGTCTTCTGGGGATTGTTCGCATAGTCATGCGATTCGAAGAAAGTGCGACCTGCATTGATGAAAGAAAAGGTGTCTTCTTCGTGAAGGGCATGGGCATAGTAGGTCGTTTGTTTTGTGCCTGCCGATGCCGATGCATCCGATTGACTGAACGTGGCAGGTGTCCCTGTCGTTTCGGTCAAGAAATAATAGATATAGTTGGAATAGGGATTGTTCCGATGGGTGAATGCGCTGGACTCACTGGAGCGTGTCCATAGTGTCGTTCCACAGGAATAGAAAAGCAAGGTGCCGTCAGCCTTGCGGAAAAGAGGTATTTCGGTGAGGTCATCACCGAGGTTTTCAATCTTCGCTTCGGGCAGGAAGGGGAGGTTGTAACCATAAAGGCAGACTTTGGCGGGATTGCTGAACCCTAAATCTTTAAGTGTGGCACTGGTGAGTTGATAAACGCCTTCATCCGCTACGCGAATCTTCACCCATTTGCCTGTGGCAAGTTTGGAGTGCGTTGCATATCGCGATTGGGCATTGACGGTGATGAAGGTCAATGCCAAGAGGATTATCAAGGTGTAGATTCTTCGTGCCATTACTTAATTTTTAGGTCGAGTAATTTCCTGTCACCGATGTAGGCTTCAATCTTGTCGCCTTCCTTTACTTCACCGATGCCTGCAGGAGTGCCGGTGAAGAGAAGATCGCCCGTTTTGAGGGTGAAGAACTTGGAGGCATAGGCAATGATGTGGTCAATGGTGTGAATCATGTCTGCCGTGTGTCCTGTCTGCCGACATTCGCCGTTCAGGTCCATGTGGAAGTGGATGTCTTGCACATCGCAACCCAACTCTTCCTTATTGATGAACTTGCCGAGTGCCGCACTGCCATCAAAGCCCTTGCAACATTCCCAAGGCATGCCTTTCTCACGCAATTCTTTCTGGAGATTGCGAGCCGTGAAGTCGATGCCTACGGTCAACTCGTTGTAGTAACGATGGGCAAAGCGTTCGCTGATGTCTTTCCCCACATGGGCAATCTTCACCACAATCTCGGTCTCGTAGTCGAAACGGTCGGCAAAGTCGGGTACAAAGAATGGTTTGCCCGGTTGGATGATGCTCGAATCAAACTTGGAGAACAAGACGGGTTCTGTATGTAATAACGAATTTTGTTCCTCTTTAGTGTGTAGTTCGTTAATATGTTTGGCATAGTTCATGCCGACGGCCAGTATCTTCATGCTTACAACCCGAATATTCTTAGAATGTCGTTTAGTTGTGCTAGCACCATCAATCCCAGCAGAATGTACATGCCAAAGTATTGAACCACCAACAGGAAATTGTCATTGAGACGCTTGCCAGTGAGGAGTTCAAAGGTGGCGAAGAGGGCATGGCCACCGTCCAATGCTGGGATGGGCAAGACATTGACAAAGCCCAGCGCGATGGACAGGAAGGCTGTGAGCAGCCAGAAGCGTTGCCAGTTCCACGCATCGGGGAAAATGTTGCCAATGCTGATGAAGCCACCTACTTGACGTGCTCCCTTCTTCGTGAAGATGTACTTCATTTGGTCGGCATAACTGGTCAGCGTTTTCCATCCATACTTTACACCAGCAGGGAACGATTCGAAAAATCCGTAGGTTTTGGTCGTGATCTTATCTTGATAAGGCATTGCATTGGCGAAACCCAGCGTGAACTCGGGCGTGAGCGTCACCTTCTTTGTGACGGAATCATTCAGCACCAGTGTGATCTGACGCGCTTTCAGACTATCGCCGAAGTTGGCTTTCTCTGGTAATGCCTGTTGCAGAGCGAGAAGGCTGTTTTGGAAGTCGTTGAAGTCCTTGACCTCTACACCATTGACGGAACAAATCTTGTCTGTCTTCTTCAACCCCATTTCCTCGGCAGGAGTGCCTGGCAGAATGCTGTCGATGGCAAGTGGGGCGCGCATGGCGGCATAGAGAGGCTGTTCTATCATGTCGAGAAGTGAGAGTTCATTGGGCATATTGATGATTATTTCCTTTCCTTCGCGGAGTACAGTCACTGTCTTTGCATTCGATATGCTTTGCAGCACAGAGGTGCTCCATGATTCCACTTTTTCGTCATCGGTCTTGATGATGATGTCGCCATCGCGGAAACCATCTGCTTTAGCCTGCTCGGAGAACTTCATTCCATAGTTCATGTCTTCGCTCTTCACGAAACTCTCTCCCCATGTGAATAGCACCATGGCGTAGATGGCAAAAGCGGTGATGAAGTTCATGATAATGCCACCAAGCATGATGATGAGACGTTGCCAAGCTGGGTGAGTACGGAACTCCCATTTCTCACCTTTCACGTCTTCGTTCTTGATGATGATGTTCTTCATCAGGTGGGGTAGTTGCTTCCAGAAACTTTTCTGACTGTCGTCCTCGTTGAAGGAGGATTCGTCCACCATGCCCGAAATCTTCACATAACCGCCTAACGGAATCCAGCCGATGCCGTATTCGGTGCCTTCGTATTCATATTCTCCATTCTCCTTTTTCTTGGCCGGTGCCTTGCCTGTCAGTTTGCGCCACCAGTTGCTGTAGGTGCTAAAAAGGCTGAATTTCCAGTCGAAGAAAAGGTAGAACTTTTCCACTCTTACCTTAAAAAGTTTTGCTGTAAAGAAATGTCCCCCCTCGTGCAAAATGATGAGCAATGCGAGGGCAATGATGAGTTGCAGTCCTTTGATGAGAATTGTATCCATTTATAATAATGTGGAAGCGTATTGTCTGGCTTCTTTATCGGTTTGTAAATAAGTTTCTAATGTGGATTCATGAGTAAAGGCAATCTTCCCCATGGTTTGTTCGATGATGTTGGCAATCTGTTCAAAGCCAATCTTGTCATCGATGAAAGCGCGGTTGGCAATCTCGTTAGCAGCATTGACAATGCAGGGCATGTTGCCACCTTGGCGTAGGGCTTCGTATGCCAAGCCCAGACAGCGGAATCGCTCAATGTCTGGACGTTCGAAGGTTAAGTCCTTTAAGGTGAAAAGGTCGAGGCGTTCGCCGTTGAGGCTCAAGCGCATGGGATAACTGAAAGCATATTGGATGGGCAGGCGCATATCTGGCACACCAAGCTGCGCTTTCACGGCACCATCCTCAAACTGCACAGCGCTATGGATGACTGACTGAGGATGCACCACTACCTGAATCTGCTCAGGTTTCACGCCGAAGAGCCATCGTGCCTCAATCACTTCGAACCCCTTGTTCATCAGCGTTGCCGAATCTATGGTTATTTTGGCACCCATGTTCCATGTGGGATGGGCAAGTGCGTCGGCTTTTGTTACGGTTTGCAGTTGTTCCTTGGTGAAGTGACGGAAAGGCCCTCCACTGCATGTGAGCAGTATCTTGTCAATTCTATTGCCCGGCTCCAAGCATTGGAAGATGGCAGAGTGTTCCGAATCCACAGGCAAAATGGGCACTTGATTCTCGTTGGCAAGTCGTGTGATGAGGTCGCCCGCCACAACCAAAGTTTCTTTATTGGCTAAGGCAATCATCTTCTTCGCCTTGATGGCAGCGATGGTTGGCTCGAGACCTGCAAACCCCACCATGGAGGCCAGCACGATGTCCACGTTGTCGTCCTGTACCACTTGACAGAGTGCGTCCGCACCCGTATATACCTTGATAGGAAGGTCTGCCAATCCTTCCTTTACCCTTTCGTAATTCGACTCCTTGGCAATAACTACTGCCTCGGGGGTGTATTTCCGGGCTTGTTCTATGAGTAGTTCAGCATTGTTATAAGCAGTCAGTACATATGCTTCATAAAGGTCGCTATGCTGTCCTATGACATCAAGTGCCTGTGTACCGATGCTTCCTGTTGAACCTAATATGCATATTCTCTTTTTCATAAGTCTAAAAGTCCTGATGGTAAGTCCATGACCATGATTCTTTCTTTTTGCTGGATTTCAGTGATGAACTCTTCGTGGGCAGGAATCATCACTTCGCTGCCATCTGTGCGTTCTACAATGAAAAGCCAGTTGTCTGTTTTGTCGTCGATGTCGGTGATAGTACCGATGTCCTTTCCGTTGTCGCCATCCACCATCTTGAAACCGATGAAATAGTTGAGTGACACCTCGTCATCATTCAGTTCCTCCTGATACTTCTTCTCCAGATAGACGGGACTATTTACCAACATCTGTACAGCCTCAACGTTGTCGATGCCATCCAGTTTCATGATGGCTGTAGAATCGCTACGGAATCGATACTCTTCGATGAAGAACGGTACCAGAATGCCTTCCACCTCGCAGATGAGATAATCACAATCAGTCCTGTCCCATAGATCATCAGTAAACTGAAAGTTGATTTCTCCTTTCAGTCCATGCGCCTTTCCCATGCGCCCTATCTGGTAAACGTCTTCTTGTTTGATCATTGATATGTTATTTTCAAACACCCTGCATGGTCTCCCCATAGAGGGGGAGAAGCCCATAGGGCAGAGGGGGCCTGCTATTGTATTCTCTTGATGGCAGCACCTAATGCGGTGAGACGCCCCTCAATGTTTTCGTAGCCTCGGTCGATTTGTTCGATGTTGCTAATCATGCTGATGCCATTGGCGGATAAAGCTGCAATAAGTAAGGCAATGCCGGCACGGATGTCGGGGCTTGACATTTTGGAACCGCGTAACTTCATTTGGTTGTCATGTCCCACCACCACAGCACGGTGAGGATCGCAAAGAATGATTTGTGCACCCATGTCAATGAGCTTATCGACAAAGAAGAGGCGGCTCTCGAACATTTTTTGGTGAATCAACACCGAACCCTTTGCCTGTGTGGCGACCACAAGCATAATGCTGAGCAGGTCGGGGGTGAGCCCAGGCCAAGGTGCATCGGCTATCGCCATTGTGCTGCCGTCCATGAAGGATGACACCTCATAATGCTGATGCTCTGGAATGTGAATGTCGTCGCCAATATGCTCGATGGTGATGCCCAAACGACTGAACGCTTGAGGAATGATGCCGAGGTTTTCGTAACTTACGTTTTTGATGGTGATATCGCTACCGGTCATGGCTGCCATGCCGATGAATGAACCCACCTCAATCATGTCGGGCAAAATTGTGTGGTCGGTGCCATGCAGCTCTTTCACACCTTCGATGGTCAGCAGATTGGAACTGATGCCGGAAATCTTGGCACCCATTTGATTGAGCATGCGGCACAGTTGCTGGATGTAAGGTTCGCAAGCAGCATTGTAAATGGTAGTGGTGCCTTGGGCAAGCACGGCAGTCATGATGATGTTGGCTGTACCAGTAACACTGGCTTCGTCCAAGAGCATATAGGTACCGCGCAGTTCGTTGGCGTCAATCTCATATACGCCACGTTCGACGCTGTAGTTGAATTTTGCCCCCAGTTCTTGGATGCCAATAAAGTGGGTGTCTAAACGGCGACGTCCTATCTGGTCGCCACCGGGCTTTGCCACGCATGCCTTGTGGAAACGAGCTAACAAGGGACCTAATGTGAGAATGCTGCCGCGTAATGCAGCACAACGCTGCACAAACTCCTGGCTCCCTAAATATTCCATGTCAAGATTGTCGGCTTGGAATTGCCAATTGTGGCTCTCCAATTCCGTCACGCGGACTCCCATCTTGCTCAAAAGACCGATGAGGTTGTTGACGTCAAGAATGTTTGGCACATTCCGTATAATGACAGGCTCAGCTGTGAGCAGGATGGCAGAGATGACCTCCAAGGCTTCGTTCTTGGCGCCTTGAGGAATAATCTCACCATGCAATTTATGTCCGCCTTCAATGATGAAAGATGCCATTGGTTAACTTCGTTTTGTTCCTCCTTGCAAGGCATGGCTGAAGCAAACTTCGCTTTGCCATTGCTTTGTCCGTCATTTCTTATTCTTTTTCTTCTTGATAGTGGTTGAGACACGCGTGCTTAACAATTCACCATCGCTGATGAGCGGCTGGTTGTCAAGGTCTAATTGTATGATGCCGTCTGTGTAGAGCGCTATGTCATCTGCCACTCTTTCATCGCTCATGGAGTCTGTGCTCCAATTGGAAAGGTCGCGTTTCATGTGGTTCGCCACCATCAGGGTCAGGTCATCTCGTTCTTTTCCTGCTTCCATTGTTGCGAGGTGTTCGGTAAATTGCTCCACGATGGTGCCATAGTTGCGTTTTTTGATGCGATGCTGAGGGTAGGCAAGCCGTTCGGGGCGTGCTTCCTCATCGTCCATACGCTCAATCTCGACAGGATAATCGATGTCGAGGTCATACTGTGCCATTGCTGCGAGGTGGTTCCATAGTTTCTTTTGGAAGTCCTCTCGGTCTGCGGTCTGTTCAGCCATGTTCGCCATCGTGTTGATGATGGTTCTGGCACACAGCATCCGTTCATCTTTGTCAGCGATGGTCTTGCAATGTTCCACCATTTGCTGAATGCCACGGCCATATTCGGGCATGATGAGTTTGTCTCTTTTCGTATTGTAATCCATTCTGTTCAATCTTTCAATTCTTTTATAAAAGGCTCTTTGCAACAGTTGCTTGAAATTCTTTCAGGTAATTCGGCTCAAAGTATGCCACATCCTCAAACTCTTCCCGCAGAAACTTTTTCTCTGCTAATGGGGACATGTACTTGGCAAGTAAGGGTACCCCGTCAAGGAAATGAGCGTTAGGATGCAGAATGATGGACTTGCATTTCTCTACACCATTACCGAAAAAGTAGATGGGGTGCTCCTTCAGTTGTTCCTCGAACGAATGTTCGTCCACCACAACAGGTGCAATGGGTTGCACAGTTTTTAGCGCACGGGTGTAAAGAGCAGTATAGACTTCCATGCGTCGTGCGTCGAGCATGGGGCACAGCAGGGCATCGTCGGGCAAGTCGTCATGCACCAGTAAGACAGGCACACACTGCACTTCCAGAGTGGGTAAGCCTATTAATTTCAGGTTTCTGCCATAGGCCACCCCCTTTGCCATCGATACACCGATGCGCAAGCCTGTGTAACTGCCCGGACCTGCACTCACGGCAACAGCGTCGAATGGAATGGCGTGGTTGTCTGTGAACGAAAGTGCCTCGTCCACCATTACGCCTAATATTGACGCATGATTGGTCCCTTTCGCCGCTGTCCCTTCTTTCTCTTTCAGATTGTCTGTCTGAAAGATAATGGCGCTGTCCTGACTTACGGCCACGCTACATAAGTCGGTTGAAGTTTCAATATGTAGAATTACAGACATCGTGAATGTACTTTGAGTCAAAGTAAGTGCAAAGGTAGTGAAAAAATGGGAATTGGGAATTAGGATTTAGGATTTATTAGTCTTTTGGAATTAAAAAAGCCATATAGAAGGTAATTTCCTAAATCCTAATCCCTAAATCAGGATTCTTTTTTGTACCTTTGCACAAAATTTAACGTATAACATCATGATACAATCAATGACAGGCTACGGCAAGTGCGTCGTAGAGTATAACGGAAAAAAGATTCACGCAGAAGTGAAATCGTTGAATAGCAAGGCTCTTGACATTACGGCACGTATTGCTCCTATCTATCGTGAGAAAGAAATGGAAATGCGCCAAATGATGCAACAGAAGTTGGAACGTGGAAAAGTGGAATTTGTCTTATGGATAGAGAAGGATGATGCATCCGTCGTTGCTCCTCTTAATATGACATTGCTGCATTCCTACAAATTGCAGATTGAGCAGATGCAGCAGGAACTCGGTCTTCCGCAGCCTGAAGATTGGTATGGTACGTTACTTCGTCTTCCTGATGTGTTCACTCACAATGATGTGGAAGAACTTTCCGATGAAGAATGGACGTATGCACGTAAGGCGGTGGAGGGCGCAGTGGACGAATTGGTGGCCTTTCGTCAGCAAGAGGGGGTGGCATTGGCAAAGAAGTTCCAGGAGAAGATAGACAACATTGCCACTCTGCTTGCATCTATTGAACCTTATGAGAAAGAACGTACAGGGAAAATTCGTCAACGCATCCTTGATGCTTTGGAACAGAACATCGGGGTGGATTATGACAAGAACCGTTTGGAACAGGAGATGATTTATTATATTGAGAAATTGGACATTTCTGAAGAGAAGCAGCGTCTGACAAACCATCTTCATTACTTCATTGAGACGATGAAGGACGGACATGGCCAGGGCAAGAAATTGGGCTTCATCGCTCAAGAGATGGGACGTGAAATCAACACTACAGGCTCCAAGTCAAACCAAGCCGAAATGCAGAATATCGTGGTGAAGATGAAGGACGAACTCGAACAAATCAAGGAACAAGTACTAAACGTCATGTGATGATTATGGAAGGAAAACTCATTATTTTTGCTGCCCCATCTGGTTCGGGCAAATCGACGATTATCAACAGCATTATGGCTGATGGCGGTGATGAAGAATTGAATCTTCACTTTTCCGTTTCTGCTACTTCCCGTGCGCCACGTGGTGAGGAACAGAATGGGGTGGAGTACTTTTTCCTTAGCCCGGAAGAATTTAAGGCAAAGATTGCTAACGGCGAGTTTGTCGAGTACGAAGAAGTCTATAAAGATAAGTTCTATGGCACGCTAAAGTCACAGGTGGACAAGCAATTGGCTGCTGGCGAGAACATTGTCTTCGATGTTGATGTCAATGGTGCCTTGCGTATTAAAAGACTTTATGGAAAAAGGGCGCTTAGCATTTTCATCCAGCCGCCCAGCATTGAAGAGTTGCGTAGCCGTTTGGAAAAGCGCGCCACCGATGCGCCAGAGGTGATTGAACAGCGCATTGAACGTGCTAAGTACGAACTCTCTCAAGCGGAAAATTTTGATGAAGTGATCATCAACGATAATCTGGAAATTGCTCAAGTTGAGGCTCGCGCTCTTGTTGAGGATTTCTTATCGGAATAAAGGAAAGAATACAAAGAAAGGGGTTGTGTTTTCATTGGACACAACCCCTTCTTTTAGTGAAATATGTTGCTTACAGATTGCCGCGCTCCTTGTCTAGGTAGTACTTGTAAGTTCCTACGGTCAACTCGTCGCAAGATGCTTCGTCGCAGACCACGATAGCATGCGGGTGCATCTGGAGCATGGAAGAAGTCCACTTGTGGCTGATGTCGCCGTCAATGCAATGCTTGAGGGCACGTGCCTTGTTGTGACCGCTACATACGAGAAGCACCTCCTTGGCGTCCATCACTGTGCCAATGCCGACGGTCAAAGCCTGCTTAGGCACGAGGCTGAGGTCATTGCCGAAGAAGCGGCTGTTGGCGTGGATGGTGTCGGTGGTGAGAGTCTTGATACGGGTGCGTGATGAGAGGGAAGAACCTGGCTCATTGAAGGCAAGGTGTCCATCAGGACCGATGCCGCCCATGAAGAGGTCCACGCCACCAGCTTCGGCAATCATCTCTTCGTAGTGGTTGCATTCAGCGATGAGGTCGGGTGCATTACCATTGAGGATGTGTACATTCTCTGGCTTGATGTCAATGTGGTTGAAAAAATTATTCCACATAAAACTGTGGTAACTCTCAGGATGGTCTTCTGGCAGTTTCACATATTCATCCATGTTGAACGTGATGACGTTTTGGAACGAAATCTTGCCTGCACTGCACATGTCAATTAGGTTACGATACAGTCCAAGAGGTGAAGAACCTGTGGGGCATCCGAGTACAAAAGGCTTTTCAGGCGTTGGATTTGCTTCGATGATACGGTTCGCCACATAATTGGCAGCCCATTTTGAGAGGGCCTCGTAATCGGGTTCAATAATTACTCTCATGTGTTTGTTTTTTGAATGGTTAATACTATTTTGATTTGTTGATAATGTCTTCTTATTTTTTCAACGGGTTCCATCCTTGCGCTTTCAGCTCAAACTCTGCTCCGTCTCGTGTGATGAGGGCACAGCCAAGACTTTCCTTCGTGATGTGTCCGATGAGTTTCACACCTTCCATCTGCTCCACCTTTTCATGGTCAGCAATGGGAACCGTGAACAGGAGTTCGTAGTCTTCGCCTCCGTTGAGGGCTGCAGTGGTGAGGTTCATGTTAAGTTCCTCTGCCATGACAGCGGTCTGGTAGTCTATGGGAATGCGCTCTTCGTAAATGCGGCATCCGCAGTGACTTTGGGTACAGATGTGGAGCAGTTCGGAGGAGAGTCCATCGCTAATATCCATCATGGATGTGGGACGTATGCCAGCCTTGCGGAGCTGCAGGATGATGTCGCGTCGTGCTTCGGGCTTCATCTGCCGTTCGAGCAGATACTCACGTCCGCTAAAGTCGGGCTGTGAAATCGCCATGCGCTCAGCGTCGGTCTTGGCAGTTTCTATCTGCTTGTAATAGACTTCCTTCTCACGTTCCAATAGTTGGAATCCCATATAAGCGGCTCCGAGGTCACCGCTCACACAGATGAGGTCGGTCTCTTTCGCTCCGTTGCGGTAGATGGCTTTCCCTTTCTCCACTTCGCCGATGGCGGTGATGGAGATGGCGAGTCCTGTGCGTGAACTGGTGGTGTCACCTCCAACAATGTCAACTTCATGTGCATCGCAGGCGAGTCGAAGACCTTCATAGAAATCTTCCATATCTTCAACACTGAAACGCTTGCTCAAAGCGAGGCTGACTGTGATTTGTTTAGGCATGCCTCCCATGGCATAAATGTCTGATAGATTGACCATTGCTGCCTTGTAGCCTAAATGCTTCATGGGCAAGTAGGTCAAGTCAAAATGCACTCCTTCCATCAGCAGGTCGGTGGTGACAAGCACATCCTTGTCCTCGCCATATTTCAGCACCGCACAATCATCACCCACTCCGTATTTTGTTTCAGAGTTTTTGATTTCAAGGTTTTGTGTCAGTTGTTTGATCAGACCGAACTCACCGAGTGTTGCTATTTCTGTTGCCATTTATTCTTTGTTTTCTTGGTTTTGTACGCTGTTGCGTGAATGTTTATGTACGTAATCTAAAATAATCTGATTGAATTCACTGCTTTTTCCGTCCAGAAACTCCACCTCAATGGGGATGACCTTCACGTTGTCAAGTCCATGCAGACGGGTGGCATCCTTCTCGGTCGTGAGGATGGTGCGTCCTGCTGCCCGTTTCCGAATTGCTTCGATGTCTTTCTTCGTGAAATTGTGGTGGTCGGGAAAACTCATCACGTCAAATTGGGGAATGATTTTGTTCAGGTCGTACACCATCTGTTCTGGCGAGGCAATACCCGTGACCAGCAATGGTTTCTTGCCCACGTTCATCTTCTCAGGGTATCGGTAGGTAGTGAAGAAAACTTTCTGCCAGTTTTCCAGGTCAAGAGTGCGCTCGATGCCTTTTTTGTCCATCGGGGTGATGTAGCGAGGGCATTTTGTGATGATGATGATGTTCGCACGCAATCGTCCAGACGGAGACTCACGCAACCTCCCTGCTGGCAACAATTTGTCAAAGTAGATGAGGCGGTGGTAGTCCATCAGTAGGATGTTGAGACCTGCTTTTACGTAGCGGTGTTGGTATGCATCATCGAGAATGACAACATCAGTAGGAGGCTGCACCCCCTCTCTCATCAGTTGGCTGATACCATGACAGCGATCTTTGTCAACCGCCATGTGTATCTGTGGAAATTTGTGCTTCATCTGATAAGGTTCATCGCCTATCGTTGCCACTTGGGTGTCTTTGGCTGCAAGCACATAACCTTTCGACTTGCGCTTGTACCCGCGACTAAGCACAGCTACTTGGTGGTGCTGGGAGAGAAGCTTGATGAGATATTCCGTGTGAGGGGTCTTTCCCGTTCCGCCTACGGTGATATTGCCTACACAGATGACGGGCAATTTGAAGGTTCGGGATTTGAGCACACCTAAATCAAACATCAGATTTCTGATGCCTACTACAAACCCGTAAAGCCACGAGAATGGCATGAGCCAGTAGTTGATTTTGATATGGTCGCCTTCCATTGCCGCGGATGTTTGTTAATTTGCGATCCTTCCTGCTAAACTGAGGTCAACAATATAATTGTGGAACTCGCAGGCTGCTAAAAGCCATGCACCGGTACCAAAGGGCGCTTGCGATTGGGCATCGACGGTCTTCGTCGGGTCGGGTTTCTCACCGATAGGCTGTACATACCCGATGCTGCCATCGGGCTGGAGTGCCACCTCGAAAAGATACTTCCGTGCTTTCGCGATGGTTTGTGCGTATTTGTCGCGTGGCAGAATGCCGTTGTTCACGCCCCACACAAGTCCGTAGGTGAAGAAGGCTGTGCCTGAAGTCTCGTAGCCTGGGGCATCGTCGGGACAGAGCATGGAACGTGTCCAATGTCCCTCTGGTTGTTGACAGCGGGCAACACCTTCTGCCAGTTTCTTGAAACGGTCTATGTAGAAAGGACGATATTTACTGTCTCGGGGAAGATCCTGCAAGACGAGTGCCAAGCCTGCCAGCACCCAACCGTCTCCACGCGCCCAGAAGGATTTGCCATCGTTGCATGCAGTCTTCACCTTGGGATACACATACTTGGCGTCGCGATAATAGAGTTGTGCCTCGGTGTCGAAAAGCAGGCTGTCTGTCCACTTGAAACACTCATACTGCTTGTCAAGCAGTTTCTGGTCGTGCGTGATGGTGTAGAGCTTCGAGAAGATGGGGAGTCCCATATAGAGTGCATCCGACCACCACCAGTAATCCTTTTCAGACGTGGAAGCCTGGTGACACATCACCTCCAGCGCACGTTCGATACGCTCGGCACGATGCTCCAGTTTGTAAAGGTCAATATACACTTGGAAACAAATTTGCCAGTCTGCGAAAAGCACGTGGTTCATGCCTTCTCCGTATGTCTTGTATTGCCATTGGCTCTTGTCGGTCTGTGTGGCTCCCTTCCAATGATTGTATTCAGCCCATGCGAGGGCATAGTCGAGATATTCCTTCTTGTGCGTGCGCTCATACACCTTCTGATTGGCGGTGAAATAGGCTGCATTATCCCAAAAGGCGCGACATTTCGGTGAGTGATGACTCTGCCAGTAATCGTTGACTTTTGTGATGGCAGCAGTGAGGTCTGCTGTTAGTTGTTTTCCCGTTGCTCGGTTATCATTGCTGACAGATTGTGCCGTGGCTGTTTGTGTCAACAGAACAACGCTGAAAATTAGAGCCGTTAATGTTCTCATAAAAGGTTTCTTTTAGTTAGTTATTACGTTGAGTCCAATCTTTTTCGCTTCTTCAATGAGCAGTGCTTCAGCGGGCTCATACTCATTGGGAATCTTCCCGTCCAGAATAGCATCCTTGATGGTTGTTTTCAGCACACCCACTTCCTTGCAGGGCTTTAAGCCAAACATCTCCATGATGTCCTCACCGCTGATAGGAGGCTGGAAGTTACGGATGCGGTCTTTTTCTTCTATTTCAACAAGTTTAGTACGAACCGTGATGTAGTTGTCGGCAAACTTCTTCTTCTTCAAATCGTTCTTGGAAGTGATGTCGGCTGTGCAGAGGAGCATGAGATCGTCAATGTCGTCACCTGCATCGAAGAGCAGTCGGCGCACTGCACTATCGGTCACTTCTGAGTCGGCAATGGCGATGGGACGCATATGGAGTTGCACAAGTTTCTGCACAAACTTCATCTTCTCATTCATGGGCAGTTTCATACGTCGGAAGATGCCTGGTATCATCTTTTCGCCGATGTCGTTATGGTTGTGGAAGGTCCAGCCGAGCAGCGGGTCAAAGCGTTTCGACTTGGGCTTGCCGATGTCATGGAGCAGTGCTGCCCAGCGGAGCCAAAGGATATGGTCTTTAGGGGAATCCCATGTGCCATTGCCTTCTGGCAGGTCCTTAGGGTTGGCTGTTGCCTTTGCCACATTGTCGAGCACTTCCAGTGTATGATAGAAATTATTCTTGTGTGCCTTCCCGTTCTTAGTTTCCACACCTTGGAGTTGTGCCAATTCTGGGAAGATGAGCGGCAATAGTCCACATCGCTCTAACTCAACGAATCCCGTTGAGGGTATAGGAGAAAGGATAATTTTGTTCAGTTCCTCCGCTATTCGTTCTGCCGAGATGATTTTGATGCGTTCCTTGTTACGGCCTAAGGCGTCAAACGTCTCTTCCTCAATCTGGAAACCGAGTTGGGTTGCAAAGCGGATGCAACGCATCATGCGTAAGGGGTCATCGCTGAAAGTGATGTCGGGGTCGAGTGGGGTGGCGATGGTTTTGTATTCCAAGTCTGCCAATCCGTCAAAGGGGTCAACTAACTCGCCAAAACGCTCTTTGTTCAGGCAGAGTGCCATTGCATTGATAGTGAAGTCGCGACGATTCTGGTCTTCTTCCAGAGTTCCGTCTTCCGTCACAGGCTTTCGTGAATTGCGGTCGTAACTCTCCTTCCGTGCCCCAACAAACTCAATCTCCAGACTTTTGTGTTTCAATTGTGCCGTGCCGAAGTTCTTGTAGATGGCGATGTGCGCCTTCTTGCCCAACTTGTGGCGCAGGGCTTCGGCGATGGCGATGCCCGGGCGTTTGGTTTGTTGGGTTGGGTCAACCACCACGATGTCGATGTCGCTCGATGGCCGCTCCAGATAAAGGTCTCTCACCCATCCGCCAATGACATAACACTCCAGCGCCAACTCTTCAGCCGTGTCGGAGATGAGACGGAAGAAGGGGTGGTCGAGTTGTTGGAGTATGTCTTCGTGTGAGAGAATCTTCATGGCTGTGTTTATTTTTTACTCTTCTTCAGCATCGTCGCTGCTTTCGCTTGAACTGTCAATCATCGTCAGTTTCCCATCTTTCCATGCATATTCTTCGCGATAAGTGCTTCCTTCCAGATTCGTGTATTCGCTGACAATCATTTTCTTCTCTGTATCAATGACAGGATTGGCGATACCGCTGTATTCTTCTACCTGTTCAAAACAGTTGTCGTTGTTGTTCCACACCAACGCATCATAGAAAAAGTATGAGTCACCTACTCCGAAATCGCCCAAGCAGACCACCACGTCTGGAATTCCGTCGAAGTTGATGTCTTCTTCTTCAATGGTACCCGACTCTCCCAGTAAGTCTTTATCCTTCGGCCAGTTGAATTCGCAAACAAACTCTTGTGTCTTCTCGCCTTTCTTGCAGGTCAAGATCAGCGCATCGCATTGGCCATTCTCGTCCTTCCGAAACGAAGTCTCAAAGGTGTATCCGTCACGTGCTGAAGGTTCACTGGCTGCCACTTCTGTAGAGTCCTTGGCTACATCTGCAACCGATTCGTTGTTGTTTGCGGGCTTGTTGCCACAAGAAAACATGATTGCTGTTAAGGCGAAAAGGAATAACTTTTTCATCTGATTCTGTTTTTATGAGACATTTACATTATATAGTGCAAAGATAGGGAAAAAAAAGAAAAAAGAAACCATTGTGGTCACTTTTTTTGCATGAAAGTGGTAAAGATTTACTACCTTTGCCTCATCAAAAGAAAGATGGCATGAAAAGAATCTTATATGTAGTAGGACTATTAGCCCTGTTATGTGGTTGTGAGAATCGTCCCTCGATGGTGGAACAGCGAAAGGCTGAAATCCGTCGGAATGACTCGTTAGAGTTGGCTCAGGCTCGTCTTGATTGGGCATGTGCAGACAGCGTGGCGACCTTCAAGGAGTTTGAACTGGCTGACTTGAAGAAGCAGTTCGTCTTTGAGAAGCAGGAGAAATACCAAACTACAGGCTATTATGTCTTGCCTGCCTACAAGGGAAGCAAGGAGCGTTTCTCTTTCTTTTCAGAAGTGGAGGAAGGAGGCAAATTGTTACTGGTCTCTATCGACAAAAAACGTCAATACACTTTCACTGAGGTGGACATGGAGGCTGAGGACTATCAGGCATTGTTGCCTTCTGGACTTTCTGAAGACCAAAAGAAAGACGTGGCGAAGTGCTATACGCTTGCACAGACCATGCACGATTTGGTGGCTGCAAAAAAGCAACAGGAGAAATTGTCACTGAAGGTGAAGTTCTACGAGAAGAAATTGTCACGCCAGTAGTCTGTCAGGAAAATACGAAAGCGGGATGCATTCATTCGAGTGCATCCCGCTTTCATATTGATGTCCCCATCCTGCATGGCTTTCTCCCCATAGAGGGAGAGAGACCAGCCGGGCAAGAGGGAATCTTTTTCTTACTCTGCGCGGAGTGTGAAACGCTTGAAGTCTGTAACAGTGAGGTCTTTGTCAATGCTCTTCAAGTACTGAGCAACAGAAACCTTGTTATCATCGATGTAAGCCTGCTCGAGGAGGCAGTTCTCCTTGTAGAACTTAGCGACCATACCTTTGGCGATGTTCTCAATCATCTGCTCCTTCAGGTTAGCCTCAGCTTCCTTGGCAACAGTAGCCTTGATTTCACGAGCCTTGGCAGCCTCTTCTGGAGTGATCCAACCCTTGGCGGTGTTAGATTCGATGTGATCCTCAGAGTCAACGTGTGCAGGGTTGATGCCAGCCTTCTTCAGTGCGTTCTCAACAGCCTTGCCAATCTGGTTCTGCTTAGCCTTCTCAACAGCGTTGCGAGTCTCAGTGTCCTTCACATCCTGTGGAACGGAATCTGCATCGAGGGCGATAGGAGACATGGCAGCAACTTGCATGGCCACACCCTTACCAGCCTCTTCGAAGCCCTTCTTGTTCAGCACTACGAGAGCGCAGAGGAAGTTCTGGTTCATGTGGTTGTAGGCAACGATGTCCTCACCTTCCACATAGTTGAAACCGTCGAGTTCCATCTTCTCGCCAGTCACACCTGAACGGTTGGTGATTGCGTCTTTGATGTTCTCGCCATCGATGGTGAGGTTATTCACCTCATCCATGCTCTTGCACTTGTTTGCCACAACAGCGTCAATAATTTTGGTGGCGAGTGCCACGAAGTCCGCATTCTTAGCCACGAAGTCAGTTTCGCACTTAAGTGCAATCATTGCACCATAGTTGCCATCCACCTTTGCAAGTACGCAACCCTCTGCTGCATCACGGTCAGAACGCTTAGCAGCCACGAGCTGACCCTTCTTGCGAAGGATTTCCATAGCAGCCTCCATGTCGCCGTTAGCCTCTGTGAGAGCCTTCTTGCAGTCCATGAGACCTGCCTGAGTCTTCTTGCGAAGTTCGTTGATTTCCTGTATGGTAATTGCCATAGTTTTTTTATTTTTTTTAGAAGTTCATGGAGTTAAAGGAGTTATCGTTTCGCTCGAAGTGATAGACTCATGTTTTGCAAAAACAAGTCTCGTCTTTTACTTCTTTAACTTCGATAACTTCTTTAACTTCTAATAATGTTATTTTACTCTGCTGCTGGAGCCTCAGCCTCTTCAGCAGGTGCTTCTGCTACAGCCTCTTCTGCTGCTTCCTCTGCCTCTACTGCAGGAACCTTGCCTTCTTTCTTCTCAGCGTTGGCTTCCTGATCAGCCTTCTCCACCTTGCGCTCCTCGAGACCCTCGCTGATGGCGTTGCAAACAACACCAAGGATGAGGTCGATAGACTTAGCAGCGTCATCGTTTGCTGGAATCACGAAGTCGATGTCGCGTGGGTCAGAGTTGGTATCAACGATAGCGAACACTGGAATGCCCAGACGGTTTGCCTCGCTGACAGCAATGTGCTCCTTCATCACGTCAACCACGAAAAGGGCTGAAGGAAGGCGGGTCAGGTCAGCGATAGAACCGAGGTTCTTCTCCAACTTGGCACGCTTGCGGCGAATCTGAAGGTTCTCACGCTTTGAGAGTTTATCGTAAGTACCGTCGCTCAAGAGTTTGTCGATGTTAGCCATCTTCTTCACAGCCTTGCGGATGGTTGGGAAGTTAGTCAACATACCGCCAGGCCAACGTTCAGTTACGTAAGGCATACCAACGGATGCAGCCTTCTCGGCGATGATTTCCTGAGCCTGCTTTTTGGTACCTACAAAGAGAATGCGCTTGCCGCTCTTGGCGATTTGCTTCAGTGCGTCAGCAGCCTGGTCAATCTTTGCGACTGTCTTGTGAAGGTCGATGATGTGAATGCCATTGCGCTCCATGAAGATGTAAGGAGCCATAGCGGGGTTCCACTTACGCTTGAGGTGGCCGAAGTGGGCACCTGCTGCGAGAAGAGAATCAAAATCTGTTCTTGCCATAATTGTTTTGTTTGTTTACTTTCTTTTTGAGTTAATGTTTGTTTAACCAACCCGCAGGTCGCCCTTTTCATGAGAGAGCCTGCAAGTTTAGATACTAAACGATTATCTTTATTGTCTCTAGTTTCTCCAGTCATTCTAGTTTTACTAGTTTTTCTAGAGAATCTAGCCCATCTAATAATATTAACGCTTAGAGAACTGGAAGCGACGGCGTGCCTTTGGCTGACCTGGCTTCTTACGTTCAACAGCACGTGCATCACGTGTGATGAAGCCCTCAGCACGAAGTGCCTTCTTGTCTTCTTCGTTGATTTTCACCAATGCGCGAGCAATAGCGAGGCGAAGTGCCTGGCTCTGACCCGTATAGCCACCACCTGTGAGGTTTGCCTTGATGTCATACTTCTCTGCAACACCGAGGAGGTTGAGAGGCTGCTTCACCACGAACTGAATCAGTTCTGATGGGAAATAATCAGCAAGTTCACGCTTGTTGATAGTGATTTTGCCAGTACCTTCTGCCAGGTACACGCGAGCAACGGCACTCTTACGGCGACCAATTGCGTGGATATATTCTACTGCCATATACCTAATGCTTATTTGAGGGTGTTAATATCAAGTGTTACTGGCTTCTTAGCCTGCTTGTCATGCTCTGCGCCTTCGAAAATGTAGAGATTCTTCAGAATCTTGTTGCCCAGGATGCCCTTGGGAAGCATGCCCTTCACTGCGTGACGAAGCACCTTCTCGTATCCGTTTGGACGCTTCACCATCTCAGCATAAGTTGCCTTGTGCTGACCGCTTGGGTAACCAGAGAAAGTGATGTACACCTTCTGAGTCTCCTTGGCACCAGTAACCTTAATCTGGTTGGCATTGATAACGATTACATTGTCTCCACAGTCCATGTTGGGAGTGAAAACAGGCTTGTACTTACCACGAAGTACCTGTGCTACTTTGGATGCAAAACGACCAAGAGTCTGTCCTGCAGCATCCACTACCACCCACTTCTTTTCTGCTGCTTCAGGGGTGATGTAGCTTGTCTTGAAACTGTTTGATTGCATTTAACCTTTTGGTTTTAATAATTAATAAAGTGTGTTCGCTGTCAGCTCGACGTTGCCGTGCGACTGACGTACTGTGCCCATCGGTTTCCCTTTGGGTTTTCTGCGTTTCACGGACCGCACTCCCACCTATGTGAGCGATGCTATCCACACAGAGCACGAGGCAACTTTCGCCACCTCTCGATATAAATCGGCTTGCAAAGGTACGGCTTTTTGTCAAAATGACAAGGTTTTTTCTTGATTTTTTTACTTGTTTTGCAAGAAATCTTTAACTTTGTGTCCGATTGATGCTTATTTGTAAAATGGAAAGATACAACGAGTATGGTTTTTGGCTGAAAGAACAGTTGGGTGTGAAGGTGCAGAAAATCTCTCTCAACGCTGGCTTCACCTGTCCCAATCGTGATGGAAGGGTGGGCACGGGTGGCTGCACCTATTGCAACAACCAGACCTTCAATCCCGACTATTGCATCACCGAGAAGACCATCACCCAACAACTTGAAGAAGGCAAGCAATTCTTTTCCAAGAAGTACCCGGAGATGAAATATCTGGCCTATTTCCAAGCCTACACCAACACCTACGACTCTTTGGCCAACTTAAAGGCCAAATACGAAGAAGCCCTCTCTGTGCCCGACGTTCTTGGCCTTGTCATCGGCACTCGTCCCGACTGCATGCCCGATGCTCTCTTGGATTATCTTGAAGAACTAAATCGCCATACTTTCCTTCTCGTCGAATACGGCATCGAGTCCGCCTATGACGCGACGCTGTCGCGTATCAACCGTGGCCACAACCACGCCCAATCCGTTGATGCCATTACCCGCACAGCCGCTCGGGGCATCCCCGTTGGTGCTCACCTCATCCTCGGCCTTCCTGGAGAGGGTAGGGAAGCCATCCTTCACGAAGCCGAAGTCCTTTCCGCTCTCCCTCTCACCACCCTCAAACTCCACCAACTCCAACTCATCAAGGGCACCCGAATGGCGCAGGAATATGCAGAACATCCCTCCGACTTCCATCTCTTTACCCCCGACGAATACATTGACCTCGTTATTGACTTCATCGAACGCCTCCGTCCCGACCTCATCCTCGAACGCTTCGTTTCCCAGTCCCCCTCCAGCCTCCTTGCCATTCCGGGCTGGGGCTTGAAAAACCATGAGTTCGTGGCAAAACTTCGTCGCCGTATGAACGATAGAAACGCCCGTCAAGGGCGTCTCTATCCTTCATCTACAAAAGTAACTTAGATTTTTCACTTTTCACTTTTTCTCTTCCCTCTCTCTCCTAACTTCTCGTTTTATTGGTTTCGTTTGCAAGCATGCCATGCTTGCGCTCCTCTCCTTCCTTTTCACTCCCCCTGCGTGCTGCGGTTCTCCCGCCGCCCTTTTTCACTTCCCCTACCTGCCTGCTGCGGTTTTCCCGCCGCCCTTTTTCACTCTTTCCTCCTCTCTAGCTTTCTCACAAACTCCACCTCATATCCCAATTTCCTCATCACCTCACTAATCGCATCCTCCGCATATCTCTCCGCCTTCCTCCTGTTGCTTGGCGTGTCAAACCTCCTTCTTATCTGCCCCTCCACCTTCCTCTTCATCGCATTCGTGTTTGGCAAATGCTCTGCCCAATAGTTCCCGTCGTCCGACAGGAACGACGTACTCTGTGTGGTCGCCACATACTCCACATCGGGCAACTTCACATATATCGTCTTTGTCGAATCCACTGCCTCATATTCCACCTTGTCGAGGTCAATCTTGTAACTGCACTTCTGCGTCATTGTCTGCACACACGAATGCTCCTCATCAGGCATGATGAAATTCCGTTCTGTCGCACGCTGCAGAGTGAAATCCTCCATCATCGCACTGCACACATAAATCTCCCCTCGTGGACGTATCTCCTCAATGCTCGCCATCGTCTCCTCCATCGGAATCTCCTCCACACCCCTCTGCACACACCGCCTGATGAGCATCGCACACACAATGCCCACCACCACAACACATGCCACTATAATCCAACCTCTATTTCTCATTGCTCAATCATAATTCTTAACCTTAAATCTTCAGCCCTAAACTCTTGCTCTGCACAATCACCTCCACATTCTTCATCCCAATTCCCCTCACAATCGCCTCAAACACCACCTTTGCGTTGTTCTCGATGTCCCTGTTCACCATTGCCGAAAAGTCCTCCTTCATCACAGCCTTGTACGCCTGCACCATCAGTTGGTCCACCTCCTCATGGCTGATTTTGTCTCTCATACCCGACGACATCCGTACCACAGCGCCTTCCTCCACCTTCGCCTCATAACCCGAATCAATCACTTTCGGTTCTGGCAAAAGAATCACCACAGCCGTACTGTCATCCGTCAGCTTCACATCGTCTATCGTCAAGTCGCGCAAGTCATACCCGTACTTAATTGTCACATCCACCGGCACAATGCACTTCCTCTCCCCATATTTCCAAGTCCTCGGGTCTTTCAGTTCAAACTTCTCATGCTTGCTCGAATCATAAATCGCCAACTTTCTCACCTTCACCTCTGTCGTCACCAAGTCAGCCTTCTGCTTGATGCGCGACAAAATCACCGACTCCACCTTTGGCACGTCCTCCTCACCCGCTGTGCCACAGCTGTTGCATGAAGTGACGCTCAACAATGTTGCCAGCATCCCTATATATAATATAATGTGTAGATGTCTCATTCCAACGATCTTCAATAATAAAGGAAATAATGTCCCCAACTGCAAAGATACCTCTTTTTCTTTAATGCAAACAAAAAAGTCTAAGAAAATCTGAAAAACGTAGAATATTCTACACTTTTGGCATAAAATGTAGACTATTCCACGTTTTGCAACTCGTTTGTGAGGGACACTTACGTTCGTTTACGGGCAAGACTTACACTCGTTTGTGGGCAAGACTTACATGCGCTTGTGGAATACACTTATTTGTACAAGTGGAAGACACACTCGACCTTCTTTCTCACCCTCCATGTCATGTCTCCTATCATTATTACCGTATGTATGCTACATTCGCATCCTCATCCTCATCCTCATGACTGACGTATTCCTTCCCTTATGACTTCCACATTTCTTTTATGTCAGTCATACGTATGAATTATTCGCTAAAATCTATATGATTCTTCCTGCCATCATCATTTCTTTCTTTTATTTCTTGATGTGTGCTGTTGCGTTATGAACATAATCTCTATAATGTCGGGAGGAATGTATATAAAAAAGAGCCGAAATGTCGGCTCTTTACATCACTCAACTATTGCCTTTTCACGCAATTTTGCCTTCAATTCAGTGTTACTGGATGTTTTAAGGGATTTGGAATCTACATACATCACAAGGACGCCATCTGTTCCTACATTACAAAGGACATAAGTCTTCAAATCAACACTCCCCATATAGGCGTTTAGGCTTCCACCGTTTTCGGAAAGATCCACTGGCCAATATCTCTCTAATAGAAAATCGGTCAAATTGATCGAATTTAGCAAAGTAATTTGCATTGCTGATTGCTGCAACGCGTTATTGTCAAATCTGTACAAATACGCATTGACTTTTCCTTTTCCCAAATAGACAAGCATATCATCTTTCTCACTAGCTAAAGTGTATCCGGACATTTTCTTTTTCACTTCTGCAATACTAGCACCCCAATTCATGTATGGTTCATCATACATTGTGTATTTGGGCTTCACGGAAACTATACAAGAGAGATTATTTGCATGTATTGTTGTTGTTCCCACATGCTTGGCGGTAACGATTCCATTTTCGACAGTGGCCACTAGGGTGTTGTCTGACGACCAGTTGCAGTTTTCCCCGCTATATGTAAACGTGGATGTTTCATCTACATAAAGCGAGATGCTCGTTTTATCCAAAGTTGCGGGAATTGGCTCTCCATCATCATCTTTTGAACACGATGTTACACACAAAAATGCTGCAAGAATAAGCTGCAGAGAGAATAGTTTTGTTTTCATAATTGTTGATATTTAAGAGTTGTGCAATAATGCCACTTCCATTAGCGAACTGCACTTCATCATAAATACAACAAAAGCGCAGACTCTCGCCATACGCTCTCAGGCTCACCACAAGCCGAATATACTATGGGATAAGTCCGCGCCTTATAAAGGCACGTCCCAACGTATATTCTTTTGCTCGCATCTGTGTCGAGGTGGTGATTCGAGAGCGATTGAGCAAAAATATGTGCATCAAGAAAAATCTAATGCACCACAAAAGTACGAACTTTTTTTTATCCACCAAACTGTTTCTGTGTTTTTTTATTGTATTTGGCTGATAATGTATCTTCTCACACACCCTTTGCCACAATTGCCTCCCACTATGCAACGTGATTACATTGTTGCGATAATGGTAGAGGGCTGATATGCTCCCTCTGTATTAAGGCTATAACCAAACACGGACACTCAGCGCGAAATAATACGCGCTGTAAGAACGAAATATTATGCGCTGGGTGCGCGAAATGTCATGCGCACGGTGCGCACGTAAGGGAATCTGCCAATCTTTTTGAATGGCTTACATCAAGGGATGAATTTAAAAAAAAGGGAAAGAATGTTGCGATGTGAGGAAAAATGTGTAACTTTGTAACAGAAAACTAAACTGGTTAATCAATGAAGAATATAATGACTCATAAGATGTTTGCCATGGTGGCTCTTTGGCTGACTGTGGCGGCTGTTTCTGCTCAGCAAATCACGTTGGATGATGTGGTTAATTACAAATACTATCCCAAGTCTGTTCGGGGCGTGAAACCGATGGCGGATGGCGAGAGCTATTCGTGTGTGAGTGACAACCGACAAAGTATTGAGAAACATTCGTTCAAGACAGGTGAGGTGACTGAAGTTCTTTTTGACGCTTCAGAGGCTCGTGGCGCAACCATCCGTGCTGTGGAAGGCTACATCATCTCGCCCGATGAGAAGAACATCTTGATTGAGACAAACCGTCAGCAGATATACCGTCGCTCATATACGGCTACACATTATATATATAATATAAAGAACAAAACTCTTACACCACTCTCGCAGGGTGGTCCGCAGGAGTGCCCGAAGTTCTCTCCTGATGGCAACCAGATTGCTTTCGTGAGGGACAACAACATCTTCTTGGTGAAACTGCTCTTCAACAATGCGGAGAGCCAGATCACGAAGGATGGCGAACGCAACAAAATCATCAATGGCAAACCCGACTGGGTGTATGAAGAGGAATTTTCGTTCAATTGTGCTTTCGACTTTTCTGCTGACAGCGAGATGTTGGCTTGGATTCGCTTTGACGAATCGAACGTGAAGACGTTCTCGTTCCCTTGGTATAGAGGTTCGAACCCGTCGATGGATGAATATGCGCTTTATCCTGGCAGTTATGAGTATAAGTACCCTAAGGCTGGTGAGGAGAATGCCAAGGTGTCTGTGCTGACTTATGACATCAAGAGCCGTGTGACCCGCACGATGCAAGTGCCGCTCGATGCTGACGGTTACATCCCGCGCATTCAGTTCACGGGGGAGAAGGATAAACTGATGGTGCTTACCCTCAATCGTCACCAGGACCGTCTGGATTTTTATGCGGTCAATGCTCGGAGCACAACTGCGCAACTCATTTTGCGCGAGGAAAACAAACGCTATGTGGATGAGGCTGCTTATGCTGATACGGACTTCTCGCGTGACCAGTTTGTATTGCTGAGCGAACGCGACGGCTACCAGCACATGTATCTTTACACCATCGGTGGACAGTTGGTGCGTCAACTCACATCGGGAGAATATGAGGTGACGGACTACTATGGCACGGATGCCACGGGGAAGAACTTCTATTATGCCAGCAACGAGGGAAGCCCTCTGGAGAAATATATCTATAAGGTGGATGCGTCAGGAAAGAAGACGAAACTCTCAACGGAGAAGGGTTACAACGAGGCTGTGTTCAGCAATGGCTGTCAATATTACCTGAACACCTATTCTAATCTGACGACCCCTCCTGTCTATACACTTTGCAACGCTGCTGGCAAGACGCTCCAAACTGTGGAGGACAATGGTCAATTGAAGGAAATGCTGGCTGCGCTCCCTCTGGGAACTCCTGAAATCATCTCTGTCAATACGGCTGATGGCATTCAACTGAACGGATGGATGGTGAAACCGAAAAACTTTGATGCCTCCAAGAAATACCCAGTTCTGATGTATCAGTATGGCGGTCCTGGCTATCAGATGGTCTTCAACTCCTTTGATAACGGGTTCATGGGCGGATTGATCTGGGAACAGCGTTTGGCGCAGAAAGGGTATATCGTTGTCTGTGTCGATGGACGTGGCACGGGAGGCCGAGGCGATGAGTTTAAGAAGTGCACATACATGAAACTGGGTGACCTCGAATCACACGATCAGGTGGAAACGGCTCTTTGGCTCTCAAAACTCCCGTATGTGGACAAATCGCGTATTGCCATTTGGGGGTGGAGTTTCGGTGGATTCAACACACTCATGTCGATGTGTGAGGGTAGGGAAGTGTTCAACTGCGGTGTGGCTGTCGCCCCTGTCACCGACTGGCGTTTCTACGATACGGTCTATACGGAACGCTTCATGCGCACACCTCAAGAGAACCCTAAGGGCTACGATTGTTCGCCTCTTCATCGATATGAGAAAATCAAGGGCAATCTCCTTCTTGTTCATGGAATGGCTGATGACAACGTGCACTTCCAGAATTCAGCAGAACTTGCCGAAGCTCTTGTGCAATTAGGCTACCAGTTCGACATGCAGGTTTATACAAACCGCAATCACAGCATCTACGGAGGCAACACACGTCGTCACCTCGTTACCCGCATCGAAAACTTCCTCGATACCCACCTCCTAAGATGAGCGTTTTGCCCCTAAAGTGGTTCTCGTCCTCGTCTTCTTTGCTTCTTTTTTGTCCAAAAAGCATTATTTTTTCATTTTGTAGAAAAAAACATCCAAAAGATTTTGCCAGTTCGGGAAAACGCCGTACCTTTGCACTCGCTTTCGGGAAGCAGCCGGGGGTGAGATTCCCGGGTGCATTCTTATGCTCACTTCTCGGAACGCGAGATTAGATCTTTGACAGACTGCGAACAGAAGAAAGACAAGCAGCGCGCGTACACAAGTTCATTGAGTATGCGCACAAGCGACAAGTCATTCCTATAGAAGACAAAAACGAACAATAGAGCAGGATAGCCTGACCGGTCAGACAGAACTATAATAAAAAGAATTACAGTGAAGAGTTTGATCCTGGCTCAGGATGAACGCTAGCTACAGGCCTAACACATGCAAGTCGAGGGGCAGCATGTCGGTAGCTTGCTACCGGCGATGGCGACCGGCGAATGGGTGAGTCACGCGTGTCCAACCTGCCCCGTGCCCGGGCACAGCCCTTGGAAATGAGGATTAAGGCCCGATATGTGCCGCCTCCGCATGGCGGCGGCATGAATCGAGGCACGGGATGGGGACGCGTCGGATTAG
>Ga0256404_1002211_pt1 | contig 43802 bp, 42 predicted proteins | sample RumenRJG_01DNA_FD_185990 | JGI IMG/M metagenome (GOLD analysis project Ga0256404, IMG submission 185990) | Bovine rumen microbial communities from Lethbridge, Alberta, Canada - RJG_01 | ecosystem: Host-associated > Mammals > Digestive system > Stomach > Rumen | place: Canada: Alberta | collected... | reverse complement strand
TCTTCTTTTACTGGAGCGAGGCAGGAAGCGACGGCAGGATGCGATTTCAGAAAGAGCGTTACTGGAACATTGAAACTCGGCTGAAAAGATGGGTAAAGAATCAATATTCCGTTGCCGACGCTACTTCTTCCCTCCGCCTGAAGCGTCTGCAGCAGAAGGAGCCGGAGCAGAAAGCCGTGGCCGCCAAGCGCGACGAGGACAATGCCAGGCTGGAACAGGAAATCGAGGCTCGCAAAGCCGGTGCCGTGTCCTACGAAGAATACTTGAAAATGAAGGAGAAAAATGAAAGCAATGACAAGAGAGGAACTGGCGTATAGGGCTGGTGTTGACAGGAAGACGTTTTACAGTTATTTAAGGCGTAACAAAGACGTGCTTTGCGCTATGGGCATGAGGCCGCGCGAACGACTGCCGCCTATCGTCGTGAAGTGGATTGCACAAAACTATGGCGTTAGCATCGACGATGAATAATGTCCAATAATGGGGAGTTTTGTCCCATAATGTCCAATAATGGGGAATCGCACTTGCACAATGTAGTAATTTTGCAATTGGAATTAAGAAAGAGCCGTGGAGAATTCCGGATAATCCATGAGTAATTTCGAATAGTCCAAAAGTATTTTCAAATACTCCAAAAGTAATAACAATAAACAATAAACAATTTAAAAATTAAATTTTAAGAATTATGGCATTAGAATTGAATTTGACTAAGAACACCAACGACGCCATTCAGGGTACGTTGGGTAAGTACTACGCTCGCGTAGAGTATAAGGGAACCATGGGTTTGCGCGAACTCGCCAGCCACATGCACCACCACAACACGGCCTTCTCGAAGGGTATCATCACCGGTGTGCTGAACGACATGGTGGACTGCATCAAGGAACTGGCGCTGCTGGGCTACGTGGTGAAGATTGACGACCTCGGCTTGTTCAAGGTCTCGGTGGACGCCAACGGTCTGACGCTGGAGCAGGGTGCGAAGGTCTCTGCCGGTCGCGGTGCTCAGCGCACCGAGGAAGAGCTGCGTGAGAACATCGCTGCACAGCAGTTTGCCGTGGGTGCAGTGAAGTTCATCATGCAGGCTACGGGCGAGACGACCATCGAGAAGATGAACCGCGATGCCTCCCTGGCATTCACCTCGAAGACCAAGGCGTTGGTCAAGAGTCTCACGGGTTCGGAATCGACGGACGATAACGCTAACCCTAACCCTAACCCTAACCCTAACGATAACCCTAACCCTAACGATAACACGGGTGGTGAGAACCAGGGTGGCACCAACACTGGTGGTGACGACAGCGGTAGCATCGTAGATGGTACGGACGAAGGGTAATTTTTAGGCACGGATGGACACGGATGGACACTGTTTTTTAGCCCTTAATTTTAATTAAAAAATTCCGTGTATTCCGTGGCCATCCGTGCCAAAAAAATGAATTTAATCTTTAATCTATGAAACGAGAGACTTGGAAGACGATTTTGCAGTTTATTGTCAGTATTCTGACGGCTGCGCTGACGGCACTGGGTACAACCAGTTGCATGGGGCACGGACCTTTTTAAGAGGTAAAAGAAAAGAAGGAAGCCCGGGCTGATGGCTCGGGCTTCGCTTTGTTGTTTTAATTGTCTTACTCGAATTCGAAAATATTGATGAAGCCGGTCAGCTGGAACACATTCTTGATGTCGTCGTTCACATCGCGCAGAACGACGCGGCCGCCTGCTGCTTTGGCACCCTTGAGGATGCTGAGCAGGATGCGCAGTCCGCTGGAGGCAATATACTCCAGTTCCTTACAATCGATGATGACATCTTTTCCACCGGTGGCAAAGAGAGGTTTCAGGGTTTCTTCTACCTCCAAGGCTGCAGCGGTGTCCATTTCTCCTTGTAACGTGGCAACATAAGTGCCGTTGAGTTCTTCTACTTTTACGTTCATAATCAAAAATATTTTAATTGAAGTTTACTTTATTTTCTTAATCAGTGTCAGCACATTCTTTCCATCGGTCCGCTCGTAGTTCATGCTGTCCATCTGCTCGCGAACCAGCAGGATGCCCAGTCCGCCGATATTGCGTTCTTCGGCAGAGAGCGTCGTATCGGCACGCTGCATCGCGGTGGGATCGAAGGCTTGACCCTTGTCGATAATCTGGATACGTACCGTTTTGCCGTCGGAAAGCACGCGGATGTTGATGTCGCCCTCGGTTCCGATCGGATAGGCATAGTCGATGACGTTGACAACGGCTTCTTCGACGGCCAGACGCAGCTGGTTGGCGACTGACGTGCTGACGTCCAGCTGCTGGGAAACAGACTTCAAGAACGCGCTCAGGCGCTTCACCTCGTGCACTTCGTTCTTGATGACCAGTGTCTCGGTCAACATGCTCTGCTGTATCTGACTAATTACCATTTCGTGGTGAACAAACTGGGAGAAATATCCAATGTGAACCAAGCCCAGCGTGCATGACTGCTACTTTCGTCCTGCTTCAGGCGGGCCATGGTCTCGGTGCCCCACATGTGGGTGTAGTTGGCTGTCAGCGCAATATCCTTTGAGAACTGGTAGGTTGCCGTAAGCTCGACACAGTGGCCCAGCGTGCGGTTCAGGTCGAGCAGCTTGGTTGCAGTGGCCAGATAGTGGTAGTCGACATTGCAGGTCAAATTGGGCACAGGCTTGACATTACCGCCGATGAAGGCGTTCTGCAGACCGGGTGTAAAGCCGTTCCTGTAGGCACTCTGGTAGAAGAAGTCCATGATGCCGTAGAACTTATTGCGCGAACCAAACAGCGGGGAGAAGCCCTTGATAGTCTCGTGGTGCACCATACCCAGACCGCCATAGCCCGAGGGCACGAAGTCGTCACCGCTCAAATAGTCATAGCCCGCCTCGAAGCCGTAGTTGTCGGCAGGCATGGCGGAAATCTTCCCACTGGCCATCCAGGCGCGCACATCCTTGGCGTTTACGTCCATCACCACCATCTCGCCAATCTGACGGTAATACGAGCCTTCTACGGTGAAGTGCTTGGGATGGAAATTCACATAGCCTCCGAACATCTGCTGGTAGACGGTGCGTGCGCCATTCACCTTGTAATCCCATTCCTTCGGGTCGTTCTTGCCTGCCTGCATGCCCACATTCATGAAAAGCAGCGAGGCACTCAGCGGGAACTTGGGAACGTCATAGTGATACCACACCGTCTGCATTGTCTTATAGGCTTGGGCACCATTGACGTAATAAGTGCCGTTATATACATTTTCCTCGTTCTGGTTGTAACACAGGATGGCATGCACCTTGTGGCCCGCACCCTCGTAACCCAGTCGTAACGCATCGTGCGTCAGAGAGGCCATAGCAAAATCGTTCAGACCGATGATGCGCTCGTCGTCGTATGCCAGCGCGATACGACCAACCTGGGCAAAGAGTCCGCTCTTGTGTGTCATCTTCGCCCACCCTTCATACAGGTTGACGGCCTTATTGCCCGACTGTCCCCAGACGGCCAGATTCTGCAGCACGGCGCGCGCCTCGAGGCCTTTTCGGCTATAGTCCACCGCCAGACGGGTACGCCCCATCAGGAAGTGGGAACGGTATTCCTTGGGAGCGCCGTCTGCGATGCTTCTCGGAAGACCGCCGCCACAGGTCTCTCCGTGCGTACGGAAGAAAAGTGAGACACTCAGCGTGTTTTGCGTAGAGTCACTCTGTGCCCAACCAGGCTGGGGTAACATCGCCATTGAAAGGAAAGAGGCAATGGTTATCAAACGGTTGTAGTATCTCTTAGTCGTCATATTTTTTTAGCTAATGTGTGGCAAATATAGTAATAAGTTTCCATTCTCACAAGAATACACGATTTTTTTTGCCCTTGGGGTAAGAAAAAAGGCCAACTTCACAGTCAGCCGTTTTGTATTATACTAAACTAAACAAATACTTTATGTGGTTAAAAACCTGGTGCAAAGGTAGTGGGTTTTCGCGAAACCTGCAATACCTAAAATATGGGATTTTAGGGGAGCACGAAACGGAAGGACTCATAAATTTGAATGACAAGCACATAGAAAAGCAACCAAGGCGCCCCCTGACAGATACCTTGCAGCACGACATCATAGACGGCAGAGATATTCTCAAAGCGGCCTGACACCATACCGTAGAAGGCAGAGATGAGCGTCACGCTGAAGGCGATGACGGGCACCAGCGAGGCAGAGAAGGGCGACGGCCACAGACCACCGACGGCGCTGAGCAGCACGGCATGAGGAATGGCGGTGAGCAACACCATAACACCCACGATGATGCCCAGCAACAGCAACGCCATAAACTGAGCACGGCGCTCACGGTAGTTGGTAGGCCGATGGAGCAGACAACTGCGACTGAGACAGCCCCAGGCAATGGAGCACAGTACTATCCAGACAAGCAACGGTGTGGCCAGCAGGTCGGAGAAATGCCCCATCAACCATCGCAAGCCCTCAGCGGAGAGCAGCGAACGGACACCACTCGTAGGATAAGCTGCCGAGAACAGCCACGATACGAGCATGAGCAGCATCTGGCAGATGACTAACGTCAGGGCAATATGTGGAAGAAACCTTTTCACTTATTCCATATCGGGTTCAAGATTATCGACATCGAGGATGCGCAGTTCGAGGGCACGCACAACCAGACGGGTGGCATTGACACTCTCACCACCGGGGAAGAGTTTCTTGACCAACTCGTTCTGACGCTTCTCGAGGCTCTTCACACCGAAGGGCATACCGCGCAGACCGGTAATCTGCTCCTTGGTGTAACCCAGGGCGAGATGACGAAGGAAACGCTCGTCGTACTCGTCAATCTCGTAGTTGATGAGTGCCTCGTTACGGGCCAGCTGCGAGGAGACAGCATGCTTGAAGCGCTCGACAATCTTCTCAAGGATCGGTTCGTTGAAGACCAACTGCTTGCCTTCCATCACTGCCATTACATCACGACGGGTGAGCAGTTCGCCCGTCTTGAGGATAATACCATCGGCACCGGCATCGAGCACGTCAACCCACAGCTTCTCATTGATAATCTCACCGGTAAAGATGAGTATCTTGACCTGCGGATAGAGCTCCTTGGTCTGACGGCATATCTCGACACCGACCGTGGTTGACCCTCCCAATCCGAGGTCGAGCAGTACTAGGTCGGGCTGCTGTTGTTTGATGAGACGCCAGTAGGCTGACTCACAATCAGCGGTTCCGATGACGTCGGCCTCAGGGATTTCATGACGAATGATGCCTTCCGTGCCTTTGAGTTCGAGGGGCACGTCCTCGACGATAATCAGTTTAAATTTTTCCATTATAGCGTGGTAATATGACGGTTATTTGTTGATTTTCTTCAGTGATGCCACAAGCACGGCGATTGGTTGCCTCACCGTGATCGCGAACAATCTGACGGCATAGGTATGTGGTGAGTGGCGAGAGGTTAGAGGTAAGAGGAATGTGATAGACGACGTAGTTATCGTCCTTCACCTCGCTCGTTATCATATCTCTCCCCTCTAACCTCTCACCTCTCACCTCTAAAAGTTCGAAGAGGTAGCGCAGCAGGTTCTCATCGCCCAACACCTGCTGACCATAGAGTTGTACGGGACGGATATGAAGATGAATGCGTTCCACCTGGTCGACGGCTTGCCGGATGAGTATGCTATAGAGGTCGCGATAGTAGGCGGCAACCTCGGTGAGCGAGTCGACATCACCGGCATCGACCAACTGACGGATGCGACTGGGATAGTACATCGTCTCGTGTTTCAGCGTGGACAGACAATTGTCGAGCACTGCATTGGAGACGTGAAGCACGGAGTCTTCGAGTTCGGCACGATGCAACTCGTCGTCGGCCATCTCGATATTGGTAAGCTGCATGCGCTCACGACGGAATCGGTTGTAAAGCCGGTGACGGTAGTAGAGCATGTAGTAAGCAGGGACAATGGTGACCAGCAACACCAGTAACACGATGACGGCAATGCGCTTGTTGGTCTGCGACTGCTGCATGGTGCGACAATAGTCGGCCAGCGTGTTGTCGGCACTCATCTCCTTGAAGAGTTGCGTATATACCTTATTATTATATGCATAGAGTGACCATTCGTGGAGTGCCAATGCCGCAACGGCAACCTCATTGCGGATGTCGAGGATAATCTGGTAGTTGGTGGACAACGACTCGTGGAACCATTGTATCTCGGCAGGCAGTGTGCCATTGTCTTCCTGGCGCGTCATCAGCAGACGACCATCAGGGTGTTGGCTCAGATAGTGGGCGTTGAGGTAATAGTGACAGGAGTCGGCAAACAGCAACGTGCGGGCATAGGTTCCGTTGACGTTGGAGAAATAAGCGGAGTCGGCAAAGATATGGGCGCGGGAGAGGTTGTTAGCGGTTGGGGATTGGGGGTTAGCGGTTAGCGGTTGGCTCATAGCCAAAAGTCCATAGCCAATAGCCAATAGCCTGACAACGCCCTTAGGCAGACGGAAGAAGAAACGCGAGCCCCTACCCTGCTCGCTCTCGGCTTGCAGCGAGCAGACACTGAATATCTGGCTGACCTTGTGATACTTCTCGATGATTCCCTTGCAGTTCATCAGTCCGAAGCCGTGAGAAGTGGCCGACTTCTCGGTGATGGTCTTTCGGTCGAAGACGTGTGCCAACTGGTCGTCAGTCATTCCGCAACCGGTGTCGCTGACGGATATCTCGACATAGTCAGGAGTCTCGGTGGCGGAAATGTCGACGCGTCCGTCTTTGGGCGTAAACTTGCGGGCGTTGTCGGCCAACGTGTTAAGCATGAAGAGGGTCAGCACGCGGTCGGCCTTCACGGTGACGGAGGTAGGCTCGACACTGAGGGTGATGCCCTTCATGGCAAAACTGGTCTTGCTACGCGCCACGAGGTCGAAGAGCTGTTGCAGGGGGAAGCTCTCCACATGCAGGTTCAATTCTCCCTGACGAAGCTGTATCCACTGTGTCAGCAACTGGTTCTGCTCGTTGATGTTATCGGTCAGCTCGCGGATATACTGGATATGATCCTGCTTGTCCTCGCCATCCAGGTATTTCACTTCGTGGAGGATGCGGTCGATAAGGGGCAGGATACTCATCGCCTGCGACACCTTGGCGCGCTGTTCGAGATGGCGACGCTCATTCTTCGCCACACGCAGGCGGGCCTCGGCCACCTCGTCGTTCTTTTCTTCCAACAAATCGTCCAGGCGGTGATCTTCCTTGCTCTTCTTGTTCAGTCGGTTGAAGAGCCATAACATGAAGACAAGCAGGACGATAGCACCCAACACAGCCCATATCATGAGGTTGAGCTGATTGACTGCATGATCGAGGATTCCGGCTCGGGCTTCCAGTTCACGGTCCTGACGGGTCTGTTCCTGCAAATCAATGTAGATATTACGGTTGTAGTCGCTATGCTGCTTATCGTTGACGGCAGAATAGGCCACACTGAGTTGTTCACGGATACTGGCGACCAGGTCGGGGGCTTGGTTGATACGCTGGTCGACGAGTGCACTGTCCAGATAGGTCAACGCACGAGCGTCATCGCCCATAGCATGATAGCAAGAGGCTAAGGTACGATAGGCACCGGCTATCTGATAGACGTCGCCATAGTCACGGAACAGCTGCAACGCCTCGTCGGCCAGCTGCCAGTCGCCGGTGTGGTCGGCAAGTCCTTCAAGAGCCTGGGCAACGAAATAGGTATAATGGTAACGCTGGGCAATGGAAAAGCATCGATTTAGGTAGTTAATCTCCTCAGCATGCACATCCTCAGCAGTCCCGTCGGTAAGGATGCCGCCTGCGCCAACGTTGTAGAGATAGTTCAAGTATTGGGCGGTATCGTGGCGTACCTCGTCGATGTCGAGCTGCAACAAGGCGTCGACCGACTGGCGTTCCAGTCCTACATAATAATAATAGGTGGAGGTGACAATGGCCATTTCGGACTCGGCATAGCGCAGACGGCTCAGTTGGCGACTCGACAACTGATTACGCTCCTCATTGATGCGCTTCTGAGCCTGTACGGCCTTCTCACGATACTCATAGAATTCACGGTTCTTGCTGCGACGCTGGCAGAGTCGCATCTGTTGCACATAAGTGACCAACAGTTCCAATTGGTTATCTGTCAGACTGGTTGCTTCGACGAGCAACGAGTCGGCACGATGGTAGTCCATGCGGACCATTGCAACGAAGGCGAGTCCGTTAAGAGCCTCGGCACGTCCGTCGTCATACGACAGCGAAGCTTCCAGTGCCTGCTTCGCATAGTACTCCGTAGAGTCGATATCACGATAGTGATAGGTATAGGAAAGAGAATTCAGCTTGTCCACCGCTTCCTGATTGGACGGTGAACAAGCTGATACGCATAGGATAATCAGAAGATTAAGCGCGAGCCTTAGCACAGTAACCGAGTGCCTCCTTGCACTTGTCGGTGACATACTGCCAGTCGCCAGCCTTCACCTTATCGCTGGGGAAGAGTTTTGACCCCATGCCTACGCAGAAGACGCCAGCCTTGAACCACTTGGTGAGGTTCTCTTCCTCGGGAGCTACGCCGCCAGTAACCATGATCTTCGACCAGGGCATCGGAGCCATAAGACCCTTGATGAGGTTCGGACCAACCACGTCGCCGGGGAATACCTTGGTGAAGTCGCAACCAACTTCCTGTGCCTTACCAATCTCAGAAGGTGTCAGACAACCAGGACAGTATGTTATGCAACGACGGTTGCAAACAATGGCGATATCGGGGTTGAACAGCGGACCAACCACGAAGTTGGCACCTAGCTGAATGTAGAGCGATGCGGTGGGAGCATCAACAACAGAACCGATACCGAGAGCCAGCTCTGGGCATTCCTTGTTAACCCACTTTGACAGCTCACCGAACACCTCGTGAGCAAAATCACCGCGGTTAGTAAACTCGAAAGCACGTACACCACCCTCGTAGCAGGCCTTGATGACGTTCTTGCAAACTTCAACGTCCTTGTGGTAGAACACTGGAACCATAGGTGCCTCGGCAATCTTTGCCATCACCTGAAACTTATCAAATTTTGCCATTTCTTTTTATCCTTTAATTTCACGTTTGAAATAATAGGTGCCGCATTCTACTGCAACCAGTTCCCAACCTTCGAAGCCGAGGTCATTCAACTTCTTCTCAACACCGATAAGACGGGTAACTACTTTATATTCAAACTGTTTCATAGTTTTATTAACGCTGTACACGACCATTAGCATTGCCACCAGCCAGACTCTCTACCTCGTCAACACCAACCAGGTTAAAGTCACCGTTGATGGTGTGTTTCAGAGCAGAAGCAGCCACAGCAAACTCAAGAGCCTCACCCTGTGTCGGCTTGGTCAGCAAACCGTGAATCAGACCACCAGAGAATGAGTCACCACCACCAACGCGGTCGATGATAGGATTGATCTCGTAACGCTTTGACTGATAGAACTCCTTACCATCGTAGATCAGAGCCTTCCAACCATTGAAGGTAGCAGAGTAGCTTTCACGCAGTGTAGAAACAACATACTTGAAGCCGAACTCCTCGCGCATCTGCTTGAAGATTCCCTCGTATCCGGCAGCATCGGTCTGACCACCCTCTACGTCAGCATCGGGCTTGAAGCCAAGACACAGTTCTGCGTCTTCCTCGTTGCCAATACATACGTCAACATACTTCATCAAAGGACGCATAATAGAAATGGCCTTCTCGGAAGTCCACAGCTTCTTACGGAAGTTCAGGTCAACAGAAACAGTGACACCGTGACGCTTAGCAGCCTCACAAGCCAACTTGGTCAGCTCAGCAGCTTTGTCGCTGATAGCAGGAGTAATACCACTCCAGTGGAACCAAGCAGCACCCTCCATGATTGCATCGAAGTCGAAATCCTTGGGATCAGCCTCTGCGATAGAAGAGTGGGCGCGGTCGTAAATAACCTTTGAAGGACGCATAGAAGCACCAGTCTCAGCATAGTACAGGCCAACACGGTCGCCTCCACGAGCAATGAACTGGGTGTTCACACCATAGCGGCGGAGTGCATTCACTGCAATCTGACCAATCTCATGTTTCGGCAACTTAGAAACGAAGTAAGCCTCATGACCATAGTTAGCCACGCTGACAGCTACGTTAGCCTCACCACCACCGGGGATGATACGGAATGACTCACTCTGAATGAAACGGTCGTTGCCCATGGGCGACAGGCGGAGCATAATCTCGCCTAAAGTAACAATTTTTGCCATTTGTTTTAGTATTAAGTTGAAATAAATGTTTGAATGATGGGGACAAAGTTAAGCAAAAAAAATGGAACATGCAAAGATTTTCGCTTTTTATTTTGTGTTTTGCTCACTTATTCGTACCTTTGTAGCGAGAATTATGGACATAGAGAAGATTAGAATCAAGGATATTGCAGAGCGCGCTGGCGTCAGCACCGGCACGGTAGACCGCGTTTTACACAACCGTTCTAACGTTTCGCAAAAGTCTTTGGCAAAGGTCAACAAGGCACTGGAAGAAATGGACTACAAGCCCAACGTCTATGCCTCTGCCCTAGCCTACAATAAGTCATACAAGTTTTTCAGCCTCATTCCCAAACACGAGAGCGAAGCTTACTGGGAAGAAGTGGAGGAAGGCGCACAGACTGCCTGTGAGCGATACCGAGACTTCCGCATATCCAACAAGGTATTATATTATAACCGGTTCTCAACCGAGACGTTTGCAAAAACAATGAACGACGTGCTGAAGCAGGAGCCTGACGGCATCATCATTGTGCCTTCAAAGATTGAAACGACACAACGCTATGCCGACATTCTGCACGACCGCAATATCCCGTTCATTTTGCTCGACTCGTACATGCCCGACCTCAAGCCACTGTCGTTCTACGGACAGGACTCTTTTGCGTCAGGCTATTTTGCCGCACGCATCCTGATGATCATGGCGCCCAGGGAAAAAGAAATCATGCTGATGAAACAGATGCGTAACGGCAACGTGGCTTCCAAGCAGCAGGAGAACCGCGAAACGGGATTCCGCCATTACATGCACGACCATTTCCCCGCCGTCAAGATACACGAAGTCAACTTGTCGCTCGACGAAAAACGGGAGAAATACGATAGTATCCTGGAAAAGTTCTTCAATGAACATCCGCACCTGCATCACTGTATCACATTCAACTCGAAGGCTCATCTGGTAGGCGAATACCTGCTGAGGTCGAACCGTCGCAACATCCAGATCATGGGCTACGACATGGTGCCGAAAAATGCAGAGTGCGTACGTCAAGGCAGCATCTCATGCCTCATAGCACAGCACGCCTACATGCAGGGATACGCCTGCGTAGAAACCCTGTTCCGCGCCGTCGTACTGAAAAAAGAGGTGGAGCCGGTAAACTACATGCCCATCGAACTGCTGACCAAGGAGAACATCGAATATTACAGACGTACCAATATCGGATAAAAACTACTAAATTCAAATAAATACATTATTTTATGGAACAAGCTACATTTTTGAAAATCAATCCTGCCGACTCCGTCGTAGTATGTCTCGCCGCCAAAAAGAAAGGCGACATCATAGAAGTTGACGGCAAGCAAATCACTGTCAACCAGGACACACCAGCTGGTCACAAAGTTCTCATCAAAGACGTTGCCGAGGGTGAGAATATTATCAAATACGGCTACCCCATCGGTCACGCGCGTCAGACTATGAAGGCTGGCGACTGGGTGAATGAGAACAATCTGAAGACAAACCTAAGCGGAACTCTCGAATACACATACAGTCCTGTAAACGAGAAACTTAACATCAAAGACGAAAAGCGCACCTTTAAGGGCTATGTCCGTAAGAACGGTGACGTCGGTGTGCGCAATGAGATTTGGATCGTACCAACTGTTGGTTGTGTGAACGGCATCGCTGAGCGGATGGCTCAGAAACTACGCGAGGAAACAGGATGCAAGAATATTGACGCCATCTGGACTTGGCATCATAACTATGGTTGTTCACAACTCTCTGAAGACCACGAGAACACGCGCAAGGTGCTTCGTGACATCTGTCTGCATCCCAATGCAGGTGGTGTACTGGTACTTAGCCTTGGATGTGAGAACAACCAGCCCGAGGATTTCATGGCCATGTTGGGCGATTACGACAAATCTCGCATCAAGCTGTTGGTAACCCAGCGAGTAGAAGGCGACGAGATGGAGGCAGGCATGCAGATTTTGCGCGACCTCTACAAACAGGCCAGCCAGGACAAGCGTGAGGACGTCAGCGTATCGAAGTTACGCATCGGTCTGAAATGCGGTGGTTCTGACGGATTCTCAGGTATTACCGCCAACCCGCTGGTCGGAGAATTCAGCGACTGGCTGGTAGCCCAGGGAGGCACCTCTGTACTGACGGAGGTTCCTGAGATGTTCGGCGCCGAGACTATCCTGATGAACCGTTGTGAGACACCCCAGTTGTTCGACCAGACAGTTTCAATGATCAACAACTTCAAGAATTATTTCCTGTCACACGGTGAACCCGTGGGCGAGAACCCCTCTCCAGGCAATAAGGCCGGAGGTATCTCAACCCTTGAGGACAAGGCTCTTGGTTGCACCCAAAAGTGCGGCAAGGCTCCTGTCAGCGGTGTTATGGAATATGGCGACCGTCTGCAGAACAATGGGCTGAACCTACTGTCGGCTCCTGGCAACGACCTGGTCGCTTCTACGGCTTTGGCTTCCTGCGGATGCCACATCGTATTGTTTACCACCGGACGAGGAACACCTTTCGGCACCTTCGTACCGACCATGAAGGTGGCAACCAACCCCACCCTCGCCAAGAACAAGCCACACTGGGTGGACTTCTCGGCAGGACAACTCATCGAGGGACGCACCATGCAGGAAATCGTTCCTGAGTTCATCGATAAGGTATTGGCTGTTGCCAGTGGCGAGAAGGCTCGCAACGAGGAAAACGGCTATCGCGAAATCTCTATCTTTAAGAATGGCGTAACGTTATAAATGAAAAAAGGACTCATCGCATTATCACCCTTAGCGGTGTTTATGGTACTCTATTTAGTCACGAGCATTATCGCTCGTGACTTTTACAAAGTGCCCATCACCGTTGCCTTCATGGTGGCTTCTGCCTATGCCGTCGTCATCTCTGGAGGCATCCCCTTGCGAAAGCGCATCGACGTCTTTAGCGCAGGTGCCGGCAAGGGACAGATGATGCTGATGATATGGATCTTCATCCTGGCTGGCGCCTTTGCCCATAGTGCCAAAGAAATGGGAGCAATCGACGCTACGGTACACCTGGCACTCGACATCCTGCCTGGCAACATGCTGTTGGCAGGACTCTTCCTGGCAACCTGTTTCATCTCGCTTTCCGTGGGCACCAGTGTTGGAACCATCGTTGCACTCACACCGATTGCCGCAGGAATCGCCGAACAAACGGGCACGCCTGTGGCGCTGATGACTGCCGTCGTTGTAGGTGGTTCCTTCTTCGGCGACAACCTCTCGTTCATCTCCGATACTACCATCGCTGCAACTGCTACGCAAGGCTGTAAACTGAGCGATAAGTTCCGCGTCAACTCATTCATCGTTATTCCTGCAGCCATTGTCATCCTGGCGGTTTATCTCGTCATGGGCATCGGCATCCACTCACCACAACACGTTCCCGAGGTGAATGCCGTAAAGGTCGTTCCCTACATCACCGTCCTTATCACGGCCGTTTTCGGGATGAACGTAATGGCCGTGCTCACGACGGGTATCATCCTGACAGGCATCATCGGCATCTATAACGGATCCTTCGACATGTTTGGATGGTTTGAAGCTATGGGCGATGGCATCAAAGGGATGGGCGAACTGATTATCATTACCATGATGGCCGGCGGACTAATGGAAACCATCAAACACAATGGCGGCATTGACTTTATCATCAACCGGCTGACACGACACGTCAGCAGCAAGCGGGGAGCCGAACTCGCTGTTGCAGGACTGGTTTCGCTGGTCAACCTCTGTACAGCTAACAACACCGTCGCCATCATCACCGTCGGCGGAATCGCCAAGCAGATCGGCGACCGATTCGGAGTGGACAACCGCAAATGCGCCTCAATCCTCGATACCTTCTCATGCACCATGCAGGGCGTCATCCCCTATGGTGCACAACTGTTAATGGCTTCCGGACTGGCACAGCTCAACCCTGTGAGCATCATGCCCTACCTCTATTATCCGTTGGCAATAGGCATTGCCGCTATGTTTTCCATTCTGTTCAGATATCCCAAACGTTACTCATGAAGAATGTCATTATTAGAAATATGGAAAGGCTACTCGACAACGAGACTGCCGAGAGAGAACCCATTGAACCCATGACCGATTGGAAATGGAACGAGTTGTACAAATTGACAACAGCCTTTCATCTTACCCCCTGGATAGCCGAAGGACTTAGGGCCTATGCAGATGATTTCTTTATGCAGATGCCAGAGACACTGCAACAACTCATCATGACTTCAGACGAAGAGAAAAATCAGGAGAACTTAGAGCGCTTTTATCTATACGTCGACCGCTCACAGGGTGCGTTACACCAAATCAAGCCGAACTCACTAAAGGCCTATTTCCGTGACCTCGTCAAGACTGTCAAAAATATAGAAGAATAAACCGCTTCAGTGTTTGAAGCGGAGTTCACGCAACGTATGGTCTCCCATAAACCGGCTCTTGTCCACATAGCCGTTGACTCCCATAATACGCCCTTTTCCCGTATACTGCCACATCGTGATGTCACGGTCGTCAGCAAGCACCGGTTCCTCTGGGGTGTACATAGCTATCATTAACTTATAGCCGTCAATTTTGCCTTGCAGATGGCGATTATAGAAATTACGGAACGTATATAGCAAAGGTTTCTGCTGATAGGCCTCCTCCACCAGTTCCAGGAAAGTAAGGAGCGAGTCACAGAATTCTTCCGTAGGGAGTCCGTTGGTTGTCTCAATGTCAATCATCGGTATCAGGTCCTGCTCCTCGGGAATACACTGTGAGATGAAGTTCTTCAACTGAAGCCGCTGGTCGGTTTTAGGACGGTAGAAATGGTAACTGCCCACTTTCAACCCATGAACATGAGCCATCACGATGTTACGCTCGAACTTCTCATCAATGCGGTCGCCACCTTCGGTTGCCTTCAGATAAACATAGGCCATAGGCGTATTGTTGCTGACGGTTTCCCAAAAGACATCGCCTTGATAATGACTCATGTCTATGCCGTGAACATGTGAACAGGTGTCTTCGCAGAGAACGCTAGAGGTGTCGGCAACTTCCCGGGGCACATAGCCAATCACACGTTTTGCCTTCTTATGGTTCTTACGGCCTTTGCTTACCAGGTGTGTTCTTGCCTTCGAGCGCCGCTTTGTGTGCTTTGTACGACCAGCAAACGCCTCACCAACCACTGCAAATAGCAGGCAAAAGACCATCAATATCGTGAGTTTCTTCATTATCTTTTTATTTTGATTTGCAAAGATACTCATTTTTCAGCAATTATTACTATCTTTGCACCGTAAAAATTAGGACATGAAACATTTATTAATTCTCATATCAAGTATTTTACTTTTCACGGCCTGTGCAAAGGACGACGCACAGGAGCCCACAGGACCGGCACAACGTAGCCTTCTGGTGTTCGTTTCTGCGGAGAATGACCTAACCAACTACGCTGATCTTGATATCAACGAGATGATAGAGGGCTACCGGCAGGTGGCCGACGGAAACGATCTATTAATCTTCGTTGACAAAGCCAGCTACACTGAGATGCCATTCATCATCCGTATCAACAAAAGGTCGGACCATCCCGTCGACACCTTATATAAATATCCTACGGATTTCTATGTTTCCAATCCTGACAATTTCAAGGAAATCCTTCAACGCATGAAGCAGCTTAGCCCTGCTCGCGAATACGCGCTTACATTCTGGGGACATGCAAGCGGATGGAAAATAGAGAATAATCGTCGTGCCTACGGCTTGGACAATGGCAACAACTATCCAACCAAGGTCGGTTTATGGCTAGACATTCCCGACATGCGCAAGGTTCTGGAGGATGGTACCCCATGGAAATTCATTTTCTTCGACTGCTGTAACATGCAGAATATTGAGGTAGCCTACGAGCTCCGCAATGTGACTGATTATATTATCGCTGCGCCGTCGGAGATTACAGGCTACGGTGCTCCATACAACGTAATCACCAAGGACTTCTTCATCACGGACGACCAACGGATGTACACCAGTTTGTGCGACGACTACCACGCTCAGATTACCGACAACACAGGAAGACTTACACCTGCTGGCGACCGACAGTTGCCCATCAGCACCATCAAGACCAGTCAGGTACAGGTGTTGGCAAATGCAACCAAATTATTGTTGCCTGAGCTGGCTGAATATCTGAAGACCAGTTCCGCGACCAAAGATGTCATCTATTACTATGCCTATGATAAAAATACAGATTGCGAGAAGGTGATGTATGATATGAAAGACATGATTCGCTCAGCCTTCGCTGAAAAGCCCGAGAAATACGCAACCTGGGAAGCGGTCTTCAACCAGACGGTCATCTATGCACGGGCTAAGGGCAAATGGCACGCCAACTGTGTCAACTTCGGCGATTTCACCATTACACCGGAAAAGATCGGATGTGTCAGCATGTTCTTCCCGATGGAGAAGTACAACACAGCCAAATACAAATACAACGAAGACATCAAATTGATGCAGTGGTATCAAGCCGTAGGCTGGTCAACAGTAGGCTGGTAGTCGTGTATGATGATCTTTACCTTTGAGATGCGGCGCTCTTCCATCTCCAGGATCTCAAATGTGATGTTCTGGTAATCTATCTTCTCGTGTAGTTTGGGGAAGTCGCCCTTGATCTCGAGCAACAGACCTGCCAACGTATCAGCATCCCCCCCAACTTCCTCAAAGATGTCATCGTCCAACTTTAACACTTTATAGAAGTCGGTCAGCAATGTCTTTCCTTCAAAAACGAAGGTGTTGCTGTTGATGCGCACATAGTTCTTCTCATCCTCATCATACTCGTCGTTAATCTCACCTACAATCTCCTCAAGGATATCCTCCAGCGTTACAATGCCACTGGTTCCTCCAAACTCGTCGACAACGATGGCGATATGCACCTTGTTTTCCTGGAACTCACGCAGCAAATCGTCAATTTTCTTGGTCTCAGGCACAAAATACGGTGGACGTATCAATGACTGCCAACGGAAGTTGTCACCTTTTGACAGGTGGGGCAACAAGTCCTTGATATACAAGATTCCGCGGATGTTATCCTGCGTGTTTTGATAGACAGGAATACGCGAATAGTTATTGTCGACGACGCACTTCAGCACCTCTGCATAGGTAGCCTTGAAGTCCAGGTCTATCACATCCTGACGACTGGTCATCACCTCCTTCACGGTCTCGTCGCCAAAGCGCACAATACCTTCCAGCATGCGTTTCTCTTCCTTGATATCCTCGTTGTCGGTCAATTCCAAAGCCTGCTCCAAGTCATCCACGCTCAAGGTCTGGTTCTCCTTCTGTACCACTTTCTCCGTCAGTCGTCCAGAGCTGACAACGATGCTGGCAATGGGATAGAAAACCTTGCGGCAAAACATGATGCCGCTAGCTGCCGCACGACAAAACTGCAATGGATTCTTCGTGGCATATACCTTCGGCATAATCTCGCCAAACAACAACAGAAGGAAGGTAAGCAGCACCGTCATGGTCAGGAACTCCAACCACCACGAATGCCCGAAAGAAACTGCATTTTTGAAGAAGTAGCCAAACAGCATGATGATGGTTACGTTCACCAGATTATTCGTCACCAAGATGGTAGCCAGTGTCCGCTCGGTCTCTTCACGCAAACGCATAATTTTGGCATCAGCAGGATTTCGCTCCTCGTCCATCTCGCTGAGGTCGGTGGGCGTCAAGGAGAAGAAAGCAATCTCCGATCCTGAGGCAAATCCAGAAACCAATAAAAGAAGACAAGCCACAATGCCTGCCATGATAGCTCCTGAAGATGGCGATAATAGGGTTACCTCGTTGAAAATACGTAGAAAATCGTCCATGATTTAAACAGGAGCAGCCTCCCCCTTTGGTGTCAGCATCTCCAAATTATCTGCCCATATCTCCGTAGCATAGCGACGTTGTCCTTGCTTGTCATCATAGGAGGTATAGCGAATACGTCCTTCAATATAGAGCTTATCGCCTTTATGAACATACTTCTCCACTACCTCTGCCAGTTTACGCCACAACAGCACTGTATGCCAGTCTGTGCGGTCAGGCACCTGCGTTCCATTCTGCAACGTATAGCCTCGTTCTGTGGTTGCCAGGCGCAAACGGGCAACAGCCACGCCCTGGTCTACATAACGCACTTCCGGGTCAGCCCCTACATTACCTATCAACATCACTTTATTCATCAGGCAGAGAATGATTCTTTACTTAAACCGTCCAAGATACTGGAACTTGAAATTCTTGCCCTTTGCCGAGGGAAACTGGCTACGGCTATCCACACGCTGACTGAGATGGTCAACAATGCGGTTATAGCAGTCCAGACCAGAAATGGCCTTGCAGCGTGCTACAAAATGCGTGTCCCGGTATTGGAACTTACCTGTTCCGGGAACCATCAGAACGCGCTTAAAATCGATAGACCCCTCATACCAACCTTCACGCTCTTCATTCAGTCGCATCACCGAGCTAGAGACTGGTTTTCCTGCAGAACCATCCACATGTACAGCCTTCTTATCCTTGAAATCCTGCATGGTAGCAGCTTCTGTTTTGATAATAATAAAGTACACGCGAGGACGAATCTTATAGCGCTTGGGATATATCATATCACTAGCCACATAATCGCGGATGTCCTTCTCAAGCATAGGATCCATACCGATTTCGTCAATGGATGCAAGGAAATCAATGGCTTCATCCACATTATTGACTAATATCTCTCTATCAAAATAGCGTAAATATAAATTCATTTAGAATGGTTTGTTTTTCAAAAAATACCTAGAAAAAGAGCGGAAAACGGGACTCGGACCCGCGACCCCAACCTTGGCAAGGTTGTGCTCTACCAACTGAGCTATTTCCGCGTAAAATGGTTAAAAAGATGGTGAAGAGGAGGAGACTCGAACTCCCACGTCGCAATTGACACTACCCCCTCAAAGTAGCGCGTCTACCAATTCCGCCACCTCTCCAACATAAATAACGTGTGAATAAAAAAGAGTGCCCAGAACAGGACTCGAACCTGCACGCCTCGCGGCACACGCACCTGAAACGTGCGCGTCTACCAATTCCGCCACCTGGGCAATGATATTAGAACCCTACGTTCTAAAACTCTTTTTTGTTCAACATATTGAGCGGAAAACGGGACTCGGACCCGCGACCCCAACCTTGGCAAGGTTGTGCTCTACCAACTGAGCTATTTCCGCCTTTTCATCCTCTTGCGAGGAGCATCTCTCTCGATTGCGGATGCAAAGGTAATGCTTTTTTCGGAACTGGCAAACTTTTTTGCTGTTTTTTTTGAAAAAATTGCATTAATCCATTCTATTTCGGTAATCTTCATACCCAAATTGGCGCAAAATCTCTAGTTTTCCGTCACATTTCAGCATCCCTATGGCAGGATGCGTAATTCCATTGAAGGTGTTTGTTTTCACCGTGGTGTAATGTATCATATCCTCAAAAATCACTTGTTCTCCCACCTGCAATTCATGATCAAAACGCCAGTAGCCCATAAAGTCGCCGCTCAAGCAACTGTTGCCACCCAGTCTGTAGAGGTGAGAGGTGAGAGGTGAGAGGTGAGAAACCTCCTCCACATGTTCGGCATTGCGCACGTCAGGGAAATAAGGCATCTCCAGACAGTCGGGCATGTGACAGGTAAAGCTGACATCCAGAATAGCCGTCCGTATACCCTTATCCTCCACGACATCCACCACACTGCTCACCAGCGGTCCTGTCTGCCAGGCAAACGCGCTTCCAGGCTCGAAAATGACCTTCAGGTGGGGATAGCGCTCATGGAATCCCTGCATGAGCCGCACCAACAGCTCGATATTGTAGTCCTTGCGCGTTACCAGATGTCCGCCTCCGAAGTTGATCCACTCCAACTGTCCGAACCATTTCGAGAACTTCTCCTCGACATGCTGTAACGTGCGTTCGAACACGTCTGCGCCACTCTCACAATGACAATGGCAATGAAAACCCTTAATGTCCTTTGGCAACTGCTCGGGCAATTTGTCTGCCGTTACCCCGAAACGCGTTCCTGGCGCACAAGGATTATACAACAAGGTACCTACCTCCGAGTACTCAGGGTTCACTCTCAACCCCAGCGAACATTCCCCCGCCCGGTCATGGAAACGCTCATACTGACTGAGGGAGTTGAAGGTCAGATGGCTTGAGCAGCGTACGATATCGTCGAACTCTTCGTCTTTATAGGCTGGCGAATAAGTGTGAGCCTTGGCTCCAAACTCTTCCAGTGCCAACCGGGCTTCGCTCAAAGAACTGGCTGTTGTCGAGTTGATATACTCACGGAATATCGGGAACGTCTTCCACAAGGCGAAAGCCTTAAACGCTAGTATCCACTCCGACTGCGTGCGCCGTGCAACGTCGTTGATCAGCGCCAGATTCCTCCGCAGTTTCTCTTCTTCTATTATATAAATAGGTGTATTCATGCCGCAAAGGTACAAATAAAAAACGAGACTTCCCAAATTTCAAAGACCGAATTCTTAATTTGTAAAAGAAAATTTCATCATTCAAGAACAAATAAAGGCCGCACAAATTGTGCAGCCTTATATCGGAATTCAAAGACGACTGATTATCAGAAATCTTTGGTCATCTCAGCAACCTCGGCATTGATATGGTCGATAAACTGCTGGATAGTCATCACGGTCTGCTCGCCTCCACCCTGTGGACGAACGGCAACAGTCTTGTCGGCAGCTTCTTTTTCACCTACAATAACCATGTAAGGAATGCGTTTCAGCTCATTATCACGAATCTTACGACCCAGTTTCTCGTTACGCAAGTCGATAGTGGCACGAACACCACCAGCCGAGAACTGCTTGCAAACCTCCTGAGCATAGTCGTTATACTTCTCAGACAACGGCAGGATAGCCACCTGGTCAGGTGTGAGCCACAAGGGGAAGTGACCGCTGGTATGCTCAATCAGCACGGCACAGAAGCGCTCCAGAGAGCCAAACGGTGCTCGATGAATCATCACAGGTGTCTTCTTCTGGTTGTCCTCGTCAGTATACTCAAGCTGGAAGCGTTTGGGCAGGTTATAGTCCACCTGAATGGTTCCCAACTGCCAACGGCGACCGATGGCATCCTTAATCATGAAGTCAAGTTTTGGACCGTAGAAAGCGGCCTCTCCGTATTCCACCTTGGCAGTCAGCCCCTTCTCCTGGCAGGCCTCAACAATAGCCTTCTCAGCCAGTGCCCAGTCCTCGTCAGTACCTACATACTTATCGTGGTCGTTAGGGTCGCGAAGCGATATCTGTGCCTCGAAATTAAAGCCAAAGGCAGTCAGTACGACACTAATGATGTCCATTACGTTGAGGAACTCCTGCTTAACCTGATCAGGACGGCAGAAGAGGTGTGCGTCGTCTTGCGTAAAGGAGCGCACACGAGTCAGTCCGTGAAGCTCGCCAGACTGTTCGTAGCGATACACGGTACCAAACTCTGCAATGCGCAGGGGCAGGTCCTTGTAAGAACGGGGCTTCCATGCAAAAATCTCACAGTGGTGAGGACAGTTCATGGGCTTCAGCATGTATTCCTCGCCTTCCTCTGGCGTATGGATAGGCTGGAAAGAATCCTTTCCGTAGTGGGCATAGTGTCCAGAGGTGACATAGAGGCTCTTGCCTCCAATATGCGGAGTGATGACCTCCTGATAGCCATAACGCTTCTGTACGCGACGCAGGTGGTCTTGCAGGCGCAAGCGCAAATCGGTGCCCTTCGGCAACCAGATAGGCAATCCCTTGCCGACCTTCTCGGAGAACATAAACAGTTCCATCTCCTTGCCGATCTTGCGATGATCACGCTTCTTGGCCTCCTCAAGCATCACCAGATACTCGTCAAGCATCTTCTTCTTGGGGAAAGAGACACCGTAGAGACGCTGCATCTGTTCGCGGCTGGCATCACCACGCCAGAAAGCACCGGCCACTGACGTCAACTTGACAGCCTTGATTTCGCCTGTATCCATCAAGTGCGGTCCACGACACAGATCGGTAAATGCACCTTGTGTATAAGTTGTAATCGTACCATCCTCAAGGTCCTGTTCGATGTGTTCACACTTGTAGGTCTGGCCATCGGCCTTGAATTCCTTCAGGGCATCAGCCTTGGCGACCTCCTTGCGGACAACAGCCTCCTTCTTACCAGCCAATTCCTTCATCTTAGCCTCGATGGTGGGGAAATCACTCTCCTTGATCATCTCGCCATTAGGCAACAGCACGTCATAGAAAAAGCCATTCTCAACGGCAGGACCGAAACCAAACTGGATGCCAGGGTACAATTCCTGCAAAGCCTCAGCCAACAGGTGGGCAGAGGTGTGCCAGAAGGTGTGTTTACCTTGTTCGTCGTCCCACTTGTAGAGTTCGATGGTTGCGTCCTCGTTGATGGGACGGTTGAGTTCTACTGTCTCACCATTTACTCCGCAGGCTAATACGCTGCGTGCCAGAGCTGGTGAGATGCTCTCGGCAATCTGGAGTCCAGTAACGCCCTGCTCATACGAGCGAACAGATCCGTCTGGAAAAGTAATGTTAATCATATTTACAATATATGTTAAAGATTAAATATCCTATTCAATTGCCAACTCGTAGGGGCCGGTGGGCGTGGTACGCTTGAGCACCTCCAGTTGGATATCTTTTCCGGCAATGATGCCATAGCTGCGTAGCACCGATTCTACGGTCTTACGAGCCAGTTCGGGATGGTTATTCTCCTCGCTGAGATGACAGAGCCATACATGGCGCAACTGTTCTGTCATATTCTCAGCCAATGCCTCCCCACTCTCGCGGTTGTTCAGATGACCGGTCTGCGAGAGGATACGCTCTTTAAGGAATTGCGGATAAGGGCCGTTCTGCACCATCTCGACGTCGTGGTTAGCCTCCAACACAAGGTAGTTGGCCCGCGAGATATAGGGTTTCATACCGTCAGTCACCCTGCCGGCATCTGTAATAATACAGAAGGTGACACCTTCCGCCTCAATCATATAGCCTACATTATCAGAACTGTCATGAGGCACTTCGAAGGGCGTAACACGGAACTCGCCAATCTGTATCGTCTTCCCTTTTTCTATCAGGCGAGTAAATTCGGGAGCAATTTTCTTGGTGATACAGTAATTACGATTAATGCCCTGATGCACCTCTTGGGTAGCATAGACAGGCACACCATAATCGTGGCTAAACGAGCCTACCGACTTGATGTGGTCTGCATGGTCGTGGGTAATGAGCACATGATGGACATCCGACAGGCTGCAACCGTAGTCTTTGCAGTTCTTTTTCAGTCCTCTCAGCCCTACCCCTATGTCTATCAGCAGCGCATCGTTGGCTGTTGCCAGATAATAGCAATTACCACTACTGCCACTGCCAAAGGATATGAACTTCAGCATGTTTTTTTCAATTTTGTCTGCAAAAGTAATAAAAAAGTAGCGGACAACGGCATCTTTTCCGTATTTTTTTCCTAATTTAATAAAATTAGAAAGGAAGACCTACGGCAAAATGAAAGGCGAAGTCACGGCTCAGTTTAGGATACAGAATCGGGAAATGCTCTCGCTCTGTTTCATAGGCAGGATTGACGGCCTTCATACCCATGTCAAAGCGGATGATGAAATAATCGAAATTCAGACGGATGCCCAACCCGTAGCCGACGGCAAGTTGTTGCAAGAACTCAGAGAACTTAAACTGTCCTCCCGGCTGTTCGGCATATTCACGAATTGTCCAGATGTTACCGGCATCCACAAACAATGCACCGGCAAATTTCCAAAACAGCTTAGCACGATACTCCATGTTCAGGTCAAGCTTCATGTCACCCGTCTGATTGATGAAATCAATACGTCCGTCAGTACTGATGAACTTTCCTGGTCCCAGACTACGCACACTCCAGCCGCGCACACTATTTGCTCCACCTGAGAAGAAACGCTTTTCGAAAGGCAGAATACGGCTGTTGCCATATGGGTAGGCAATGCCAAACCCTACGTGGAACACCAGTTGGTTATTGTAGTCAAGGCGCACGTTACGCGTGAAGTCAAACACGCCTCTGGCATATTGGGCATAGGCCACATCAATAAAAGTATACTGACCTTCATCATTTTGATGAAAATGAAGGGTTTTCGAGGCCAATTGCAATAGATTGCCAGCCGTCTCTACGTTGGCCTTGATGGCATAGTTGCCGTTGTTATAGGCATATCCGAAGCCCACCTTCATGATAAACAAGTTCTCGTAGTTGTAACGCAGGATAGAGTTGCGTGAATTGTTATTGTCGAGATACTCTTTCTTGAACGTCTCACTAATCCATGGCATGGAAATATAATTGAGGTCCAAGAGGTCAACTTGATAACGGTCATGATGATTCTGATCATTCCATTTATAGCGCCAAGCAGCAGAAAGCACCCTGCGTCTGAATTCCGGGCGGTTCTGCAAGTCGTACAACAGAGCGACCTCGGAAGTAGCATTGACACGGCGACGGAAACTGGAAGCCAAGAAGGGGGCGATGAAGCGTGGAAAGGTCAGACGAGCCTCAGCGCTATATTCCTGGAAATTGGTGTTATTATAGCCTTCCAAGCCCTTGATGGCCTCGAAGGCACCACGAAGCACAATACTCAGGTTCTCGGAGCCATGAAAGATGTTTCGGTTCTGATAGGTCAGCGAGGCTGCTGCACCCAGGTCACCTGCCGTATTGGTGCCCTCCGGCTGGAACGACAGCGTTGACGGCTTGTTCGTGCTCACCTGAATATCACAGTCGAGCACAGGTTCGTCAGGACGTTCGTGGAATGAGATATTGGTATAGCGAACGGCTCCCAAACGACCAAAATGGTTGTAGGTTTGCTGTAAGTCTTGCGAAGCATACAGTGAGCCTGGCGTCAGGAAGGTGTTACTCTCGAGCACTCTTCTGCGCAGGGGGATAACCGAATCCGTATCCTGCCCACTGTGATAGTTGACACTACCGATGGTGTAGACCTGATGGGGCAGATTATTCTGTTCGCCCTTACGAAACCGGTGAAGAACCAGTGTCAGGTTTACCAGATTGCTTCCAGCCACCGAGTCGGCCTTATAGCTGATAAAGTCTTTATTGAACTGATAATATCCACGATTGGTAAGATACCGGGTGATTCGCTTGCGTTCGTTGTCGAGATTTTCAACATTGAACATCATACCCGGACGCAGACCGCGATGTGTACTGTCAGCCATATCAAGCAAAACGGCAATGGCAGAATCGTGAATATCGTAATCAATATGGTCGATAAAATAAGGATTGCGAGGATGCAACAGATAGGTTGTCACCACCTTACGCTTCTTCGTGGTGTTAATCACATCAACGGTACCACGAAGATATCCCAGGTTCTGCAATTGCATCTGCAGGTTTTGTGCCGACTGGGCCGTACTGGCTGAGTCGTACAGCTGAGGAGCTTCACCCATGGAACGCAACAAGCGGTTTACCCATCGTGTGGTGTCACGACCTGACATGGAATAGGTCATCAGTGGAACTTTAGCTGCTGAGAACAGACGGGAATTGCCTCGGTCACGCACCAACAGGCGCAAATCGTTGGTATTAATCCCCACGGCCTCCTTATCGTCGTTCAGAACTCTCACCTTGTCCAATAGATACTCGCCTTCAGGAACGTATTTTGTTTCTGAACAGGCGACCATCAGCAGGGCCAGAACAACTATGATGACTGTTTTACTTCGCATTTTCGTGCAAAATTACAAAATTTATTGTACCTTTGCAAATAAAAATTGAATAATATGCTCAGCAAAAATCAAATCAAGCTGGTACGATCTCTGGAAATGAAGAAGAACAGGAAGCGCGAGAACCTCTTTGTGGCCGAGGGTCCAAAGGTCGTTGGCGACCTGCTTCAAGCTGGGTTCCAGCCACATAGCATCTTCTCGACTACACCACGGGAAAAGGCCACTTTGGTGACCGATGAGGAGTTGCACCGCATCAGTTTCCTGCAACATCCACAAGGCCTATTGGCGCTCTTCGAAATACCCTCGTCGCCAGTTTGCCAACCTACTGCCCTCGCTTCTCACCTCTCCCTGGCCCTTGACGGCATCCAAGACCCAGGCAACCTGGGAACGATTATCCGTATTGCCGACTGGTTCGGCATCGATGCCATCTACTGTTCGGCAGACACGGCTGATGTCTACAATCCTAAGGTGGTGCAGGCAACAATGGGTAGCCTCGCCCATGTTCCGATTATCTATACCGACTTGGTTGAATTGCTCAGCAAGGCGGATTGTCCGATTTACGGCACCCTGCTAGACGGAGAAGACATCTACCAGCAACCACTTTCGCCCCATGGTGTCATCGTTATGGGTAACGAGGGCAACGGCATCTCACAGGAGGTGCGCCCGCTCGTGACTCACCGTCTGCTGATTCCGAACTTCAGCCATGCATCGGAGACGGCAGAATCGCTAAATGTGGCCATTGCCACAGCCATCACCTGTTCTGAATTCCGTAGAAACCTCAGAACTGGCGAAGAGCCTCGTAGATACGCTGAACAGGAAGGCCCATCACATTGAAATAGCTACCTTTCAATGCTGTAACCCCAATATGGCCTATCCATTCCTGTATGCCGTAAGCTCCAGCCTTGTCGAAAGGCTTATAGTGTTGGATATAATAATTTATCTCCTCGTCGGTTAGCGACTTGAAAGTAACATCGGTCTCAACGGAAAAGCTCCGTTGGCGGTCGATGGTAGTCAGCGTAACACCAGTTATCACCTGATGGGTACGCCCATTCAATTCGTGCAACATCCGCGAAGCATCTGCCTCATCATGGGGCTTGCCCATGACTTCACTGTCTAACACGACAATGGTGTCGGCTGTTATAATCAGTTCGTCGGAAGCCATCTGTTGCCGATAGACTGTAGCTTTCTTGCGGGAGATATATTCTGCAATGTCCTTGGTGGGAAGACTGGCAGGATAGCTCTCGTCGATATCACGAATGACACGGACGTCAAAGTTGACATCAATACCTGCAAGCAGTTCCTTGCGACGAGGCGAGTTAGAGGCCAGAATGATATGATAATCTCGTGCTACCATCCGAAAGCCCTTTCATCACTTAACCACCTGTCCTGTGCCTTCAAGGTCTGTTCTATCACATCACGACCACAGCCTTGTCCGCCTTTCTGCTGACTGACATAACAGCTGACGGACTTGACCTCGGGACAGGCATCGGCAGGACAGACGGGACACCCCACGCGTCGCATCACCTCCAGGTCGGGAATATCATCGCCCATAAACATGACTTCTTCGTCTTTCAACCCGTATTTCTGCAGGAACTGCTCATAAATCTGAATCTTCACAGAAGCACCGAGGAAGATGTCTTCCATACCGAGTCCTTCATAACGATGGCGCACTGCCTCTATCTTACATCCCGAGAGGATGGCTATTCGCACGCCCATCTTCATAGCCAATTGGATGGCATAGCCGTCCTTTATATTCACAGTACGCAGAGGGGTTCCATCAACACCTAAGGGAATTGTCTCGGAAGACAGTACACCGTCAAGGTCGAAGATGATGGCGCGTATCTTTGTCAGATCATATTGTATCATAATGAGGTATTTGCTTTTTGGTGAATATGGAGCGACAAACGCTCGTATAGGTCTTGCATGGCAGAATCGTCAGCCAACAATTGTGCCTGCATACGGATGACATTCTCGTCATAGCGTACCGCTGGTCCCGTTTGGGCATCAAGCGGATGGAGCGTATGCACCTTAGTGGCTGTTTCATCAATGAGTGGCAACATCACATCAAAGGGCAACCCGTGTTTCTCCAACAGTTCGGCAGACATCGCATAGCAATGATTGGCGAAATTACAGGCGAAGACAGCCGAAAGATGCAAGTACTTACGGTCTTCCGTAGACAGCTCATAAACACGTTGTGTGATGCTTGATGCCAACGTGTGCACCAATTCAAGCGTTGCTGCATCGGAAGCCTCGATAAAGGTCGGGATAGACGAGAAATCGACCTGACGTTCCTTGGAAAACGTCTGCATGGGATAGAACACACCATACCGACGGGCATGGCCTTCAAAGACCGTCATCGGCATGGAACCTGCCGTATGGAGGAATACAGGAGAGACGGTCCTACATGCCACCTGTGAGATGACTTCCTGCAGGGCACTGTCCTTCACGCTGATGATACAGACTTCGGCATTTGGGGGAAGTTCTGCCAACGTGCGACTGTTGACACTCACCACCTGATGTCCTGCTCGCTGTAACGCCGGCAACAGACTGTAAGCCAGGCGTCCTCGTCCTACCAATGCTATTCTCATCAATATTTCTCCAGATGAACGTTCTCCCACTTCAGCTTCTCCTCATTCTGAGGCTTGCGCTCAGCTGCCTTATGACCGATAGCCAGCACACAAAGGCACGACAGGTTCTCCGGGATATTCAACACCCCTTGGATAACAGTGTCGGCCGTGGTGCCGTCAGACAGGCCGCGCCCACGCATCTGTACCCAGCAAGAACCCAGTCCCAAGGCCTCAGCCTGATACTGCATAGAGATGGCTGCAATGGAACCATCCTCTATCCAGCAGTCGTTCTGCATCGGATCACCCAGCACAACGATAGCCAGCGGAGCATCCTTCAGAAACTGTCCGCCCAGATCCTTCGCATCAGCAAGTTTCTCCAGGTCAGCCTTATCGTCGACGACTACAAACTGCCAGGCACGCTGGCCCTTGGAAGTAGGAGCCATCAGTCCTGCACGTAATATCATCTTCACATCGTTGCCGTCAATCTCTTCCTCCGTGAACTGGCGGTGTGAACGGCGCATTTGTACCAAATCCTTGAATTCCATATTGTCTTTCCGAAATTTTGCTGCAAAATTATAAAATAATTACGAATAAAACATGATAAATAACGATTTATTTGTATCTTTGCATCGATGAACGTCAAAGTCTATGAGCATGCAGCAGAGCTGCCTACCTTATCAGAGGGCAGTTATTTCCACAGCCGAGAACTGATGGAACTATGCGAGCACACTCCCCGCCACAAGCCCTACATGGTTGTGGTGACCGACGACGACGGAACGGTAAAAGCCCACATATTGGCGATAGAGCGCTACAGGAAGTCTTTATTTCCTCCTTATTTATATACTCACGTGCGCATCTTGGGGGAAGGCTCCTACCAACAAGATTCCGACGAACAGCTGTTCGGCATGATGGTTCACGCACTGACCGAGCGACTGCAACGGAAAGCACTTTATATCGAGTTCAGCAACCTGTCGCACAAGATGTTCGGCTACGGTTCACTACGCAGCAACGGCTATTTCCCCGTCAGATGGATGAGCATACACAACTCACTGCACTCCCGTACACCCGAGGAGCGTATTACGACCAAGCTGCTGACACGCATCAAGACTGCACAGCAACGAGGCATTACCACAAAAGAGGTAGAAACAGAAGAGGAGTTCCGGGCTTTCTCAAAGCTATTGAGACATCATAACTGGCTTAAACCCAAAAGGTATATCCCCGACGACCATTTCTTCCGCGAAATGATGGAGACAGGACACTGTCGGATTATCATCTCACAATACCACGAACATGTCATCGGATGCACCGTAACGGTCTATTCCAGAGACGATGCATACCTTTGGTATTCTGCAGCCAAGCGAAAAAGCTTTGCCACCTTACACCCCAATGCCGTCACATTCTGGGAAACCATCAAAAACGCACATAAGATAGGGCGTCAACACATCCGTTTCCTTGACGTAGGACTCCCCTTCCGCAAAAGCCAGTACCGCGACTTCATCCTCAGCTTTGGAGGCAAGGAGGTGAGCACCTATCGATGGTTCCGCATCAACATCCGATGGGTCAATGCCCTGGCTTCCTGGCTATGGAGGGAGTAACGCGATACAATAAATAGCGACGTGTTGCGTTATATATGCAATGAACACAAAGAAATTCATCATATTTACCCTACTCTTTGGGGTAGCCTGCATGATACAAGCCCAGACCTTCACGCTTTCCGGCAAGGTTAGCGACGACGAAGGAAACGCCATAGAACTGGCCACCATCTCGTGTCTTGACCAGGGAGCCGTCACCATGGCCAATCTCAAAGGAGAGTATTCGCTGAAACTGCATTCTGCCGACTCGGTGGTCATCAAATTCTCCATGGTGGGCTATCAGACACGAACCCGCGTATTACGAAACCCAAAGAGGAACCAGCGACTAATGGTAACGCTACACGCCATGAAAGCACTGGACGAAGTGGTGGTAACAGAGCGTCGCAGACAGACCACATCAACTGAGCAACTGGATACCAAAGGGTTGAAACAGACACCTTCAACAACAGGCAATGCCGTAGAGGAACTGGTACAGCAACAAGCCGGTGTGTCAACTCACAACGAGCTTTCATCGCAATACAACGTAAGAGGTGGTTCGTTCGACGAAAACTCTGTATACATCAACAACGTGGAAGTTTACCGTCCGTTGCTCATCCGAAGCGGACAACAAGAAGGACTGTCAATCATTAACTCTGACATGGTGGAAAAAATCGGATTCTCCTCGGGAGGATTCGAAGCGAAATATGGAGACAAAATGTCTTCTGTTCTTGATATCCAATATCGTCAGCCAACCCGATTCGAAGCAAACCTTCAGGCCTCTCTCTTAGGCGGAAGTGCATTTGTCGGATTCGGAAAGAAAGATAAATTCTCAATGAGTCATGGCATTCGATACAAGACCAACAGGTATTTGTTAGGCTCGCTGGAAACAAAAGGAGAATACAAACCAAATTTCCTTGATTATCAGACATATATCTCATATCAGCCAAACCAAAGGTGGAAGATAGACTTTATCGGTAATATTTCAGAAAATCACTACCAGTTCACACCGACGACAAGAGAAACTTCCTTTGGTACCCTACAAGACGTCAAGTCTTTCAAGGTGTACTTTGACGGAAAAGAGAAGGATATTTTCCGCACCCTGTTTGGTACATTACGCATACAACGAAATTTCACGACAAACACAAAAGTCAGTCTTTTGGCTTCAGCCTTCCATACCAAGGAACAAGAGACCTACGACATACAAGGTCAGTACTGGCTGGACGACACACAGACACAAGAGCAGTTGGGTGTAGGAACCTATATGGAACACGCCCGCAACTACCTGACGGCAGACGTGCAAAGTGTCAAGCTGACAACCAACCACAAAACACGCAAGCACGACATAGAGGCTGGCGTAACCTTTAAATGGGAGAAGATTTCGGAACAAGCCCGGGAATATGAGATGCGTGACTCCAGCGGCTATAGTATCCCCCACTCTGCGGACCGTCTGGACCTCATCTACTCTCTGGCCTCCAAAAACACCCTGAAAAGCACACGTATCGAGGGATACTTACAGGACACCTACCGATTCCAGTCGAAAGGAGAAAAACCTTGGTACTTCACCCTGAACTATGGTGTAAGAATGGCCAACTGGAGCTACAATAAAGAAACCATCGTGTCACCACGTATCTCGCTAGCTGCCATCCCGTCGTTCAATGAAAACATCACATTCCGTCTGGCTACTGGTCTCTATTACCAGGCACCGTTCTACAAAGAACTACGAGACACTTCGACAGTCAACGGACAAACAATCGTCACGCTAAACGACAAGATCAAGAGTCAGCGAAGCATCCACATCGTCGGCGCCTTCGACTACCGTTTCCGAATGGCAGAACGCCCCTTCCGCTTTACCGCTGAGGCTTATTATAAAATCATGAACGACCTGGTACCCTACAACGTGCAGAACATGAAAGTGGTGTACTACGGTGAGAACAAGGCCAGCGGACAGGTGGCCGGACTGGATTTGAAGCTATTCGGTGAATTCGTGCCAGGAACCGACTCTTGGCTGACATTGAGCATCATGTCGGCCAGACAAAAGATTAACGGGGTGAGCGTTCCGTTGCCTACAGACCAGCGATGGGGCATCAACCTGCACTTCACTGACTATTTCCCAGGAACCGAACGATGGAAGATGACACTCCGACTGGCTTATGCCGACGGACTACCCTTCGGTGCTCCACACCGCGGACTGGAATACCAACAGTTCAGGGCACCTGCCTATAAACGGGCAGACATCGGTATGAGTTACCTGCTCGTCGGGCAACCAGGCACCGCTCCTTCCCCCAGACATCCCCGTATCTGGCTAGGAATTGACGGTCTAAACATCTTTGGCATTTCTAACGTTAACTCCTACTACTGGATAACCGATGTTACCAACCGTCAATATGCTGTACCAAACTACTTGACTGGACGACAAATTAACGGAAAAATCGTTATTGAACTTTAAAGAGTGTTAATCCTTTGCGCATTTTTATTAAAAGGCGTGATATAACAAATAATAATTCATATCTTTGCAATTATAACATACAAAACTTAAAACGATATGACAAACAAACTATTCTTTATTCTAGCAAGTTCTTTGTTTATTGCTAGTTGTGCCAAGCACGAAATTGTTCCTCTTACACCACAGAACAATTCACAAAACACTACGCAGAGCGACCAACAAGCCACTAACGATAATGCGAAAAAAATTCTGGGCGATATCGATCCTACCCAGGAGTGGAACAGCATTAAAAGCGGAAGCGTCACCATTACGGCCGACGCCCAGTTGCAAGACATTGTCAAGATACAGATTCTGACAGAGTCGCCTATTCTCAACGAGAATGCCAAGGTATTGGCAGAAGCCAATGTCAAGAACGGCGAATCCGTAACACTCAGCTACGATGCTCCCAATGTCTACAGCCAGCTTATGGCTGCCTGTGTCAACAAGGATGGAATCTATTACCAGACTGTTTTCAACATTGGACAAACAAGAGTAAATTTTGCAAGCAGCGCACCATCACAAGTAGCCAGAAGAGCATCTGCCGACGATGCACCCTCGTTCACAACCCTTAAGTTGAAAAAGCCACGCCAGTCGTTCAATGCCCAGCGCACCGCGCATTCCAGCGAGAGCGCCTATCGTTTCTGGAAAGACTCGAAATGGGAGAACGAACAGATGTGGGATCTAGCCGACAAGCAGACCTTTGACAAGGGCTGGAAATTGGACGAGATGACAAACCGTGGACACATGTTCCGCGACATCAACGGTTTCGCCGATGGTGAGCAGGCCACTGTAGAAGCCATTGTCAACAGTGCGCTTAACAAATACGACAAATCCGGATGGAACGGCAAGAGAAACAATCTCAACTCCGTGCGCAACAGCGAGTATTTCAAGCAGAATGCCAACCACATCATCACCAACGGCAAGTCGCCAGTCACCTTGATTCCCATTCAAGCATACAATGACGAATTCAAGCAAGACCATATCTACTATTATTATTTTAAGGATGAGGACATCCCTGCCGGCATGAGCGAGGAAGACTATATCAAGCAACTTCCCAAGTTCAAGGCCATTCAAGTGGAGCGTGTACAAACCACTCCAGAAAGCAAGGCAGGTACCTTCTATAGGAGACAGGAGTTCCTATTGCCTTTCTTCAAGAACGCGCCCCAAGAAGGCGACAACGAGGCCAGTGCCATCTTCCCTGCCGGCTATAAGATTGGATTCCTGAACCAGAAATATAGCAGTGACTCTTATACAGCTACCAACAGCGGATGCGCCTATGGTAATGGCCTTATGAACTACGAGGTAAACCACTTTGGTCAGTTCTTGTCAGCCATGGATAAGTCGAAAGGCGGTAAGATTGAAGGTGGTATGGACTTCACCGACCCACGTATTGCCATGTTCACTGCCAACAACAAGACATATATGTGCTTCGAAGAAGGCTCTGACTGTAACTTCAGCGACATGGTGATTGAGATTTGCGGAGGCTTTGACGAAAAGAATGAGACTCCTGAGCCCGAAGCTGAAGCCTACACCATGTGCTTCGAAGACCGTCCCAACCAGGCCGACTACGACCTGAACGACGTCGTTATCCGCTGCATCCGCAAGAGCAAGACCCAGTTGCTGCTGTCACTAGTGGCTTGTGGTGGCAATGACGATGTCTTGATTCAAGGAGCAGAAGGATGGAACCATAACGGCAAAGAGGTACATGCTATTTTCAATGCTTCTGGAGCCGGGAAGGACGGCAACCGCTTCATCAACACCATGAGTGGCGGAACACGCCTCGAAGCCGTCTCTGCCCTCGTAACGGTACCTGAAGGGGTAACCATCCCACAATACCTGAAAGGCATCTATATCGAGAACAAAACTACTGGCAAGACCATTAAGATAGCGCAGAAAGGCGAGCCTCCCTTTGCCATCATCGTTCCGCTGGATTTCAGCTATCCCATGGAGCGACAGTGTATCACACAGGCCTACAAGAACTTTGTTCAATGGGCACAGAATGTCAACGCCTCAGAGGACTGGTATCTCTTCGAGGAGTCCGACAAGATTTTCCCCAGCCTATTCAAGAAATAACAAGGTATAGCAACCCATCAGAAGAGGGTATGTCAACATGCTGGCATACCCTCTTTTTTTTGATGAATTGTATAAAAAAGCCAAAAAAAGAGAGGTTTGCTTCGTTATGTGCACAAAAATGATTACCTTTGCACATTATTTATAATAATAAACAACAAACGACATGAAGATTTCACACATTGAGCACCTGGGCATTGCCGTCCAGAGCATTGAGGAAAGCCTGCCGTACTTCGAGAACGTGCTGGGCCTGAAGTGTTATAACATTGAAACAGTTGAAGACCAGAAAGTAAAGACCGCCTTCCTGAAATGTGGTGAGGTGAAGCTGGAACTGCTGGAGCCCACATCGCCTGAGAGCACCATCCAAAAATGGCTCGACAAAGGTAACAAGGGTGTACACCATGTCGCCTTCTGCGTAGAAGACGGTGTAGCAGAAGCCCTGGCAGTAGTCAACGAGAAGGGCGTCCGCCTGATTGACGAGAAGCCCCGTAAGGGAGCCGAGGGTCTGAATATTGCATTTCTTCACCCCAAATCCACCTGTGGCATTCTCACAGAGCTTTGCGAACACCCCGAGTAATCAATCAATAGGATAAAAAGTAAATCCAAATACAACAATGAGCAAACAATTAGAGAAAATCAAACAACTCATCGAGAAGCGCGAACAAGCCCGTCTCGGTGGTGGCGAGAAAGCCATACAGAAGCAACACGACAAAGGTAAGTACACCGCTCGCGAGCGTATTGACATGCTACTCGACAAAGGCTCTTTCGAAGAATATGACATGTTCAAAGAGCACCGTTGCCACAACTTCGGCATGGAGAAGAAGCAGTTCCTGGGCGACGGTGTCGTTGCCGGAAGCGGTACTATAGACGGTCGTCTGGTATTTGTCTTCGCACAGGACTTCACCGTACACGCCGGTTCACTGAGTGAGACAATGAGCCAGAAGATCTGCAAGGTCATGGATATGGCCATGAAGATGGGTGCTCCCGTTATCGGCATCAACGACTCCGGTGGTGCCCGTATTCAAGAAGGTATCAACGCACTGGCTGGTTACGCAGAGATCTTCGAGCGCAACATCCTGGCATCAGGTGTCATTCCTCAGATTTCAGGTATCTTCGGTCCTTGTGCCGGTGGTGCCGTCTACTCCCCTGCCCTCACCGACTTCACCCTTATGATGGAAGGTACATCCTATATGTTCCTGACAGGTCCGAAGGTTGTGAAGACCGTTACCGGCGAGGATATCGACCAGGAGCACCTGGGTGGTGCCTCTGTTCACGCATCCAAGTCTGGTGTTACCCATTTCACCGCAAAGACAGAGGAAGAGGCAGTAGAAATGTTGAAAACGCTGTTGAGCTACATTCCCTCTAACAACATGGAACTGGCACCCCGCAAGAAATGCACAGACCCCATTGACCGTTTGGAGGACTCACTGAACGAGATTATTCCAGAGAACCCCAACGAGGCATACGACATGTACAAGGTCATCACAGCCATTACGGATGACAACGAGTTCTTCGAGGTACAGCCTAAGTTTGCCAAGAACATCATCGTAGGCTTTGCCCGTTTCAACGGTCAGAGTGTCGGTATCGTTGCCAACCAGCCCTCATGCTACGCTGGTGTGCTCGACGTGAATGCTTCTCGTAAGGGTGCTCGTTTCGTTCGTTTCTGCGATGCCTTCAATATTCCTATCGTTTCACTTGTTGACGTTCCAGGATTCCTGCCTGGCACCGGTCAGGAGTACAACGCCGTCATCCTGCACGGAGCCCAGTTGCTCTATGCCTATGGTGAGGCTACCGTTCCCAAGATTACCGTCACGTTGCGCAAGTCGTATGGTGGCTCACACATCGTTATGGGTTCAAAGCAGTTGCACACCGACCTGAACTATGCATGGCCCTCTGCTGAGATTGCCGTTATGGGTGCCTCTGGTGCTGCTGCCGTTCTCTATGCCAAGGAAGCCAAGGCCAAGAAGGAAGCCGGCGAGGATGTCAAGGCCTTCATCGCTGAAAAGGAAGAAGAGTACAACGAGTTGTTTGCTAATCCTTATCAGGCAGCCAAGTATGGCTATATCGATGATGTCATCGAGCCTCGTAACACGCGTTTCCGCATCTGCCGTGCACTTGCTCAGCTTGCTACCAAGCGTGACGCGCTGCCCGCTAAGAAGCATGGAAACATCCCAATGTAATACATAACGTAATATTGTATGAAGAACGAAGTTTATGCTGCCATCGCATTGGCACTGCATGAGTTCAAGGGCAACAACGTCCACGACAAGGAGCCTGGCATCATTACGATCAATGAAAAGCAGACTCAGTGGAATGGCTATGCCCAGACTATGACCGCACATCCCTGAAAAGGAAAACAAGTAAACAAGAAAAAATGAAGAAAGATTATAAGTACACTATCAACGGCAACAAATACGAAGTTGCCATTGGTGATATCACAGAAAACATCGCCACTGTGACGGTGAACGGTGAAGAATACAAGGTAGAAATGGAACCGGAACCCGTTGAGGAAAAGAAGGTTGTCGTTCGCCCTGTTGCTGCTCAGGCAAGTGAGCCTGCCAGTTCAAGTTCGTCAAGTGCTAATGTCAACACCAACAATGCCATCAAGGCCCCGCTGCCTGGCATTATCACCGCCATCAACGTACAGGTTGGCGACGAGGTGAATGTTGGCGACACCCTGCTTGTGTTGGAGGCTATGAAGATGGCCAACAACATCGAGGCCGAGAAAGCCGGCAAGGTGACAGCAATCTGTGTAAAGCCTGGCCAAAGCGTCATGGAAGACGATGCACTAGTCGTGATAGAATAATCAACAACGATAAAAAAAGGCCGCTCGATGATTATCGGGCGGCTTTTTTGTTGATAGCACTCTGTTTACAACTTATTACCTTCTCCTGGGAAAACCACAGTAGGCTCAAACTGCTTGGCTTCCTCGAAATCCATCATTGCATAGGAGATGATGATACATACATCACCCACCTGCACCTTACGGGCAGCAGCTCCATTCAGACAGATACACCCAGAGCCCCGCTCACCTTTTATGATATAGGTCTCGAAACGCTCACCATTGTTGTTGTCCACAATCTGAACCTTCTCGCCGGCAATCAAGTTTGCAGCATCCATGAGATCCTCGTCAATCGTGATACTGCCCATATAGTTGAGATTAGCCTCAGTCACCGTAACACAGTGAAGCTTAGACTTCAACACTTCTATCATCATCTTTATCTTCTCTTTGACAATTTACGGTTTGACAAATTACTCCTTGTACTTGATGTGGTCAATGAGTCGGATAGGTGTCTTTCCGCAGTAGACGGTGATACAGCCAACCACATAAGGGGTATCATCCCAATTTTCCACATCTTGCAACGTGTTTCCATCGACGATAGAGAAATACTCCACATCCAAACCATCCACCGCATTGATGTCAGCAACGACCTTGTCATGAGTCTCCTTCACCGTGTGCTTCTTGGCATAAGCCAGACTGGACTTCAACGCCTTGTAGATGTTCGGGGCGATAGCACGTTCCTCCTTGGACAGCAAGGTGTTACGACTGCTGCGGGCCAGTCCGTCATCATCACGGACAATGTCACATTCCACAATCTGTACAGGTATTCCCAGGTGGCGCACCATAGCCTTGACAACGGCTATCTGCTGCCAGTCCTTTTCACCGAAATAGGCCCTTGTAGGCTTCACGATGTAAAACAGACGACTGACTACCTGACAAACACCATTGAAATGGCCAGGGCGATGGGCTCCCTCCATCACGGTAGACACCGGAGGATATTCGAAATGACGGTTATCTGGAGTTGGATACATCTCCTCCACAGAAGGAGCCAGCACATAGTCTGCACCACATTGTTCAAGCAGTTGGCAGTCGGCATCCAATGTACGAGGATAGTTCTTCAGGTCATTCTTGTCATTAAACTGTGTAGGATTAACAAACACAGAAACCACTGTTATCCCGTTCTCGGCAACACTGCGTCTAACCAGTGATGCGTGTCCCTCATGCAGGGCGCCCATTGTAGGAACAAGCCCTATTTCCTTTCCTTGCTTGCGGTCGTCAAACAACTGATTTTGCAGATCCGCAATCTTATTAAAAACTTTTATCATTGATGCATTAACGATTTTCGCATTTGTCTCTTAGCGGGTGCAAAATAACAACATTTTTATCAAATAAGGAAAAAATATCGTGAAAATATGCCAAATTCAAGCCTAAAAAAACTAAAATATGCACGTTTTTGTGGTTTTGTGAAATAAAATTCGTATCTTTGCAAAGAATAAATACTATAATATACAATGGCAAAGAAGATACTGTTCATCAATCAAGAGATTGTTCCCTATGTACCCGATAGCGATTTGTCACTTATGGGAAAAGCACTTCCCCAGGCTATGCTGGAGAATGGGCACGAGATTCGCACGTTTATGCCCAAATGGGGTATTATCAATGAGCGTCGCGGTCAACTGCATGAGGTAATACGACTCTCAGGAATGAATCTGATTATCGATGATACGGATCACCCGTTGATTATCAAGGTGGCTTCCATTGCCCAGACACGTATACAGGTCTATTTCATTGACAATGACGACTATTTCTCAAGACGTCAGATGACGGTCGATGAGAATGGCAAAGACTACACTGACAACGGTGAGCGCGCCATCTTCTTTGCACGTGGCGTCCTCGAGACGGTTAAGAAACTGCGCTGGGTGCCCGACATCATCCACGTCCAGGGATGGATGAGTGCCGTTGTTCCCCTCTACGTGAAAACAGCCTATCATGAGGAGCCCTCTTTCGCCAGTACGAAGGTAGTCACCTCGCTATTCCCCACAACGATGAACTCGCAGCTTGACGAGAACTTCAAGCAATGCATTGAGTTCCGCGACGCCAAGGCTTCGCTGCTGAAAAACTACAACGACCGGTTCGACTTCGAGGAGTTAAACAAACTGGCTATTGATTACAGCGACGGTGTGATAGCAGCCCATCAGAATGTCAGCGAGAGCCTGATGAAATATGCCGCTGACAAGAACATCCCAACCCTGGCCTATCCCGGAGAGGATTTCCAGAATGCCTACGAGGAGTTCTACGAGAAGATATAAAAGATATCATACAACATATTCAAGGATAATATCATTAAGATAAAGACACTTCAATGATGAGAAAACTGATTCTTGCAGCGATTGCGCTCACGACAGCGGCAATCGTTTCATGTAGTGACAATACCAGCACATTAGGCAACACGCTGACCATAGAGGCAGACCAATATGACGTGCTGACGGACACTTTTGACGTGGCTACCCGCTCCATCAAACTCGACTCCGTACTGTCCAACAGCGTTTATAGTTACCTCGGTCGACTGAAAGACCCAGAGACGGGTTCCTATATCACCAGCGACTACATGACCCAGTTCAACATACTGGACAACCAAGCATCTAAACTGTTCCCCGACGTTGACGAAATGATAGAAAAGGGAGCCGAGTTCCCGGGATATGCCGACTCATGCTATGTCTCCATCGTTATCAACAGCTATCAAGGCGACTCGCTGGCTGCCATGAAGCTGAGAATGATGGAGCTGGGCAAGCCCGTGGAAGAAGGGGTTATCTACTACACCAACTTCGATCCTGAGAAGAAAGGCTATATCCGTCAGGACGACTATGCCATTGAACAAGACTACGTCTATTCGATGGTCGACCTGACTAATAGTGACAGTCTGCGCAACGTTTACCGGACAAAAGGTTATTACGAAAGCATTGACATCCCCTTGAACAAGACATACATCGACAAGGATGGCAATAGCTATATGAACTACGGTACTTATATCATGGAGACCTATTATAAGCATCCGGAGTATTTCAAGAATTCCCAGACCTTTATCCGTAAGGTATGCCCGGGATTCTACTTCAAATGCATTGATGGACTGGGTGTCATGTCGGAAGTCGCCTACACCCAGCTAAGGGTTTTCTACCACTACTCCATCGGTGACGTAATCTACTCAGTAAGCCGCAATTTCAACGGAACGGAGGAGGTATTGCAAACTACCCATATCACCAACGACAAGACACGCATCGACCCCTTGGTTGAAGACGACGAATGTACCTATCTGAAGACGCCTGCGGGCATCTGTACGGAGGTTACACTGCCCGTCGAAAACATCAAGATGGGACATGAAAACGACTCGCTGACCTCTGCACGCATCGTTTTCAGCCGAATGACGGAGAAGAACGATTTCAGCGACTATGTATTGGAGGAGCCCACCAACCTGCTGATGGTGCCAAGCGACAGCCTTTACAGCTTCTTCGAACGTAACGGCATGCCCAACAACAAGACATCTTATCTGGCCACGTTCAACTCAACGTACAAGACCTATACATTCAACAACCTCTCCGCGCTGATTAACCACATGTGGGCACAACGCAACAAGACGCCCAACTGGAACAAGGTGATACTTATTCCCGTACAGGTGGAGACGACAGGTTCTTCTACAACAACGACAACTGTGGCTACCGTTTCCAACGAGATGAACATCAACAGCGTAAGACTGGTAGGCGGAAAAGCCAACAAGCACCAGCCCGTACGCATCAGTATCATCTACAACAGAGGATATGACTGATGGCAGATAATTTTCTGGAAAAGCACTACGAGGAGTACGAAGCGCGCAAGGCAGCCTATCTGCGTAAGAAGAAGCATCTGCCCAAAATAAAGCATCATCTTCCGGAACGTCCAGAGGATGATGCCTTATAGTATCTGACTCCTGGCGGTTGCCTATCCGACAATCGTATATTTCGCAAACTTCAAGAGCAGTTGCTTTGTGCCTGCATTCTTGAACTCCACGGTGGCTTTGGTGTTCTCGCCTGAGCCTTCAATCTTTATCACCCTGCCAATGCCAAAACGCTGGTGCTCAATGACGTTACCTTCTTGCAAGCCAATATTGCCGATGGCTGACTGGGCGCGTGGCGCCTCTTGACGGACAGGCACCAGACGAGGTTTCGGTTCTGCCATAAACTGGGTGGCAACAGGGCGTGGGTTCTGAACGGGACGACGGTAACTTGCGGAACTGCCAAAGCTCGGTGCTGTCGTACGGCTGCTCATACCAGGCAAGCCCGAATTTCCTTCTACCCGCAGCAGACTCGGGTCAATATCCTTGATGAATCGCGACGGGGTGTCATACTCCATCTTACCATAGCGAAAGCGGTTCTGCGCACAGGTCAGAATGCAATGTTTCTCCGCACGCGTGATGGCCACATACAGCAGACGACGCTCTTCCTCCAACTCACGGGCAGAGTTCACACACATGGGTGACGGGAAGATATTCTCCTCCAAGCCGACGACAAACACAGTGGGGAACTCCAGTCCCTTAGCCGAGTGGATGGTCATCAGCGTCACTTTAGACTGTTCCTCGTCGCCTTCGCTGTCCAAGTCGGTCAGCAAGGCCACCTCCTGCAAGAAGTCGCTCAGTCCCAGTTCCTCCTCGCGGCCTTCCTCCCTGCGACTCTCCACAAAGTCCTGCATACCGCCCAGGAACTCCTCCAGATTCTCCTGTCGCGACAAGTCCTCCGGGTTGTTCGAACTATATATTTCCTTGCTGATGCCACTCTCCATGATGATGCTGTGACCCAGTTCGTAGGCATCCTCTTGGGCGATTCGCGTCTGCCAGCCCTCTATCAGCTGTTTAAAAGTCTCCAGTTTCGTCAGCGTTCCCTTGGCCAATTTCAAGTCGAAGACGATTGGCTGACTGATGACCTGCCACAGGCTGACATTGTTTGCGTTGGCTGTCTCTACAATCTTACCCACCGTTGTATCTCCGATGCCACGAGCCGGATAGTTGATGATGCGTCGCAAAGCTTCCTCGTCATTGGGGTTTGCCACCACGCGGAAATAGGCTATCACATCCTTGATCTCCTTGCGCTGATAGAAGCTCAAGCCTCCATAGATACGATATGGAATACCATCCTTGCGCATCTGTTCCTCGAACGAACGGCTCTGGGCATTCGTACGGTAGAGAATGGCAAAATCACTATACTCACACCTATCCTGCCTGCGTAACCGTTTGATATCGTTGCACACGATGATTGCCTCCTCCTTATCGCTGTAAGCAGGCTTTAAGGTCAGGCGCTCACCCTGTTCGTTCTCGCTGAACACATCCTTGTGTATTTGTCGTTCGTTCTTGCGTATCAAGCTGTTGGCAGCCTGCACGATAAGTTGTGTCGAACGGTAGTTCTGTTCCAGCTTATACAACTTCGCACCATTGTACTGCTTCTGGAAGTCCAGGATATTGTCGATGTTAGCCCCACGGAAACTATAGATGCTTTGTGCATCGTCGCCAACCACACAGACGCGTCCATGCTCCTTGGTCAGTTGCAGCACGATGGCCTGCTGTGCAAAGTTCGTATCCTGATACTCGTCCACCAGCACGTATTGGAATCGCTCCACATACTTCTGGCGAATGTCCTCGTGGTCTCTCAGCAGCACGAAAGTATATACCAGCAGATCGTCAAAGTCCATTGCATTCGCCTGACGGCATCTTTCCGCGTACCTATTATATATATTAGTCACCATGGGGCGCTTATGCTGAATATCATCCTTCGCCCACGAACTGACGGCATACTGCTGAGGGAGCAGCAAGTGGTTCTTCGCCATCGATATACGGTCAGCCACCGAAGCAGCCTTGTACACCTTGTCGTCAAGTTGCATTTCCTTGATGATGCTCTTCACCAGCGAACGAGAGTCCGACTGGTCATAGATAGTGAAATTGGAGCCAAAACCAATCTGCTCAGCCTCAGCCCTCAAAATGCGGGCGAATACCGAGTGGAACGTTCCCATCTGCAGACGCATAGCACGCTCTTGGCCGACCAGTCTGCCTATGCGCTCCTTCATCTCACGTGCGGCCTTGTTGGTAAACGTCAGCGCGAGAATATTCCACGGAGCCATATTGTACTGCGCCAACAAATAGGCTATCTTATACGTCAGCACACGCGTCTTTCCCGAGCCTGCACCGGCAATCACCAGCTGCGGACCGTCGCAATATACCACCGCCTCCCGCTGACTCTCGTTCAGTTGCGCCAACAAACTATCGTCGAAATTTCCCATACTTTTTCTTTTAGCCCACAAATTTACAAAGAATCCATGAGATAACCAAATTTGTTTTCAGTTCTTCACTTACTTAATTCATCAATATGCCAAATTTTTGCATTTTGCCATATTACCATATTTTTCATCAAATTCTTTGCCGTTCCAGAATCTTTTACCCTTAATTCCGCAACACTTTGATTTAACTTTATTTATAAGTTCCTGAGCAACAAAAAGTTGCTCAGGATTTTGCCATGTCAGATTTTTCACTTATCTTAGTGTTGCAAATCAAAACAAGCGTAA
>Ga0256404_1002210_pt1 | contig 43813 bp, 36 predicted proteins | sample RumenRJG_01DNA_FD_185990 | JGI IMG/M metagenome (GOLD analysis project Ga0256404, IMG submission 185990) | Bovine rumen microbial communities from Lethbridge, Alberta, Canada - RJG_01 | ecosystem: Host-associated > Mammals > Digestive system > Stomach > Rumen | place: Canada: Alberta | collected... | reverse complement strand
CCATCGCCATCCAGCAGAAGGTGATCGCCCGCAATCCACGTTCCACCGTCGGCACATCCACCGAGATCTATGAGTACCTGCGGCTGCTCTATGCCCGTATAGGCCGCACCTACTCGCCCATCAGCGGTGAGGAAGTGAAGAAGCACTCCACCGAAGACATTGTCAATTGCGCGGCGCAATACTCTCCCGGCACCCGCTTCATGGTGCTTGCCCCTCTGCGCATAGGCAAAGACCGCACGCTGGCCAAGCAGCTGGAGATAGAATTGCAGCAAGGCTACAACCGCATCTATTATAATGGAGAGGTCATCAACATCTCCGACGCGGCCACCATGGCGGAGAAAGGCGAAATCTCCGATACGACCGACGGTCTGTTTCTCATCATCGACCGCATGTCGGTCAGCAACGAGAAGGATGCCATCAGCCGTCTCATCGATTCGGCCGAAACAGCATTCTATGAAGGCGACGGCTCGTGCAGGCTCGTCTTCCTGCCCTCCAACATCAGCTACGACTTCTCGCAGCGCTTCGAAGCCGACGGAATAAAATTCGAAGAGCCCAACGACAATATGTTCTCCTTCAACTCGCCACTCGGCGCCTGCCCCACATGCGAGGGCTTCGGCAGCATTATCGGCATCGACGAGAAACTCGTCATCCCCAACACCTCGCTCAGCGTGGCCGAAGGCTGCGTGCAATGCTGGCACGGAGAGCGCATGGGCGAATGGCAGAGGGAATTCTGCCGCAGGGCCAAGCGCGACGACTTCCCCATCTTCAAGCCTTACTATGAGCTGACACAAGAGGAGAAGGACCAGCTCTGGCACGGTCTGCCTTCAGAGGCCAACGCCGATATGCACGACAAAATCTGCATCGACAGCTTCTTCCAGATGGTGAAAGAGAACCAGTACAAGATTCAATACCGCGTCATGATGAGCCGCTATCGGGGCAGGACCATCTGTCCCGACTGCCACGGCACGCGCCTGAAGAAGGAAGCTACATGGGTGAAGGTGGGCGGACGAAGCATCACCGACCTCGTGCAGATGCCTGTCAGCGAACTGCAAAAGTGGTTTGACAATCTTCAACTCGACAGTCATGACGCCGAAGTGGCCAAACGACTGCTGGTCGAAATCAAGAACCGACTGAGATTCCTCAACGAGGTGGGACTGGGCTACCTTACCCTCAACCGACGCTCAAACACGCTGTCGGGTGGCGAGAGCCAGCGCATCAACCTCACCACGTCGCTGGGTTCCTCCCTGGTAGGCTCACTCTACATCCTCGACGAGCCGAGCATTGGTCTGCACAGCCGCGACACCGACCGATTGATAAAGGTATTGAAGGAATTGCGCGACCTGGGCAACACGGTCATCGTGGTAGAGCACGACGAGGAAGTGATGCGTGCCGCCGACTGGATCATCGACGTGGGTCCCGACGCCGGACGACTGGGCGGTGAAATCGTCTACGAAGGTCCGGTACCCGAAATCCACAATTCTCCCGAAGACAACGAGAGTCTGCTCGACAAATATCCACGCTCCCACACCATACAGTATCTCACTCATTCGGAGACCATTGAGGTTCCGAAGAGCCGCCGGGCCTGGAACCAGAGCATCATCCTCTCGGGCTGCCGCATGAACAACCTCAAAGGCATCAATGTAGAGTTTCCGCTCAACGTTTTGTGCGTCGTGACGGGCGTGAGCGGTTCGGGAAAGTCCTCTCTCGTGAAAGGCATCCTCTACCCTGCCCTGAAGCGCCATTTCGACGAGGTCTGCGACGCACCAGGCGAATACACCTCGCTCAGTGGCGACTGGCAAAGCATCAAGCACGTGGAGTTTGTCGACCAGAACCCGATCGGTAAGTCGACGCGCTCCAATCCCGCAACCTATCTGAAGGCCTACGATGCCATCCGCCTGCTTTTCGCCGAACAGCCTCTGGCCAAGCAGCTGGGCTTCACGCCACAGTACTTCTCCTTCAATGCTGAAGGCGGACGCTGCGAGGAGTGCAAGGGCGCTGGCGTCATCACGGTCGAGATGCAGTTTATGGCCGACTTGGTTCTGACCTGCGAGGCCTGCCACGGCAAGCGGTTCAAGCACGACATCCTTGAGGTGCGGTTTGAGGGAAATAACATCAACGACGTTCTGAACATGACCGTCTCCGAAGCCATAAGCTTCTTCTCTCAGTACAATCAGAAGAGCATCGTCGACCGCCTGCAGCCACTCGAGGACGTTGGTCTGGGATATATCAAGTTGGGACAGAACTCTTCCACCCTCTCCGGCGGCGAGAACCAGCGCGTGAAGCTGGCCTACTTCATTGGCCAGGAACGACAGGACCCGACGCTCTTTATCTTCGACGAGCCTACTACGGGACTTCACTTCCACGACATCAAGCGCCTGCTCCATGCCTTCGACGCGCTTATCGAGCGTGGCCACAGCATCATTGTCATTGAGCACAATCTCGACGTCATCAAGATGGCCGACTACATCATCGACTTGGGTCCAGATGGTGGCGACAAGGGCGGACAAGTTGTATACGCCGGAACGCCGGAAGGAATCGTCAACTGCAAGGAGAGCTTCACCGGACAGTTCCTGAAAGACAAGCTATAATCCTGCCATCGTTATGAGGACAAAGCTCCTTACCACAATAGACAACACAAAAAAATCCCCTCTTTCCTTGGCGCAGGAAGCCAGGAAAGAGGGGAAGTTTATTTCTACGAAGCGCTACTTGCCTTGCCGCTCATCAGCGCGTTTCTTCTTGACGAGAGCTATCTCCCGCCTCATCTTCTTACTCTCAGCCACCACTTTGGGCGAGAGCCAGATCAGGGCAATCACGTTAGGAATGACGATGAAGAGATTAAATGTATCGGCCAACTCCCAGATGAGCTCAACCTTGACGACCGATGCCACTACCACCAGCACCATCACGACAATGCGATAAGCTACAATGGGGCGTTCGCCGAAGAGATAACGCACATTTTGCGCTGCAAAGAAATACCACCCGACGATGGTGCTCATGGCGAAGAAGAATAGGGAGATGGCAATGAAGTAATTGCCGGCAGCGCCGAATCCGGAGTCGAAAGCAGCCTGCATGATACGAATGCCAACGAGATTCGTACCGCCATCAAGTACACCGCTCAGAAGCAGCACGAGTCCAGTGAGCGTACAGATGAGCAAGTCAACACCGATACCGATGATGGCTATCAATCCCTGCTCATAACAGTTGTTCACCTTGGCTATGGCATGGGCATGGGGCGTAGTACCCAGACCGGCCTCATTGCTGAACAGTCCGCGGCTGACGCCGTATCTCACTGCGCTCATCACCGAGATACCCACTGCGCCACCGGCACCAGCCTCAGGCGTGAAGGCATAACGGAAGACCTCAACGAGCACCGCACCCAGTCGGTCGCAACGCATGCAGATGAAGATTATGGCGCCCAACACAAAGAGTCCGGCCATAAACGGAACCACGCTCTCGGCGAAGGCTGCAATGCGGGTGATTCCGCCCGACAGCACGAGTCCGACGAAAACGGTCAATACCAAACCTACATACAAAGGATTGATGGTATTGGGGAAGATGGAGGTGATGGCATCCGAGATGGAATTGGCTTGCACCATAATGCCGATCATGCCCAAAGCGAGAATGAAGAACACAGAGAACACACGCGCCAGCCAACGGGAATGCAAGCCGTTCTGAATGTAGAAGGCCGGACCGCCGACAATGTGGCCCTCAGCCGTTCGCGACTTGTAGAGCTGACCAAGAATAGCCTCAGCAAAGTTGGTCGACATACCCAGAAGAGCACTCACCCAAAGCCAGAACAGCGCTCCCGGACCGCCCATGAGCAAGGCCATGGCCACGCCGACGATATTTCCTGTTCCCACCTGCGAGGCAATTGCCGTGGAGAGAGCCTGCAAGGGACTCATGCCGCTATGCTTGCTGGCCTTCTCATGCTTTCCGCTCTTCGAAAACAGCATGCGCAACGCAGAGAAGTAAAAACGGGGGATAAATTTCAGACGGAAGGTAAAAAACAAGCCGGCTCCCAGAAGAATAAAAACAAGTACCGGACCCACAAAATCACTATTCAAGGTCCTTACAAAGTCGTATACGCTACTTTGATTCATAGAGAAAAAAGGTTTATTAGTTGTTAAGTTCGGCTACAAAAATAGCAAATTTAGCCAAAACAACAAAAATAACAAACACTTTTTTATTCTCTCTTTACCAAAATTTCTTTCTCATAAAAGGATTGCGAAAGCCCTCAAAAGTATCCTTTACAGACCAAAACCCCTCATTAAACTCATGCGAAGGATCAGATATTCCTAATGTCTACATAGCCGTGCATGACGGCATAGATCGTGAGTCCGCTCACGCTGCGTATGCCGAGCTTGTCCATGATGTTCTTGCGGTGAGAGATTACGGTCGTCAGACTGATGCAGAGCATATCGGCGATTTCCTTATTGATATATCCCCGAGCAATAAGCGAGAGCACCTCCACCTCGCGGTCGCTGAGCGTTCGTTGCTTATCAGAGCTGACTTGCGGCAGAGGCGGGAGATTGCGGCCTTGACCATGGGCATGCTGTTCCAGTTGGAGAATATTTCTCACGAGCATCTTCTCGTCCTGATTGGTGCAAATACTGTGGAAGCCGGTCAGCCATGTCGACGGATCGGTCTGAGTCGTCAACACGATGGTCCGCACCCGGTGTTGGGCAAAGAAGCTCATGTTGCCCACCACCACGTCCTGCGCCGCAAAGAAATGGACATACTCTTCAGGATGATGGGCCAGGAGCTGACTCATCGTGCCGAAGACATCTACCTGCAGAATGGGCATCACGTCCTCAAGAATCTGCCGCAGTCCAATCGTGGCAAGCATGTTGGCGTCGATGATGGCGCATTTAGGTTGATGGTTGATCTCTGTCATAGCCGCAAAAAATTACAAGAAAGGAGCCAAACGTTTGCCCACCCATCCACGGAACTTCTGCCAGGGAGTGCGCCACTGGTCCCAACGCTGCTCGGTCATCAGCCAGCAGTCTTTCTTCTCGCGCTCAAAGAGTGAGTCGAGCTCGCGGGTCGTGCAAGGATCCACGATGACCAGATTCTCCTCGTAGTCGAAGTTCAGAGAGCGGGCGTTGAGATTGGCTGAGCCCACGGTGCAGAACTGACCGTCGACCATAATGATCTTTGTGTGATGGAAACCGGGCGTATACATATATATATTACAGCCTGCCTTCATCAACTTGTGGGCATTATAGAATCCGCAGTCGGGAGTCAGAGGGATGTCACTGCGCGTGGAGAGCATGATATCCACCTTGACACCACGCTTCACGGCGTTCTTCAGCGCCCGCATCAGCGTGGGATTCAGCGTGAAGTAGGGATTGATAATCTTGATGGAATCGTGGGCATCGTTGATGGCATCGGTATAGAAGGTACGGATGATGTCGTTGCTGACGCGTGGTTCACGGTTGATGACGCCGACCATCTTCTTATATCGGGTGGCGGTGGTATCCGGCTTCAGTCCTTCGAAGTAGTCGGCCGGACGGTAGCCGCGATAGTATTTGGCGCCATGAACGTTCTGACCGGAGACCTTATTCCATATCCGCAGGAAGATGGCCTGCAGCGTGTTAACCTCAGAGCCGTCAAGCCGACAGTGCATGTCGTTCCAGGAGCCAACCTTCTTCGTTCCCTTAATGTAATAATCGGCCACATTCATGCCACCCGTATAGGCTATCTTTCCGTCGATGACCACAATCTTGCGATGGTCGCGCGAGAGGACATGATTTACCCACGGGAAAGTGATGGGATCAAACTTGTAGATCTCAATGCCTTCAGCGCGGATAGAGTCGAGATGACTGCGCTTCAGCGGACGGTTGTTGGACGAATTGCCGAAAGCATCGAAGAGAGCGCGCACCTCCACGCCCTCCTTGGCTTTCTGACCAAGGAGAATGAACAACTCACGGGCGATGGAATCGTTGCGGAAATTGAAATATTCAAGATGGATGCTGCTCTTGGCCTGACGGATGGCGGCGAACATGTCGTCGAACTTCTCCTGGCCCGTCATCAGCAGAACGACGGAATTGTCGTGGGAGAACTTCACGCCATGCTGCCTCAACTGGCCGACGAGCATAGAATCAGCTCGCTGCGAACCCATGTTCACAGCAGAACCGTCGTGTCGCTGAGCCCTCACAGGCTGAAGAAGGCACAAAAAGAGAAATAGGAGAATAGAATACTTTATTCTGAAAATCATTCTGTTGGTTTTACATTAACGCCGCCGCGTAGCTGTCGACAATGCCGAGAAGATGATTCTCGCTATCGGTGACCAGCACTGAATGGATCTTATGCCGATGCATGATCTTCTGCACTTCGGTAATCTTCGTCTTGGGCGGCACGGTCTTCGGCTGCCGTGTCATGATGTCGGCCACCGTGTGGTCGAAGAATTGCGCCTGCCAGCGCTCCATGGCCCTGCGGATGTCGCCGTCGGTGATGAGTCCCGTCACCCTGCCGTCAGCATCGAGCGAGACTCCCAGGCCCAGTTTGCCTTTGCTCACGTCGATAATAGCCTTGCCCAAGTGCATGTCCTCGGGAATAATCGGCAGGTCGTCCGTGCGCATCACGTCCTCGGCTGTCGTGAGAAGCTTGCGGCCCAACTCTCCACCAGGATGGAACTGAGCGAAGTCGCGCGGCTTGAAGTTGCGTATCTGCATCAGCGCCACTGCCAAAGCGTCGCCCATAGCCAGGGCGGCTGTTGTGGAACTCGTGGGAGCAAGATTGAGCGGGCAGGCCTCGTGGCTCACCCACACCTTGATATGGCACGTTGAGTATTTGGCAAGCAAAGATTTGGGATTGCTGGTCATGGCGATAATAGGGATGTGCATGTGGAGCACCATCGGGATAAACCGCAGCAACTCATCGGTCTGACCGGAGTTGCTCAGCGCCAGCACGACATCCTCTGAAGTCATAACGCCCAAGTCACCATGGTAGACATCGAGAGGATTGATAAAGAAAGCCGGCGTACCGGTAGAAGAAAGCGTTGCCGCAATCTTCGCCCCTACGTGGCCGCTCTTACCGACCCCCGTAACGATAATCTTACCCTTACAATGATACATCATCGTAACGGCTTTCTCGAAGTTGTCGTCGAGCTGTGGAATAAGATTCTTCACAGCCTCAGCCTCGTCGGTGAGGCATTGTATGGCATAATCCTTGGCCTTGGCCAATCTTTCTGAAAGTGCAGTCATCAGTCTTTCTTCAGCAATTTCTCAATCAGTGGTTCCAGTTTGTCAAGTTGCAGCATATTGGCAGCGTCGCTCAGTCCTTGGTCGGGATTGGGATGCACTTCAAAGAACCATCCCGTAGCCCCGAAGGCCTTTGCGGCCAATGCCATGGGCTCAACAAACTTGCGGTCGCCAATCGTCTTTCCGTCACCGGCAGAAGGACGCTGTACGCTGTGGGTACAATCCATGATGACGGTAGAAACAATGTGGCGCATATCTGGAATATTTCTGAAATCGACCACAAGATTGTTGTAGCCGAAGCAAGAACCACGCTCCGTAAGCCACACCTCCGACGCACCGCCATCCAATGCCTTTTCTACAGGATACCGCATATCGCGGCCAGAAAGGAACTGGGCTTTTTTGATATTGACAGTTTTGCCCGTTTTGGCGGCAGCAAGAAGCAAATCAGTCTGGCGACAGAGGAAAGCCGGTATCTGAATTACGTCACACACCTGCCCAACGGGTTCTGCCTGCCAACTCTCGTGAATATCAGTTGTCAGACGCAATCCGTATTTATCCTTCACGTCACTAAGCATCTGCAGGCCCTTGTCGATTCCCGGGCCGCGGAAAGAATGGATCGAAGTACGGTTGGCCTTATCGAAAGAGGCCTTGAAAATAATGTCAATACCGAGACGGCCATTGATTTCGACTAACTTCTGTGCTACAGTATCAAGAAGCTGAGAGGACTCAATGACGCAAGGACCGGCTATAAATACTGCTTTTTCCATCATGATGTGAGTTCTTGTATTGCAAAGGTAAATAAAAACAAACAAGAAGCCAACTATTTAACAATTATTTATTCAGGAACTACTGGGTTAAAACCATTCTGCCAGAGTTATAAAAGAAGAGCAGCCCTATCAATCCGCCCCTCGCTTCTACTGCGTTTAGGTATTATGTCTGACTCTCCACTATCGATATATCTGATGGTAATGGCCTAAACAGCGCTGATTGATGGCGACCTGACGTACGTCGGACGACATGAAGAAATAAAGAACACAAAAAACTGCGGAGAGCTGAACAATCAACTCTCCGCAGAATGCGAATTATTTGTAAGACCCTAGGTCAGAAGTTCCACCAATGACGCTTCTTGGGCGGCTGCTGGGACTGCAAGCCCATGCTGCTGCGGATGATCTGACGATAGGACTTGTGTTCGGATATAATCTGATAGATCTCGCCCCAGTCGGGAAGTCCACCCACCATTGCGTCGTCGATGAAGACGTCGGCCTTTATCTTGCGGCTAAAGTGAGCGTTCTTGGTCACGTCCTCTTCGGGATAGTCCTTGTTGACCGCCCAGAACTCAACGCCTCTCTCACGACACCACTCAATGGCATCGTCGAGCAGTTTGCCTTCGCGAACGGTCCAGAGGATCAACTGGTGACGGTCCTTGATGAGCTGCCGCAAAGTTTGTGTGGCAAAAGGGATCTCGCGACCAATTTCCGGGTAGCGGTGTTCTACGATTGTACCATCAAAATCTACAGCAATCTTCATTACGATACGTCCTCAATTAATGTTTGAAGGAATCATCGTTCTTGTTGCTGTAATGGCTGTTGGCGTAGGAACCGTAGCCATGGCTGTAAGGCGACGTGTACGAATTGTAAGAACTGTATCCATAACCCGGTTTGCCGTAGTTGCCATAGCGGCCATAACGTCCGTAACGACCGTAGCGGCCATAACGTCCATAGCCATAGTAGTAGCCGTACTTCTTCTTGGAGAGGTCGATACCATTGATGACAACGCACATGCTGGGAAGCTTCTTCTCGTAGGCGAGGCTGTTGATGTAGCCGAAGCTCTCCTTTGCAGTGTAGTCGGCACGGCAGACCACCACAGAGATATCAGCGACGCGGCCAATCTGCAGGGTATCGGTAACAAGACCCACAGGAGCCGTATCGATGAGGATGTAGTCGTATTCCTTCTTCAGAATCTTGAAGATCTTATCCAGTGAAGAATAAGTCAGCAACTCGGCAGGGTTGGGAGGAATAGGACCGGCCATAAGGAGCTCGAGGTTGTTGTTGACACCAGAGGGAACGATCTGTCCCTGAATATCCTCAAGCGTGGGCTCTTCAAGAGTCAGCAAGTTGGTGATACCGTGGCGACGGTCGTCGATCTCGAAGAGCTCGGCCAAACGAGGCTTACGGATATCCAAACCTACGAGCAGCACCTTCTTGCCCAGCAAAGCGAAGCTGACGGAGAGGTTGGCTGCGATAAACGTCTTACCCTCACCAGAGATGGAAGAGGTGAAGAGGATGGTCTTCTGCGTCTTGCGCAACATGAACTGCAAGTTCGTACGCAGCGAGCGGAAGATTTCCTCCATGGCGTTGTTGGTATTCTCGTGCACGACGATGTCGGCCTTTGTCTTTGCAGCCTCGGTAGCGACGGCAACGTCAGCAACGATGGGCAGCTTGGTGAGACGGGCAACGTCATCGTGACCCTCAATCTTATAGCGGAAGAACTGAAGGATGATCAGAATCAGGGCAGGAAAAGCCAAACCGATCACCAGAGCGACGAGCATGATCAGGCTACCCTTGGGGCTCACCTTGCCATTGACCTCGGGCATATCGATCAGCTTACCCTTATTGGCTGTAGCGGCAAGAGAGATAGAGTTCTCCTCACGCTTCTGCAGCAACATCAGGTAAAGACCAGACTTCACTTCCTGCTGACGGCCAATCTGGCTCAGCATACGCTCCTGCTCAGGAGTCTCCTGAATCTGGCTCTCATACTTGCCCTGCTGAGAGGCCACCGAACTGCGCTCAATCTCCATGCTGCGGCGAGACTGGGTCATGGCGCGACGGATACTGTTGTTGAGGTCATCGAGCTGGGCGGTAAGAGGAGTCACCGTAGGAGAATTCTCAGAAGCTGAACGCAGCAAGCGGTTGCGCTGCAAGACGATTTCGTTGTAGCGGTTGATAAGAGCCGTTGCACTCTGGTCGCTCAGACCCACGTTGGAAGGCAAGGTCTGATACTTATTGGCAGGCTGGTTCATGTATTCCTGCAAAGAGCGAAGCAGGTCGATCTGCGTGTTGGCATCGGCGAGCTTCTGGTCGTAGGCATTGGCATTCTGCACAGCCTGACCGGCATTGAGTTTCAGCTCTACCATGTTGTTGCGCTTCTTGTAGTTTTCGAGCTGGCTCTCGGTAGAACCCAACTCAGCATTGATCTTTTCCAGACGACTGTTGATGAAGGCCTCGGTGTTCGTGGCAATCTCATTCTTGTCGGCGTTGGCCTGCTGGTTATAGGCGATAGTGAGCTGCTTCAGATAGTCCTTGGCACGATCGGGCACCTCGTCATTCAAAGTCAGAAGAACAATAGAGGTGTTCTTGTTGGTCTGTGTGGCAGAGAGCTCACCCACATATTTATAGGCAGCCATATCCGGTGAGACGATGCTCACCTTCAGCTCTGAACCATCCTCCATAGGAGTGGTAGAATTGGCCACGAAAGTGATGATACCTGCACGGGTACTGATCGTAGCGGGCAGAGAAGGCAGGTCCTTGTCGATTCCATAAGGGCCAGAAACTGAATTGTTGCGGCCGGGAACGTAGTAAGTTCCAGATACGTGGTACTTGCCGTCCTGACGGGTAATCACAAGGTTAATGGGCGCATTGATAGACTCCAGGTGTCCCGGATCAACGTCCACCGAGATAGGCTGGTTCTTGTAGAGGACGTTCTCCTTCACACGTCCCTTCATGCGATAAGAGACATAAAGCTTCAGATCACGCACAGCCTGCGCAGCAATCGAACGCGAGGTCAGAATCTCCAGCTCATTGTCGATACCATTGGAGTTGGAGATCAAGCCCAACGTATTCGTATTCAATGTGCTGTTGTTTCTGTTTCCCATGCCCTGCTGGGAATCGTCTTTGATGAGAAGCTTTGCACTCGCTCTGTAGACAGGCGTCGTGTAGCGCAAGTAAATGGCTCCACAGCCCAGACAGATGATAAGCGAAACCAGAAACCACTTCCAATTCAGGACAAGAGTGGTGTAGATAGCGGCAAAGTCAATGGCTGACTTTTCCTCTTCCGGTTCCTGGACAACAACTGGAGTTGCCTCTAAGTTTTTGTTTTCTTCCATTATTTGAATAACGTTATTGTTTTTTCTTTTATACCTTATTATTTATTATCAGCCGCGACGGTTGACCAAATCCAGAAGATACTTACCGTAATTGTTCTTCTTCATCGACATGCCCAGCGCCTGCAGCTTCTCAGCGGAAATCCATCCTTTGTTGAAGGCAATCTCCTCAAGACATGCCACCTGGAGTCCCTGACGCTTCTCTACGGTCTCGATGAAGTTGCCTGCCTCATAAAGGCTGTCGTGCGTGCCGGTGTCGAGCCATGCGAAGCCGCGCTGCAGGATACGCACCTTGAGGTTCCTCTGGTTTAGATATTCCTGATTGACCGATGTGATCTCCAATTCGCCACGTGCGCTGGGCTTCACATTTTTGGCTATCTCAACAACGCTGTTTGGATAGAAATACAGGCCAACCACGGCATAGTTGCTCTTCGGATGCTCTGGTTTCTCCTCGATGCTCAGGCAGTTGCCCTCGCTGTCGAATTCGGCCACACCGTAACGCTCCGGGTCGTTGACATAATAGCCAAACACGCTGGCCTCATTGTTTTCTTCGGCGTCCTTCACGCTCTGGCTCAACAAACCGGTAAATCCTGAGCCATAGAAGATGTTGTCGCCCAAAACAAGACAGACGCTGTCTTTACCGATAAACTTGTCTCCGATAATGAAAGCCTGTGCCAGACCGTCGGGCGAGGGTTGCTCGGCATACTCAAAACGCACGCCCAAGTCACTGCCGTCGCCCAGCAAGTGCTTGAATCCAGGCAAATCGAAAGGCGTAGAGATAATGAGAATATCCCTGATACCTGCAAGCATTAGCACTGAAATGGGGTAATAAATCATGGGCTTATCATAGATTGGAATCAGTTGTTTGCTGATTCCTTTCGTGATGGGATACAACCTTGTACCCGAGCCACCTGCTAAAACTATACCTTTCATATAAATAGATAAGTACTTATTATTTTCAGAAATTAAGTATAAAAACGCGTTTCTGATCTAATGAGAAAGATCACGACAGCCTTTCTAAGGAGACTGTCGACAACGAGGTCAAGAGCACACGTTTTGATGCGCGGCAGATGACGCCACTGCCCCTTCTCATGTAAATCGGTGCAAAGGTAACATAAAAAAACCGAATACTGAAAATTAATAATATAAAAAAGTACCAAGTAGCTTAATTTTCAAAGAAACGACCCATTTTTCGGCCCAAGCAGCTGATCTTGGTTGTCGGACTAGTCGGACCAATCAGACCAATCAGACCAGTCGGATCAGTCAGACCGGTCGGATTAGTCAGACCAGTCGGATTAGTCAGATAACAACCAGCCGCATTACCGATTTTTTTTAATTTTCAATTTTCAACAGACAATCTTGAAATCAGCGAACATTTGCAATGTAGGCATTAAGATGTAAAAGACATTTGAAACTGCATGCATTCAATCCGCAGTCTAATTGATTATTCGGGCCTTAGGTGAGGACAAGGGACAAGAGAGAAAAAGCTAGAAAATCTTTTGCAAATTCAGCAAAATTAGATTATATTTGCACAAAGAAAAATATTCAAGCGACGACTATGAACAACAATTACACAACGAGCATTACCGGGAAGGTACTACTAATTTATACAGGCGGAACAATTGGTATGGGCCGCAACAAGCAGACGGGAGCGCTTGAACCGCTCGACTTCAATCATCTCATCGCAAAGATGCCCGAGTTTGAATATCTTCAGACCGGAATCGACGTGTATCAGTTTACGCCCCCCATCGACTCAAGCAACATGAGCCCTCGACACTGGGCCCAGCTCGTACGCATCATAGCCGAACGCTACGACAATTATGATGGATTCGTCATTCTCCACGGCACCGACACGATGGCCTACACGGCCTCTGCCCTCTCCTACATGCTGGAGAACCTTACGAAGCCCGTCATCCTGACCGGTAGCCAGTTGCCCGTGGGACAAATGCGGACCGACGGAAAGGAAAATCTCGTGACGAGCATCGAGATTGCCTCCATGCACGACGAGCAAGGCCACGCCATGGTGCCAGAAGTGTGCATCTACTTCAGCGGACGCCTCTTGCGCGGCAACCGCTCCACAAAGGAGAATGCCGACGGATTCAATGCCTTCGACTCGTTCAACTATCCTCACCTCTGCGACGCCGGTGTGAATTTTGATTTCCATACGCATCATATCCTCAAGCCCGACTGGGACAAGCCCATGATTCCCCATTACGCCATGAACACAGACGTGATCGTGTTCTCGCTTTTCCCGGGCGTAGATGAGGACATCATGCGCAGCATGCTCTACATGAAGGACCTGCGAGGCATCATCATGCGAAGCTATGGCAGCGGCAACGCCCCCCAGTCGCCATGGTTCATTCAGCTGTTGAAGCAAATGACCGAACGCGGCATCGTCGTTGTCAACATCAGCCAATGTATTGCAGGATTTGTTGAGATGAGCCGCTACGACACGGGCTATCATCTGCAGAGCGCTGGCGTAGTGAGCGGTTACGATTCAACCGTCGAGGCATCGGTAACGAAACTCATGTACCTACTCGGCAAGTACAACGACTATCATATCATTCGCACAATGATGTCGAGATGTCTTGCCGGAGAATTCACGACGCCCAAAAAGAACGGCAATCAATAACCCCTCCAGTTGTTGCAGTTTTACGGATGCGACGTTACGACCGCCACGTTCATTCGTGACAGTCGTCACGTTCATTCGTGACAGCCGTCACGTTCATTCGTGACAGTCGTCACGTTTGTTCGTGACAGCCGTCACGTTCGTTCGTGACAGCCGTCACGTCGCTTGGCTGGGGTTACTGAGAGTCAGCCCCTTCTGGGCTGATTGATTAGTTCTAGTCTTCCCCCAGAACTGTAGGAGCGGCGACATTCCTGCCAACGAAGGATTTACCAAAGTGTCCTAAAGGAAAGGATGTGTAATCCTCAGGAAGACGATACCTCAGAAATGCCGGGTACATTGGATCGAAGCGGACATGTGCCCGGTTGTGATAAGCAAGCAGGCCTTCTTTCTTGGCCGTCAGGAATGACGGCCCTCCTACCATTCGGTCCTCCTTTCAATCTTGGCCGTCAGGAATGACAGCCTTCCTATCGCCCTCCTACGGATATCTATCGAAATTTAACACTCCGATGTAAACTTCCATCCCTTCGTAGGGAGGGGCTGAGGGTGGTCTCTTTGTTCGTATAAGGGTAAGCCATAGAGAATATCTGGTTAGCCATTTTATATTAATTTATTTTCTAATTTCATAACCACTTGAATCACGGCGATTTAAGTATTTTTCGACATTTGTTTTCACGAAGGTCGCCTGCGATTGTCTCTCGTTGTTGTGGGTGTCGAGGGAGCCCGGAATGATAATTTTTCAATTGGCAGCATACTGCAGGGCTCTGCCGGAGGCAGTCCGCTTGATCAGAAAGTGCTTGTTAGAATTGAGATTGCGACTTCATAAAAAGTATAGAAATCATTTCTTTACAAAGATTTTTTAGTAATTTTGCAACGTGATATTCTATTTTTCAGCAACGGGCAATACCCGATGGGCTGCGCGTAAACTCAGCGAGGCCACTCAAGAAAGACTGGTATTCATACCAGACGCTATAGCTTCCCCCAGCAAGTTCAAGTTGCAGCCGGGGGAAAGGATAGGCTTTTGTTTTCCTGTCCACGGTTGGCGGCCACCTCTTGTCGTGAGGAAATTCATCAGCACGCTGCAGTTCGACGGTCCTACCGAGGGACATTATTGCTTTGCTGTCATCACCGCCGGCGACACTACGGGCGAGACCTTCCGCATCTTCGAAGACGACCTCCGCGCCAAAGGCATCAGCCTGCAGTCGCGTTGCGCCCTGCTTCTGCCCGAGTCCTACGTGGGCCTTCCCTTCATGGATGTAGACAAGCCCGAGCGCGAAAGACAGAAGAAAGACAAGGCCAACGAAGACCTGAAGGCTTATCTACAGACAGTCATCAACCGAAAGGCCAGTGACGGTCCGCTGTACATCGGTCGGTGGCCGCGAATCAACTCACGCGTGCTGGGCGCAGGATTCCTGAAACTCGTCGACGACTCGAAGTTCCACGTCGTGAGCAGCCGCTGCGTGAAATGCGGTATTTGCGCCGACGTGTGTCCGCAGAACGACATCAAAGGCGGACTGGGCTATGAGCCGCAATGGAAGCACGACGACTCCTGCCTCACCTGCTTTGCCTGCTATCACCATTGTCCCCATCACGCCATTGAATTCGGCCGACAGACGCACCACAAGGGACAATACTTCTATGAGAAAAGAAACTAACTAAAAATATGAAAAGATGAAAAAGGGAATCTTTATCTTCTTATGCTTGATGATGGCAGCCACCTGGGCACGCGCCTCACGGGTGAATCCTCAGCCAGCCGTCATCACCCAGAGCGACGGCTCGCAGATCACGGTCTATGCCCATGGCGATGCCGACAGCCACTGGTATACGCTGTCAGACGGTACGCTGCTCATGCACGAAGGCTACGACTACTACGTCGCAAAGGTCAGCCCCAGCGGCCAGTTGACCAACTCCAAAGTGCTGGCCCACGAGCCCGCCGTGCGCGACGCCAAAGAGGCCCAGCTCGCTCAAGCACAGAACCGCAAGCTCTTTGCCAAGCAGATTGAGGCCGCCAGCGATGCACGCCGCATCTCCATCGGCACAGGCAGACGCTACTTCCCCCACACGGGCTCGCCCAAGGCACTGGTGATTCTCGTCAACTTTGCCGACACGACATTCTCCGTCGCCGACCCGGTGAAGACCTTCAACCAGTATCTCAACTCCACCCTGCCCAACGGCGAACTGGAGAATTTCGGCAACAGGGAGAACCGCAACTATGGAAGCGTGCTGAGCTATTTCAAAGACATGAGCTTCGGACAGTTCACCCCGCAGTTCGACATCGTGGGTCCTGTCACCATGCCTCACGGTCTCGCCTACTACGGAGCCAACAACGACGCCCGTGTGGTGGAGATGATGACCTCGGCCTGCCAGATGGTCGACGATGATGTGAACTTTGCCGACTACGACGCCGATGGCGACGGCTACGTAGACCTTGTCTACTTCATCTATGCCGGCTACTCAGAGAGCTTCTCGCAGAACTCCTCCGATTGCATTTGGCCCCGTTCCGGCACCGCCAGTATCGGCACCTTCGACGGCAAGCAGGTGTGGCGCTACGGCGTCAACAATGAGCTCAACGGATATCCCGGCGCATTCAGTTCCGAACCGCTGAAGCGCGTGAACGGCATCGGACTCTTCTGCCATGAGTTCTCCCACACCCTCGGACTTCCCGACTTCTATCCCACGGTCACTTCGGCTCAGGTAGACAATCAGGCCATGGAATACTGGGACCTGATGGACGGAGGCGAATACCTCGACAACGGCTGGTGCCCCACGCCTTACACGCCCTGGGAGCGCGAGACGATGGGCTGGATGAAGCTCGACACGCTGTCTGAGGCACAATACGTTGAGATGCAGCCCGTGCAGGAGGGTGGAAAGGCCTATAAGATTTTGGGCGAGAATGGCGAGTACCTCATCCTGGAGAATATCCAGAAAGCAGGTTGGAACCAGCGCCAGTATGGCCACGGACTTCTGGTCTACCGCGTAGACTATCCCTACACATCGGTCAACCTCACCGACAATCCCAACAACACCTTGGGTAAGCCGGCCATGACTGTCGTTCCTGCCGACGGCATTCTGATCACGTCGTACAACACCAACGTCTCAAGGTCTGACTATACCAGCAGCCTCGCCGGTGATCCCTATCCCGGCACCAGCAACGTGACCGACCTGGAAAGCGTGACGCTCAACAATTCTACGCTCACCGACGCTCCCCTCTACGGCATCACTGAGGACACGGATAGCGGAACCATCGGCTTCGCCTTCAAAGACCGCACGCTGACCGCCATCGACATTGCAAACGTCAAGACTCCAGCCGACGGCCGCATCTACACCATCGACGGTCGCTATGCTGGCACCGACAGCAATCGTCTGGCCAAAGGTGTCTACATCAAGAACGGAAAGAAGATCATCGTAAAATAACCTTAACGGGTTTAGAAATATCCATTCGGTCGTACCGGGCGAAACTGTTCCGGTGCGACCGATTTTGCATAATCTAAGATCTCTAGGCTTTAATTCAGATTATTTAGTCTTACCATCTGATAAATAATCCCCGGCTAAGAGCCGTTTTATCACATAAAAACACTATCTTTGCAGAAAAGATTATTACGCTTATGAGATACTTAGATCCGCGAGCAGACCTCACTTTCAAACGCGTCTTTGGCGAGCATCCCGATCTTGTTATTAGCTTGCTCAACGCCCTTCTGCCTCTTGACCAGGAACATCAGGTCAAGAGTGTGGAATATATTCCTATAGAACTTGTTCCTGACAGCCCATTGAAAAAGAACAGCATCGTCGATGTTCGGTGTAAGGATGAAGAGGGACGTCAGTTCCTTGTAGAGATGCAAATGATATGGTCGGAAGAATTTAAACAACGTGTTTTGTTTAATGCTTCCAAGGCCTATGTGCGGCAGTTGGATAAGCATGAAGACTATGAACTTCTTCAGCCAGTCTACTCTCTGAATCTTGTCAACGAGATTTTCGAGCCCGACCTCCCCAACTACTATCACCAGTATTCAGTAGCCAACATAGACCATCCGGAGAAGATAATCGAAGGGTTGCACTTGATTTTCGTTGAGCTTCCGAAGTTCAAGCCTCAAAGCTATTCCGAGAGAAAGATGGAGGTATTATGGCTCCGTTATCTCACGGAGATGGGTGGTGCCAGCAAAGTGCCCCAGGAGTTTCTTGAAAATCCCGAGGTGAAGAAGGCCGTGGATATTCTTGAGGAGTCGTCATATTCCCCCGCCCAATTGGAAGGATACGACAAATTCTGGGACGCAGTGCGCACTGAGCGTACTTACTACAACAGTGCCCGTCGTCTCGGGAAAAAAGAGGGGTATCAAGAAGGACATGAGCAAGGACACAAAGAAGGACTTGAGCAAGGACTGAAAGAAGGGCTTGAGCAAGGACATGAAGAGGGTGCTTTGGAAGAAAGAAAGAAAAACGCCAAAGCAATGAAAGCCTTAGGAATACCTACCGAAAGCATTTCAAAGGTTACAGGGTTATCTGCTGAAGAAATCAACTCTTTATGACAATTACCCTCCATCAGCGCATTACAAATAATAAAATACAATATGGCGCATCTGACCATTTCTACAGATTGCTAGACTTCATAACAAGAGGCTTCATCTAATCATCGGAATGGTCAGGTGCGTCAGTAACTTAGTGTTCTAAAATCCCTTTTTATTGCCATCTTTCACCAAACTTTCGATTCAGGCCAAGACTGTAACAGAATTCTTTTGAACTTTTATCAAAAAACCTTTTCTAAGATTTCCGAGTTAAAGGATAATTCATTAACTTTGCAACATCGAAATAGAGGAAAAGAGATTCACACAATATTCATAAACATTTTAGCGAATATGATTATTTATTCAAAAGAAGTAGACAACATGTGCGTTGTCAAAAAGGGTGCCTATCACGGCCCTGCTCCAATTCCTGAAGAGGGTAAATGGATTCAGGCCAAGGAGATCAAGGACATTTCTGGCTATACCCACGGTGTGGGTTGGTGTGCTCCTCAGCAGGGAGCCTGCAAGCTCTCTCTCAATATCAAGGAGGGCGTGATTGTGGAGTGCCTCATCGAGACCATCGGTTGCACGGGTATGACCCATTCTGCTGCCATGGCTTCTGAGATTCTTCCTGGCAAGACCATTCTGGAAGCGCTGAACACCGACCTCGTGTGCGACGCTATCAACACCGCCATGCGTGAGCTTTTCCTGCAGATCGTCTACGGACGCAGCCAGAGCGCTTTCTCTGAGAACGGACTCGCCGTCGGCGCCGGTCTCGAGGACCTGGGCAAGGGCCTGCGCTCTCAGACCGGTACCCTCTATGGCACCATGGCCAAGGGTACTCGCTATCTGGAGCTCACTGAAGGCTACATCACAAAGATGTTCCTTGACAAGGACGATTATGTTTGTGGCTATGAGTATGTTCACCTGGGCAAGATGATGGAAGCCATCAAGAACGGCATGGACGCCAACGAGGCTGTGAAGAAGTTCACAGGCCGCTACGGACGCACCACCGCCGACCAGGGTATTGTTAAATCTATCGACCCACGTAAAGAATAAGGAGGAACCACAGTATGATTAGAAAAGTTCAATACGAGAGCCAGGAGCGTCGTGAGGCACAGGTCAACGCTGCGCTTCAGGCCAATGGCATCAAGAACCTCGAAGAGGCAAACGAAATTTGCGACAAACTGGGTATCGATCCTTATCAGATCTGCGAGGACACACAGCGCATCTGCTTTGAGAATGCTAAGTGGGCTTACGTTGCTGGTGCTGCCATCGCTATCAAGAAGGGCTGCAAGAGCGCTGCTGAGTGCGCCGAGGCCATCGGTATCGGTCTGCAGGCTTTCTGTATTCCCGGAAGTGTGGCCGACGACCGTAAGGTAGGTTTGGGCCACGGCAACCTGGCTGCCCGTCTGCTCCGCGAGGAGACCGAGTGCTTCGCCTTCCTGGCAGGCCACGAGAGCTTCGCTGCTGCTGAGGGCGCCATCAAGATCGCCGAGATGGCCAACAAGGTGCGCAAGAAACCGCTCCGCGTTATCCTCAACGGTCTGGGCAAAGATGCCGCACAGATCATCAGCCGTGTGAATGGCTTCACTTATGTTAAGACAAAGTTCGACTACTATACTGGCAAGCTGAACATCGTCGAGGAGATTCCTTACGGCAACAATCCTGCCCGTCTGAAGGTAAAGTGCTATGGCGCTGACGATGTACGCGAAGGTGTGGCTATCCTGTGGCACGAGAACGTTGATGTCTCCATCACCGGTAACTCTACCAACCCCACTCGTTTCCAGCATCCCGTTGCAGGCACCTACAAGAAGGAGCGCCTGGCTGCCGGCAAGCCTTACTTCTCAGTGGCTTCTGGTGGTGGTACGGGCCGTACGCTGCATCCCGACAATATGGCTGCAGGTCCCGCTTCTTACGGTATGACCGATACCATGGGGCGTATGCACAGCGACGCTCAGTTTGCAGGTTCTTCTTCAGTTCCCGCACACGTAGAGATGATGGGTTATCTGGGTATGGGCAACAACCCCATGGTGGGTGCTACTGTTGCCGTTGCCGTTCAGACCGACCTTCTGCTCAACAAGAAGTAAATTCAACATCTTTTCATATAAAGGGAGTACTTCAGCGGGTGCTCCCTTTTTTATTCACCGTCCTCCAATTATCTGAGCTGTTCTAGCAGAAAGTTGAAGTCTGCCTGTATTCTTATGAGCCTTTTGCAAACTAGGGAAAAGAAAAACTTGCAATACAGACGTTATTTGCAATCTTTTTTTTAACTTTGCATCATCGAATAATTATATTGAACGTTCAGTTTTGATAGAAAAGCATATTGTTTTAGAAGATATTGACCCCGTGGTATTCTACGGCGTCAACAACAGTCACTTGCAGATGCTCAAATCGTTGTTTCCCAAACTGCGCATCGTGGCGAGAGACAACGTTATCCGCGTGCTTGGCGATGAGGAGGAAATGGCCAAAGCCGAAGAGGATATAGAGAAGATGAGGATGCACGTGCTGAAATACAACAGCATCCAGGATGAGGACATTCTCGACATCATAAAGGGCAAACAGACCAAAGCCGATGGCGTGAAGGGCGTCATCTGCTACAGCATATCGGGTAAGCCCATCATGCCCAAGACCCGCAACCAGCAGCAACTGATAGACGAATATGCAAAGAACGACATGATCTTTGCCGTGGGACCGGCCGGAACGGGCAAGACTTATCTGAGCATTGCCCTGGCGGTGAGAGCCTATAAGGAGAAGACCGCCCGCAAGATCATCCTCTCCCGTCCCGCCGTTGAGGCCGGAGAGAAGCTCGGATTCCTTCCGGGCGACATGAAAAACAAGATCGACCCCTACTTGCAACCGCTATATGATGCGCTGGAAGACATGCTTCCGGCCGTGAAACTGCAGGAAATGATGGAGAAAGGCATCATTCAGATTGCTCCCCTGGCATTCATGCGAGGCCGTACGCTCTCTGATGCCGTGGTCATCCTCGATGAGGCACAAAACACCACGTCGGCACAGATACGCATGTTCCTCACGCGTATGGGCTGGAACACGAAGATGATCATCACGGGCGACATGACGCAGATAGACCTGCCGCGCGAACAACGCAGCGGTCTGGTGGAAGCTCTCAAAATTCTAAAAGGCGTGGAAGGCATCTCCGTTGTCAACCTCGACAAGGAAGACATCGTGAGAAACAAGCTCGTCACGCGTATCGTCAACGCCTTCGAGCGCCACGACAAGGCAATGAAAGAAAACAAGACCAACAAACAATAATAAACATGAACGCAATTACTAGAACCGATTTCCATTTTAATGGTCAGAAGAGTGTTTACCATGGTAAGGTGAGAGATGTCTACAACATCAACGACGACCTGATGGTGATGGTTGCTACCGACAGAATCTCGGCTTTCGACGTGATTCTTCCCAAGGGCATCCCCTTCAAGGGACAGGTGCTCAACCAGATTGCAGCCAAGTTTCTTGATGCCACAAGCGACATCTGCCCCAACTGGAAGCTCGCCACTCCCGACCCAATGGTCACGGTGGGACTGAAATGTGAAGGTTTCCGCGTGGAGATGATCATCCGCTCCATCCTCACCGGCAGTGCCTGGAGAGCCTACAAGGACGGCTGCAGAGAGCTGTGCGGCGTGAAGCTGCCCGAAGGCATGAAGGAGAACGAGCGCTTCCCCGAGCCCATCATCACCCCGACCACGAAGGCCGACGAGGGACACGACCTCAACATCTCGCGTGAGGAGATCATCCGTCAGGGCATCGTTCCCGCTGAGGACTATGCCATCATGGAGGACTATACCCGCAAGCTGTTCAAGCGCGGACAGGAAATCGCCGCTAAGCGCGGTCTGATTCTCGTCGACACAAAGTATGAGTTCGGAAAGCGCGACGGCAAGGTGTATCTCATCGACGAGATTCACACTCCCGACTCCAGCCGCTATTTCTATGCCGACGGCTACGAGGAGCGCCTGGCAAAGGGCGAGCCTCAGCGTCAGCTCTCCAAGGAGTTCGTGCGTCAGTGGCTCATCGAGCACAACTTCATGAACCAGCCCGGACAGGTGATGCCTGAGATTACCGACGAGTATGCTGAGAGCGTGAGCGAGCGTTATATTGAACTCTACGAGCACATCACGGGTGAAAAGTTCGACAAGGCTGCCGAGACCGGCGACGTGCTGGGCCGCATCGAGAAGAACGTGAGCGAATACTTGAAGCTCCACGAGAAATAATATTTAATGAGGAGTCATGGAGAAGGTCTGGAGGAAGCCACAACTGGCAACCACTTCCACACCTTCTCCATATTCCCTAAACTTAAAGGAATGTATCAACAGGAGAAAATCACCCCCTACTCCAACAACGAAAAGAAGAGCCAGCAGGTGGAGGAGATGTTCGACAACATTGCCCCTACCTACGACACTCTGAACCATCGCCTTTCGTGGAATATCGACAAGATGTGGCGCAACCGTGCCATCAATGCGCTGCAGCCGTATCATCCGCAGCGCATGCTCGATATTGCGACAGGCACAGGCGACTTCGCCATCCTCGCTGCCCGGAAGCTCCAGCCCAAACAACTCATCGGAGCCGACATCTCGGAAGAGATGATGAGAATCGGTGCCCAGAAAGTGAAGACGTTAGGTCTGGACAGCGTCATCAGTTTTGCCAAGGAAGACTGTCTGGCACTCAGCTTCCCCGACGACAGCTTCGATGCCGTCACCGCAGCGTTCGGCATCCGCAACTTCGAGAATCTTGATCAGGGACTGAAGGAGATTCATCGCGTGCTGAAGCCCGGCGGCCACCTGAGCATCGTAGAGCTGACCACACCGGTGACGTTCCCCATGAAGCAGCTGTTCACGATCTACAGCAACACGGTGCTGCCCCTCTACGGACGAATGATCAGCAAGGACCGCAGCGCCTACGAATATCTGACGAAGACCATCGAGGCCTTCCCGCAAGGCGAGGAGATGATGCGCATCTTCAACAAGGCTGGCTTTGCCAACGCCTCATTCCGCCGCCTCACCTTCGGCATCTGTACGATGTACCTTGCCGAGAAATAGCAACGCCACCGTACATTATTATATATAGAGCAACAGAATTAAAATTGACCTTTGTATGGACAAATACGGACTCATAGGATACCCCCTCGGCCACTCCTTCTCGATTTCTTATTTTAACGAGAAATTCGAGAATGAGCACATCAATGCCAAATACATCAATTTTGAGATTCCCTCGATAGATGGACTGACCGAAATATTGGACCGCAATCCCGAACTGCGCGGCCTCAACGTGACCATCCCCTACAAGGAACAAGTGATCAAGTTTCTCGACGCCATCAGTCCCGAGGCCGAAGCCATCGGTGCCGTCAATGTAATCCGCGTGACACACAAAGGCGACAAGGTCTTTCTGAAAGGCTTCAACAGCGACGTCATCGGATTCACCCGCAGCATTGAGCCGCTTCTCGAACCGGCTCAGAAGAAGGCGCTCATCCTGGGCACTGGCGGTGCGTCGAAAGCCATCAACTTCGGCTTGAAATCGCTCAACATGCAGACGATATTCGTGAGCCGCACGAAGCATGGCAACGGATTCATCACCTACGACAAGGTGACGCCCGAACTGATAAAGGAATACAACGTGATCATCAACTGCACGCCGGTGGGCATGTACCCCCACGCCGACGAGTGCCCACAATTGCCCTATGAGGCAATGGACACCCACACACTGCTCTACGATTTGATATACAACCCCGACGAGACGCTCTTCCTGAAACGCGGACGCGAACAGGGAGCAACGGTGAAGAACGGCTTGGAGATGCTTCTGCTGCAAGCTTTCGCCTCGTGGGAATTCTGGAATAGAAAAGACTAAAACACAAAATATAATGACCAACAGATACATGCAGAGAGGTGTGAGCGCAGCCAAGGAGGACGTTCACAACGCCATCAAGAATATCGATAAGGGAATCTTCCCACAGGCTTTCTGTAAAATCATGCCCGACATCGTGGGCGGCGACCCGGACTATTGCAACATCATGCACGCCGATGGTGCCGGCACAAAGTCGAGCCTGGCTTATATGTACTGGAAAGAGACGGGCGACCTGAGCGTATGGAAGGGCATCGCGCAAGACGCCATCGTGATGAACACCGACGACCTGCTTTGTGTGGGCGCAGTGGACAACATCCTCGTGAGCTCTACCATCGGGCGCAACAAGATGCTGATTCCGGGCGAGGTGATCTCAGAGATCATTAATGGCACCGACGAAATCCTCAGCGACATGCGCAAGATGGGCATCGGCATCTGGCCCACTGGCGGTGAGACAGCCGACGTGGGCGACCTCGTGCGCACAATCATCGTCGACTCTACCGTCACCTGCCGCATGAAGCGCTCGGATGTCATCGACAATGCCAACATCCGTCCAGGTGACGTCATCGTGGGACTCAGTTCCACAGGACAGGCTACCTACGAGCATGAGTACAACGGCGGTATGGGCAGCAACGGACTGACGAGCGCCCGACATGATGTCTTCGCGAAATACCTGGCCACAAAATATCCTGAGAGCTACGATGCTGCCGTTCCCGACGAACTGGTCTACAGCGGCAAGTACAAGCTGACCGACCCCGTCGAGGGCAGTCCCGTCAATGCCGGCAAGCTCGTTCTCTCCCCCACCCGCACCTACGCTCCGGTGATCAAGCGGCTGCTCGACGAGTTGCGCCCCGAGATTCACGGAATGGTACACTGCACGGGTGGCGCACAGACCAAGGTGATGCACTTCGTCGGCGACAACTGCAAGGTGGTGAAAGACAATCTGTTCCCCATTCCGCCCCTGTTCAAGGCCATTCACGACTGCTCCGGCACTGACTGGAAAGAGATGTACCAGGTGTTCAACATGGGTCACCGCATGGAAATCTACGTCCGTCCTGAGGTAGCCGACAAGGTGATAGCCATCAGCAAGAGCTTCAACATCGACGCTCAGGTGGTGGGCCACATCGAGGAAGGCGCAAAGAGTCTCACCATCAAGAGCCCCTACGGCACCTTTGAATATTAAGTTTTAAGAATTCTACAGTTGCCTGGATTGTGCCGGAGCTGTAGAAGAACTCCAAAAGTACAAATGCAAGACAATCAGATACTACAGAAACTCGACGGCCTCGACGCCCGCTATCAGGAAGTGTCCACGCTGATTACCGATCCTGAGGTGATTGCCGACCAGCCCCGCTACGTGAAGCTCACCAAGGAATACAAGGACCTGGGCGACATCATGGATGCCAAGAAGCGGTACACCGCCTGCCTCAACGCCATCAAGGAGGCCAAGGACATCATTGCCAACGACAGCGATGCCGACATGAAGGACATGGCACGGGAGGAACTGGCCGAGAACGAGGCTTTGCAACCCAAGATTGAAGAAGAAATAAAACTGCTCCTCATCCCCAAGGATCCGGAAGACGCCAAGAACGTTCAGATGGAAATCCGTGCGGGAGCCGGTGGCGACGAGGCTGCTCTCTTCGCAGGCGACCTATTTAATATGTATAAGAAGTTCTGCGAGTCGAAGCACTGGAACGTGAGCGTGACGAGCGTATCGCCCGGTGCCGTGGGTGGCTACAAGGAGATCGACTTTGCCGTGTCGGGCGAGAACGTCTACGGCACATTGAAATACGAGTCGGGCGTCCACCGCGTTCAGCGCGTGCCTGCCACGGAGACGCAAGGCCGCATGCACACGTCGGCTGCCACAGTGGCCGTGCTGCCCGAAGCCGACAAGTTTGAGGTCAACATCAACGAGGGCGACATCAAATGGGATACCTTCCGCTCGAGTGGCGCTGGTGGCCAGAATGTGAACAAGGTGGAGTCCGGCGTACGTCTGCGCTACCCCTGGAAGAATCCCAACACGGGCGAAGTGGAGGAAATCCTCATCGAATGTACCGAGACCCGCGACCAGCCCAAGAACAAGGAGCGCGCACTCTCAAGACTGCGCACGTTCATCTACGACCGCGAGCATCAGAAGTATGTCGACGATATTGCCAGCCGCCGCAAGTCGCTGGTTTCAACTGGAGACCGCTCGGCCAAGATCCGTACGTACAACTTCCCCCAAGGCCGCGTCACCGACCACCGCATCGGCTACACCACTCACGACCTGCAAGGATTCCTCAATGGCGACATCCAAGGCATGATCGACGCACTGACCGTGGCTGAGAATGCCGAGAAACTGAAAGAAAACGAATTGTAAACATTCATAACACAACCATCATGACAAGAAAAGAACTGGTGGAACAGATCTTCGCCAAGAAATCATTCCTCTGTGTGGGTCTGGACACCGACCTGAATAAGATTCCTCCGTTTCTGCTCAACGAGCCGGATCCGGTAGTAGCTTTCAACAAACAGATCATCGATGCGACCGCTCCCTATTGCGTGGCCTACAAACCCAACATGGCTTTCTATGAGAGCATGGGCGTGAAAGGCGTCGCAGCCTTCGAGAGCACCGTGGAATATCTCAAGGAGAACTATCCCCATCACTTCATCATTGCCGATGCCAAGCGTGGCGACATAGGCAACACATCCGCCATGTACGCCCGCACGTTCTTTGACGAATACGACGTGGATGCCCTCACAGTGGCTCCCTACATGGGCCAGGATTCCGTGACCCCCTTCCTCAACTACGAAGGGAAATGGGTGATTCTTCTTGCTCTGACGTCGAATGCCGGCAGCCTGGATTTCCAGATGACGAAGAACGAGGAAGGCGTACGTCTCTTCGAGCGCGTCCTGGCAAAAGGACTGGAATGGGGCACAACCGACAACCTGATGTTTGTTGTTGGTGCAACCCGCGGCTCGCTCATCGGCGATGTACGCAAGGTGGCGCCCAACTCATTCCTGCTCGTCCCCGGCGTTGGCGCTCAGGGCGGTAGTCTCGAGGAAGTATGCAAGTACGGAATGATCAAGGATTGTGGACTTCTCGTCAACTCTTCGCGCGGCATCATCTATGCCTCCAGCGAAGACGACTTTGCAGAGGCCAGTGCCGCTAAGGCCAAGGCCCTGCAGGAGCAGATGGCTAAAGAGCTCGAGAAGCTATAATCAGCGTATCCCCACTCATCCATATTACAAAAGGCAAAGATTCAGTTCTTTGCCTTTTTTCTTTTTGTAGCTTGCATAAAAGATTCTCAATTTCTAGAAAGATTGTAGGCCTTGTGAATTAGAGAATTTGAGAATTCTTATAGTTCCCAGAATCTTCACCAAAGAATGTATGGATTACCACTCGGTGGTAAACATATTACCACTCGGTGGTAAACACATTACCACTCGGTGGTACGCACCCTACCTCTCGGTGGTACGCACCCTACCTCTCGGTGGTACGCACCCTACCTCTCGGTGGTACGCACCCTACCTCTCGGTGGTACGCTCATCATCTCTCGGTTTTCAACTGTTTTTTAGTCAATGTAGCCTACCCCGAAATCATTCTCTTCACGAGTCGTTATGCCAAAGTCGTATTTCATAGTGCGTTTATTGATGCCGTCCGACGAACGTCAGACGATCGTCCGACGTTCGTCGGAAAGCAAAAACTCTCCACAGAAAATTTCAAATAGCCCATTTCAGGTCTAAAAATGACGGCATAAATACATGCTGACGTAAAGCTTCTGTTCCGTCAACTGACGATTATAAAAGTCGGAACTTGATAGAACGTTTCTTGCCAAACGCTGAGTGCAAGATTATTGCAAAGCCTATAAAATACTAAATAATGCGGTAAGTTTTGGCGGGATAAATATTTTTTGCTACATTTGCAAAAATAAAATAGCTATTAATTTATCAACATGGAATTTACAGCAAGACAAATTGCAGATTTCATCAAGGGACGCATAGTAGGCGACGAGAATGCCACGGTGCATACTTTCGCCAAGATTGAAGAAGGTGTCCCTGGAGCCATTTCATTCTTATCCAGTCCTAAATACGCACATTATCTCGATAGCACCGAGGCGACTATCGTGCTCGTCGATGCCGCCATTGCCATAGAGAAGGCCGTGAAGCCTACATTGATTATTGTTGAGAACGCCCGCGACTGCGTGGCCCGTCTTCTCCAGCTCTATTCCAGCGCCATGCCCCGCAAGAAGGGTATCTCCGAGAGCGCTTCCATCTCCCCCTCAGCCAAGATCGGCAAGGATGCTTACGTAGGACCGTTTGCAGTGGTTGGCGATGGTGCAGTCATTGGTGACAATGCGCAAATTTACCCCAATGTATATATCGGCGACGGCGTAAAGATTGGCGACAACGTGAAGCTTTATCCCAATGTCGTCATCTATTATGGTTGCCGTCTTGGCAACAATGTCACGATCCATGCCGGTTCGGTCATCGGTGCCGATGGCTTTGGTTTCGCTCCAACAGCCAATGGTTACGACAAGATTCCTCAGATTGGCATCGTCACGATTGAAGACGACGTGGAGATTGGCGCCAACACCTGCGTTGACCGTTCCACAATGGGCAGCACCATCATCCATAAGGGCGTGAAGCTCGACAACCTCGTACAGATAGCCCACAACGTTGAGGTAGGCGCCAACACCGTGATGTCGGCCCAGGTGGGCATCGCCGGTTCCACCAAGGTGGGCCAGTGGTGTATGTTCGGTGGTCAGGTGGGCATTGCCGGCCACATCACCATCGGCGACAAAGTATTCCTGGGTGCCCAGTCGGGTGTGCCCAGCAGCCTGAAGAGCAACCAGCAACTCATCGGCACTCCGCCTATGGAAAAGCTTCCCTACTTCAAGAGTCAGGCCATCTTCCAGAAGTTGCCCGCCATCTACAAGCAGATGTATCAGATGCAACAGGAAATTGAAGAATTAAAAAAGAAAATAAAATAACAAATACATAATGGACACTTTGAAACAGACAACCCTCAAAGGCAGTTTCACACTCTTTGGAAAAGGACTGCACACAGGCATCAACCTGACAGTTACTTTCAACCCAGCTCCAGAAAATACAGGATATAAGATACAGCGCATCGACCTTGAAGGCCAACCCATCATCGATGCCATTGCCGAACACGTGGTCGACACGCAGCGCGGAACGGTCGTTGCCCAAGGCGAGGCCCGCGTGGGAACCATCGAGCACGCCATGGCAGCCCTCTACGCACTCGGTGTAGACAACTGCCTCATCCAGGTGAACGGTCCCGAATTCCCCATCCTCGACGGCTCTGCCATCATCTTCGTACAGAAGATTCAGGAGGTTGGCATTCAGGAGCAGAACGCTCCCAAGGACTACTACATCATCCGCAAGAAAATTGAAGTGAAGGACGAGGAGACCGGTTCGTGCATCACCATCCTTCCCGACAGCGAATTCTCCATCACGGCCATGTGCAACTTCAACTCGAAGTTCATCGCCTCGCAGTTTGCCACCCTCGACGCCGCCGACAAGTTCGCCACGGAGATTGCTCCTGCCCGCACCTTCGTTTTCGTACGCGACATCGTGCCCCTGCTCGAGCACAACCTCATCAAGGGCGGCGACCTCGACAACGCCATCGTCATCTATGAGCAGATTGTCTCTCAGGAGAAGCTCGACCAGCTGGCCGACCTGCTCCACGTGCCCCACATGGACGCCTCGCAGCCCGGCTACATCCAGCACCGTCCGCTGATGTGGGAGAACGAATGCACGCGTCACAAGCTGCTCGACATCGTCGGCGACATGGCCCTCATCGGCAAGCCCATCAAGGGCCGCATCATCGCCACCCGTCCGGGCCACACCATCAACAACAAGTTTGCCCGACTGATGCGCAAGGAAATCCGCCAGCATGAGGTGCAGGCTCCTATCTACGATCCCAATGAGGAGCCACTGATGGACAACATCCGCATCCGTCAGCTGCTGCCCCACCGCTATCCCATGCAGTTGGTCGACAAGGTTGTGGCCATGGGTGCTACGAGCATCGTCGGCATCAAGAACGTCACGGCCAACGAGCCCTTCTTCCAGGGCCACTTCCCTGGTGAGCCCGTCATGCCGGGCGTACTGCAGATTGAGGCCATGGCACAGTGCGGCGGACTGCTCGTCCTGAGCCAGTTGGAAGAGCCTGAACGCTGGTCGACCTACTTCCTGAAGATCGACGACGTGAAGTTCCGCGACAAGGTTGTCCCGGGCGACACATTGCTCTTCAAGGTAGAACTGCTCCATCCCGTTCGCCACGGAATCAGCTCGATGAAGGGATATGTCTTCGTCGGCGACCATGTCGTATCAGAAGCCACATTCACAGCACAAATTATTAAAAACAAGTAAAGGGAAAGAATGAATCAGATTAGTCCTCTAGCCTACGTACATCCCGAAGCTAAGTTGGGAGACAACAACATTATTGGTCCCTTCTGCTATATCGACCGCAACACGGTGATGGGCGACAACAACGTACTGCAGAACAGTGTCACCATCAACTATGGCGCCCGCATAGGAAGCAACAACGAAATGTTTCCGGGTGCCAGCATATCCACCAAGCCGCAAGACCTCAAATTCAAAGGCGAGGATACCATCTGCGAGGTGGGCAACTTCAACTCCATCCGTGAGAACGTGACCATCTCGCGCGGCACAGCTTCGAAAGGCACCACTCAGGTGGGCGACCACAACCTGCTGATGGAGAACATGCACATCGCTCACGACTGCTTCTTCGGTTCCCACCTGATTATCGGCAACTCCACAAAGTTTGCCGGTGAGGTGAGGGTCGACGACAATGCCATCATCTCTGCCGAGGTGCTCTGCCATCAGTTCTGCCACATCGGCGGCTATGTGATGATTCAGGGAGGAAGTCGTTTCTCACAGGACATTCCGCCTTATATCATCGCCGGCAAGGAGCCCATCCGCTATGCAGGAGTCAACATCGTGGGTCTGCGCCGCCACGGATTCAGCAACGAGCTCATCGAACTCATCCACAACGCCTATCGCCTGCTGTATTCCAAGGGAATTCTTGCTGAGGGTATAGAGGAAATCAAGAAGAATCTGCAGGTCACGCCCGAGATTCAGTACATCATCGACTTCGTGAGCTCTTCCAAACGAGGCATCATCCGCTAACCGTTGGACACGCTCATCGTCATATTAGGCCCGACGGGTGTGGGCAAGACAGAACTCTGCCTCACCGTGGCCGAACACTTACATATACCCATCATCAACGCCGACTCGCGACAGGTATATGCCGAAATACCCATTGGTACCGCCGCACCTACAGAAGAGCAGATGCGGCGAGTACCACATTTTTTTGTCGGCACCCGCCACTTGGACGACTACTACAGCGCAAGCCTCTACGAGCAGGATGTCTTGCAGCTGCTTCCTAGACTTTTTCAAGAATCCCGTTCCTACCATCCCGAGCATCCCGTGGCTCTTCTCACGGGAGGCTCCATGATGTATATCGATGCCGTATGCAAGGGCATCGACGATATTCCGACGGTTGATGAGGAGACACGCGCCGAGCTCAAGCGCCGGCTGGCCGAAGAAGGGCTCGAACCTCTGGCCGAGCAACTGCGCCTGCTCGACCCGGAATACTGGAAAGTCGTCGACCGGAAAAATCCGCGGCGCCTGGTCCACGCCCTGGAAATCTGCCTGATGACCGGCAAGCCCTTCTCCTCATTCCTCACCCACCAGACTAAGCGCCGCCCCTTCCGCATCATCCGCATTGGTCTCAACCGCGACCGTGAGGAGCTCTATGGCCGCATCAACGCCCGGGTAGTGAAGATGATCGACCAGGGACTGCTCGACGAGGCACTGGCTGTATACCCCCAGCGCCACACCAATGCGCTGAACACCGTTGGCTTCAAGGAGTCCTTCGAATATCTTGACGGACTGGTCACGCTCGACGACACCATTCTCCACATCCAGTCCAACACACGTCGCTACATGCGCAAACAGCTCACGTGGTTCAAACGCGATGCCGACATCCGCTGGTTTCATCCCGACAACGTTAAAGAAATTATAAATTATATAGACGATAGTCTTAATTCGAGTGATTTTTCGTAATTTTGCGATATACTTTAAAAGTTTTGAAAAAGATTATTTTAGACATTTTTATCTATGAATAAGATCAAGAGATTCCTCCAATGGAGTTGGAAGAAGATAAAAGCCTTCTGGCCCTGGTATAAGAATCTATACCGCGGAAAGGCTTGGTATACAAAGACTCTCATAGGATTTGTGTCTCTCATCGTGGCGTTCTTCCTCTATCTGGGCGCCGTTGATATCAACTTCCTTTGGCTCTTTGGAAAATCACCCGGTTATTTCTCAGGCATTCTCGATCCTCAGACCTCACAGGCTTCAGAAATCTACTCAGCCGACGGAGTACTGATTGGAAAGTATTTCAACGAAAACCGTACGCCGGTGAAGTACGATGAGGTGAATCCAGCCTTCTTCAAGGCCCTCATCGACACTGAGGACGAACGCTTCTACAAGCATTTCGGCATCGATCCCATCGGCCTGTTTGCCGCTGCCAAGGACGCCGTGCTCCGCCACGACGGACGTGGTGCGTCGACCATCACGCAGCAGCTGGCCAAAAACATGTTCCGCGTGCGCTCGCAGTACTCAACGGGTCTGCTCGGCCACATTCCGGGTCTGCGCATCCTCATCATCAAGAGTAAGGAGTGGATTATCGCCACAAAGCTGGAGACCGTCTACAGCAAGCAGGAAATCCTCACGATGTATGCCAACACGGTGGATTTCGGCTCCAACGCCTTCGGTATCAAGACCGGTGCCAGCACCTACTTCAATACAACGCCGAAGAACCTCACCACAGACCAGTGCGCAGTGCTCGTGGGTATGCTGAAAGCCACGTCGTACTACAATCCGCGTACGAATCCCGAGAATTCTCTCAACCGCCGCAACCAGGTGCTCACCAACATGTACACCCATGGCGACCTCAGTCATGAAGAGCTTGACTCGCTGAAGCAACTGCCCATCAAGCTCAACCTCCATATTGAGGAAAACTACGACGGCATTGCCCAATACTTCCGCAACGCCGTGGCCGACTATCTCAAGCCATGGTGCGACGAGAACGGCTACGATTTGTATTCGAGCGGACTGAAAATCTACACTACGCTCGACTCACGTATGCAGAAATACGCCGAGGAGGCTGCCATCAAACAGATGAAGCAGGTTCAGCGCAACTTCGAGAACCACTGGGGTCCTTGGAACAAACGCGAGTGCTGGATAGATGAGAACGGACAGGTGATTCCCGGTTTCATCGAGAACATCGCCCACCGTCTGCCTTACTATAAGCAGCTCGTAGCCAAATATCCCAACAATCCCGATTCGGTGGAGTACTTCATGAATCTGCCCCACAAGGTGAAGGTCTTCGACTATGAGAAGGGCTACAAGGAGATGACGCTCTCGTCGATGGACTCCATCCGCTATATGGTACACTTCATGCACTGCGCCTTCGTGGCCATGGAACCGCAGTCAGGCGCTGTGAAGGCATGGGTAGGCGACGTGGATTTCAACACGTGGAAATACGACAAGGTGAAGGCCATGCGTCAGCCGGGCTCTACCTTCAAGCTGTTCGTCTACACTGAGGCTATGAACCAGGGACTGACTCCCTGCGACAAGCGCCGCGACGAATACATCTCTATGCAGGTCTACGACAAGATTCAGAAGAAAGAAGTCACCTGGACGCCCACCAACGCCAACGGCTCCTTCTCTGGCGACTCCATCCCCTTGAAGAGTGCCTTTGCAAAGAGTATCAACTCCATAGCCGTCCGACTCGGTCAGGAGGTCGGCATCAAGTCGATTATCGAGACCGCCCAGAAGATGGGTATTCAGAGTCCGCTCGACGACACGCCATCGTTGGCCCTGGGTTCCAGCGACGTCAACCTGCTTGAACTGGCTGATGCCTACTGCACCATCGCCAACAACGGCAAGCATCACGATGCAGTACTCGTCACACGCATCGTCGATTCCAAAGGAAAGGAAGTCTATGTGGCTCCCGACGAGAGCGAGCAGGCTGTGCCCTACAAGAGCGCATTCCTCATGCAGCAAATGCTGATGGGAGGTCTGCGTGAGCCCGGCGGCACATCACAGAGCCTCAACGGATTCGTCGGCAGCTACAACGACTGCGACTGGGGCGGCAAGACGGGAACATCGAACAACCACTCCGACGCATGGTTCATGGGCGTCAGTCCGAATCTCGTCGTCGGTGCCTGGGTGGGCGGCGAATACCGCAGCATCCACTTCCGCACCGGTGCTCTAGGACAGGGAAGCCGAACGGCGCTGCCCATCTGTGGCTACTTCCTGCAGTCGCTACTCGGTGACTCGCGGTTCAAGCAGTACCATGCGAAGTTCCAGCCTTCGTCCGATCCTGATATCACGAAGGATATGTATGAGTGCGCCAGCTACGTGCAGCCCACGAAGCACACGGCAGTCTCCGACTCAACTGAGATTGTCAACGAGGAAATCCAGCTCGACGAGGACGGTAATCCCATAACGACCGACAACAACGCGAATGCCGATGAGACAACGTCCGACCAGAAGAGTCAGAAGAAGGAATCGGCAACTACAGATACAAAGAAGAAAGATACTCCCAAACGTCCCAAAGAAGTGACGATGGAAGATTTCTAATACAGCATGAATAATTGAGCCCGCCAAAGAGAAGTATAATCTTTGGCGGGCTTTTTTATTTTTTCTCCTGCATACCTTTGACATGTCCTTGCGCTTCGACTGATTGGCTGAACGGTTGCTATAGATGGGATTTCTGTTAAAGATTGTAAGCTATGAAAAATGGCCCATGAAAAAAAGGATTCACCAAACGGCTATCTCCAATCTTTTTGCTATCTTTGCAAAATATTAGCAACAAGATAACAGAATCAACAAGATTATCATCATGACAACGAAAACAGAAGCTGAAACAGAAGAGAAACACAGCCTAAGTTTTGTGGAGCAATTGGTTGAAGAAGACCTCGCCGAAGGCAAGAACGACGGCCGCATTCAGACGCGCTTTCCGCCCGAGCCCAACGGCTATCTGCATATAGGTCATGCCAAGGCCATCTGCATGGACTTCGGCGTGGCTGAACGCTACAATGGCATTTGCAACCTGAGATTCGACGACACAAATCCAAGCAAGGAGAATACAGAATACGTAGAGAACATCCTCAACGACATCAAATGGCTGGGATTCCACTGGGGTCACATCTATTACGCCTCTGACTATTTCCAGAAGCTGTGGGACTTTGCCATCTGGATGATCAAGAAAGGCTATGCCTACGTGGACGAGCAGACTTCTGAGCAGATTGCCGAACAGAAGGGTACCCCCACGACTCCCGGTGTGGCCTCGCCCTATCGCGACCGCCCCATCGAGGAGAACCTGGAGCTCTTCCAGAAGATGAACACTCCCGAGGCCGTTGAAGGCAGCATGGTGTTGAGAGCCAAACTCGATATGGCCAATCCCAACATGCACTTCCGCGACCCTATCATGTACCGCATCATTCAGACACCTCATCACCGCACTGGCACAAAGTGGCACTGCTATCCCATGTACGACTTCGCCCACGGACAGAGCGACTACTTTGAAGGCGTCACCCACTCCATCTGTACGCTGGAGTTTGTGCCTCACCGTCCTCTTTACGACAAGTTCGTTGACTTGCTGAAGGAGTACGATGGCAGCGCAGCCAAAGGCCTCAACAACTATCGTCCACGACAGATTGAGTTCAACCGTCTGAATCTCACTTATACGGTAATGTCGAAGCGCAAGCTCCACACCCTCGTCGACGAACACCTCGTCCGTGGATGGGACGACCCGCGCATGCCGACTCTGTGTGGTATGCGTCGCCGCGGCTATAGTCCGGAGAGCATCCGCAACTTCATCAAGTCGATTGGCTACACCAAGTTCGACGCCTTGAACGACATGGCCCTTCTGGAGGCTGCCGTGCGCGAGGATCTCAACAAGCGCGCCACCCGCGTGAGCGCTGTTCTTGATCCTATCAAGCTCGTCATCACCAACTATCCCGAAGGCAAGAGCGAAGAGCTCGAGGCCATCAACAATCCTGAGGACGAAAACGCAGGAAGCCACATCATCACGTTCACCCGCAATCTCTGGATTGAGCGCGCCGACTTCATGGAGGACGCTCCGAAGAAGTTCTTCCGCATGACTCCCGGCAAGGAGGTTCGATTGAAGAATGCCTACATCGTGAAGTGCACAGGCTGTACGAAGAATGCTGAGGGCAAGATCGTAGAGATTCAGGCCGAATATGATCCCGAGAGCAAGAGCGGCATGGCAGGTGCCAACCGCAAGGTGAAGGGCACGCTCCACTGGGTGAGTGCCGATGCTTGCGTGAAGGCCGAGGTGCGCGAGTACGACCGTCTGTTCAGCGTGGAGAATCCATCTGCCGACGACCGCGACTTCCGCGAATTGCTCAACCCCGAGAGCCTGCACGTCTTCACAGAATGCTATGTAGAAAAATACGCCGCCGAGCGCAAGCCTGGCGAGTATCTGCAGTTCCAGCGCGTCGGCTACTTCATGGCCGATCCCGATGGTACCACCGAGCACCCGGTGTACAATAAGACCGTCGGTCTGAAGGACACTTGGGCAAAGATGCAGAAGAAGTAAGTAGAACCAAACATTTTTCAATGGACGAATTCTTCAACTCAAAAGAGTTTAAAGAAAAATTATCGAAATACGAAGAAGCCAAACAAAAAGGCTTCTCCGTATTTTTGGATTCAGACGATTTAGCCACAATTGCTGAATACTACCACATACAGCACCGCAATGACGAAGCACAGAAAGTCTGCGATGAGGCAATATCTATTTTTCCCCACTCTCTACGTCCTCTGGTGTTCAAGGCCCGGGTTGAGCTTATCCTCCATAAAGATCCCAACAAGGCCGAGATGTATCTTGAGCAAATCGAAGATACAAATGATCTCGACTATTATTATCTCTACGCCGAAATCTTGCTGTTCAGAGGCAAGAATAAAGAGGCTGAGGAGTATCTGGAAGATGCCTACGACCACCTTGAGGACGAGGACGACCGCGCTGACTTCGTCCTGGACGTGTCACTGCTGATGTGCGACAATTATCAGATGAACTATGCGCAGCATTGGCTCAGCCTCTCCAACGAGCCCGACCAAGTAGATTATCAGGAGGCAAAAGGCCGGATAGCGCTCTACAACGGCCACTACGAAGAGAGCGAGAAGATCTTCAACCAACTGCTCGACAAGGATCCCTACTCATCGCCCTACTGGAACACGCTGGCCACATCGCAGTTTCTGCGCAACGACATCCACGATTCCATTGAGAGCAGCGAATACAGCATCGCCATCAATCCGAACGACGACGAGGCTCTGCTCAACAAGGCTAATGGCCTCTTCACCCTAGGCAAGTACGAAGAAGCCCTTTCTTATTACGAACGCTACACAGCGGTGGGCAATCACGGTTTGGGCTTGGCTTTTCAGGCTGTGGCCCACATGGCCATGAAGCAATATCCACTGGCCCGCCGACAGCTGGAGCAGGCAATTGAAGAGTTGTCGGCCGTTGACGACAACCTCTATGAGGTGACGCGTCAGCTCTGTCTCTGCCTGAATTCGATGAGACTCAGCGACGAGGCACAACAGCGTGCCGACACCATGTTCACTATGCCCAACGTAGAGCGCTGGCAGGTGTATGTCTTCAAAGCCTATCTGTATCTGCTAAGCAGCCGCATCACCGAGGCACAGATATGCTTCAACAAAGCCATTATCATGTCACAGTCGACGACAAAAGTGCTCATCGCCATCTGCATGGTACTGCACGACTGCGAACAGTGGGGCTATGCCTATTCCATCCATAAATATATTCTCCACACCACCGACGAGGACATCCAATCGGGATTTGCTTATCTGGCCGACGACTGTCTGCATCTAAATGATATGGACGGATACAGAAAATATCTAAAATTGGCTTGTAACTTTGCTCCCGACGAAGTGGAAAACGTCTTCGGCGAGAAGATTCCGGAGAATGTGCGTCCGGAAGATTACTGGAAGATTGTTTGTAACGAATAACTAATTATTAATAAAATGTCTTGGATATCATCCCTGTTGTCAAATCTCAACTACGCGACGATTTACATTCTGATGCTCCTCGAGAGCACCGTGATTCCCGTACCCAGCGAGCTCGTTGTAGCTCCCGCTGCCTACCATTCCGCCGCCGGCCACATCAACATCTGGCTTGTGGTTCTCTTCGCCACTCTTGGTGCCATGACCGGAGCCTCCATCAACTATCTGGCAGGCTACTATCTCGGCCGTCCCATCATCTATAAGTTTGCCAACAGCAAATTCGGCCATCTCTGCATGCTCAGCCAAAGCAAGGTGGAGAAAAGCGAGAAATATTTTGACGACCATGGTATGGTGGCCACCATCACCGGCCGACTCATTCCCGGCATCCGTCACCTCATCTCCATTCCAGCCGGACTGGCAAAGATGAACTATTGGAAATTCCTGCTCTACACCACGATAGGCGCTGGTGCATGGCACGCCATATTGGCCATTCTGGGCTGGTACCTGCACGACATCGTACCTGAAGAGCAGCTCAACGATAAGATTCTGGAGTATGGCGAATACATCAAGGTGGTGATTTGCGTGCTGGTTGCTGCCGCACTCGTCTACTTCCTCATCCGCCACCTCATCCGCCGCCACAAGAAGATAATGGAATAAACTTATGACTATTCTTGGAAACATCATCTGGCTTCTGTTTGGAGGCCTAAACATCGCCATCGAGTATTTTATAGCTTCGCTGATCATGATGATCACCATCGTGGGCATTCCTTTCGGAGTGGCCACGTGGCGTCTGGGCATCCTCGCGCTGTGGCCTTTCGGATCGCATATCGTGGATAAGCCTATGGGAAGCGGATGTCTTGACGTTCTGATGAACGTGCTGTGGTTCTTGGTCGGTGGCATCTGGATTGCGCTCACCCATCTGTTTTGGGGAGCAGTGTTGTGCATCACCATTGTGGGCATTCCCTGGGGGAAGATGCACTTCCGCCTGATGCTCCTCGCCATAGCGCCGTTCGGCAAAGAAATCGTTAGCAACACATAAACCACCTTCATCCACAGATGTCAGACCACCCAACTCGACGCAAAGTAGCCATCAATATCATCTCGGCCAATATCTTCGCCCTTATCCTCGGAGGCGTGGCTGGCGTTGTGTTCGCCATAGCATTCTTCCGATTGCAGCCCGACTGGTTTCACCGCAGTATCAGCTCTGTCGCAGACATTTTCTGGTTTCTGCTCGCCATGGTGCTGGGTATCCCTATCCACGAAGGCATTCATGGGCTCACGTGGGGACTGGTAAACAAAGGAGGATTCCGCCACGTCAGCTTTGGCGTAATCTGGAAATATCTCACGCCCTACTGTCATTATTCCGAGCCCATGACTCGCGGACGCTATATTGCAGGAGCCCTTATGCCCTGTTTGATTCTCAGCATCATTCCAGCTGTGGCATCTTTGTTCAATGGCAATATCTTCTGGCTGATCTTCGGCATCATCTATATCAGTACGGCTGCGGGCGACCTCTGGATGACGTGGCTCATGCTGAAAGAGCCGAAGGATGCGATGTTTCTCGACCATCCTTCGGAGGCTGGATTCTACGTGATTGAAAAAGCAGACAAATAAGGGCAATTGGCTGGAAGGCTGGCTAGCAGAGAAGGCAGGCTTTCCTTCAAAGGTATGGGGCTGATGGGGTGAATGGGGTTGATGGGGCGGAGAGACTATCAAATCTTCTCAAAAGTCAGCTGGCATCTGCAGGCTTCCTGCTCCTCCTCGATACCCGGGCATTTCTTCATCACTTTAATAGCAAAGACGCCATCGGCTTTTTGATGGCTATAGAACCTAAGTTCATCGCCCTGATGACTTTCTGCCACATAGGCAATGTCGAAGCGCTTCAGGCGGTGACTTCTGTACCAATCAAGATCAAAAAGGTCAAGCAGATGCTCCACATATTTCATGCTGTTGATATGACCGTTCAGGTCCACGTCATTATAATAAGTTGCGATGGAACGCACCAGCTTGGCATCGTCGGGCACCATCACTCGGCTTGGCTTGGCAATGGGACAAGGCTTCTCGGTCTCGACAAACGACTGAATGAGCCCGTTCTTCACGGCAAAGATGTCTGCGGGCTGACGCGTCTCCGTATCAATCATAGCCCAAATGCTTCGGCCATAACCCAGGACTTTACCTTCCTTACTTGTTATGGCGAAATCGCGACTCGTGAAATAGTGAATGGCTTTCTCGCACCACGTCTCCACATAGAACTCGTCGTAGATCTCCGGCATTGCCTCCATCTCCACGGCCAGACGCGACAAGACCCATGTGCGCTGGATGCCATTGAGGTAATTCACGCCAAACCCACGGTCATTGCTGTGGAAGTCTGCGGCATTGAGCAGATGATTGCCCAAGTGACTCATCAGCAGATGCTTGCTGAAGTCGCAATGGAAGGGCTCTGAACGAAATAAGTATTTGCCCACCTTGGGCAATGAAGTATCTGTCATGTCTGATATTGTTAGATTTTTATCGTATGCAATTAAGGGGGGTAGTCAGCCTTACAGTTGTCCCTTGGTGGAAGGCAACTGAAAATGATGGATATCTCGCCTGACTGCCATGCGCAGACTGCGGGCGAAAGCCTTGAAGATTCCCTCTATCTTGTGATGCTCATTCTCTCCCTCAGCCTTGATGTTGAGATTGATCTGGGCTGAATCACTCAGACTCTTGAAGAAGTGGAAGAACATCTCCGTGGGGAAATCTCCGATTTTCTCTCTCTTGAACTCAGCATCCCAGACTAGCCAAGGACGTCCTCCAAAGTCGAGGGCCACCTGGCACAGACAGTCATCCATGGGCAGACAGAAGCCATAGCGCTCGATTCCGCGCTTGTCGCCAAGAGCCTTACGGATGCATTCGCCCAGCACGATACCCGTATCCTCGATGGTGTGATGCTCGTCAACGTTGAGGTCACCCTTGGTCTTCACAGTGAGGTCGATCATACCGTGGCGGCCAATCTGGTCGAGCATATGGTCGAAGAAACCGATGCCCGTCTGGATATCGGTCTTTCCGCTACCGTCGAGGTCCAGCTTTACGTAGACATCCGTCTCGCGGGTGATGCGCCGCAGTTCAGCTTTGCGCTCTCCAGCGAAAATCAGCTCAGTGATTTTCTCCCATGTCATACCATCACGTCCCAAAATCAGGGCCTTGCACCCAAGGTTCTCCGCAAGCTGGGCGTCCGAATCCCTATCGCCGATGACATAGCTGTCGGCCAAGTCGTACTCGGCATTGTTCATATATTCCGTCAGCATCCCGGTCCCGGGCTTACGTGTGGGAGCATTTTCTTCGGGGAAATGGCGGTCGATCTTGATGTCGTCGAATTCCACGCCCTCGCCTTTCAACGTGTCGAGAATAAGATTCTGCACAGGCCAGAAGGTATCTTCCGGGAAAGATGGCGTACCCAGCCCGTCCTGATTGCTGACCATGACGAAGCGGAAGTCCGTATGGCGGCGCAGGAAGCTGAGGGCACCGATAACACCCGGCACGAATTTCAGTTTCTCAAGGCTGTCGACCTGCTCGTCGGAAGGTTCCTGGCAGATTGTGCCGTCACGGTCGATAAGCAATACGCGCTGAGTTCTACTCATATCAGTGGAATTCTTCATAATCCAATTTCTTTTCGGTTGTTTCTTGTGGCTGTGCGGCAAGAGCCTGTGCCTCTTTCTTCTTCTGATCTCTCACGTCGAGAGAGCAAGTGGCAATAAAGAAATTCAGGTATTGCCAAATGCCCACATAGGAAAGGATGAAAGCACTCAAAGCGATGGACAGGCACATCCACAGCGGGAATGTAGAGGGCAGTCCTGACGGGTCACCCATGACAATCTGATTGTAGGCATCCACATTCTGCGCCATGAGAATGACGGCTGTGGGCAAGAACACCACGCAATTGATGAGCAAGGTGATGATGCCAGTGATGAAGAACACCTTGAAAAGGAAGCCCCAATGACGGATTCCTCCCCACAGACTCGGCAGGAACGACTTGAAGGGATTGAGATCTACGCGCTGCAGGCATTTGACGGTGGCGTAATAATAGGCAGGGATGTGCAACAGAAACACTAATCCAATAAAGCCCCACCCTATCAGCAGCCAATACATCAGCCGGTTGACAGACATGCCGCCTTTTACGAGACTTATCCCGACCAGGTAGCCGATAATATTAAGAAGGAGGAAGATGACAACGTAGAAAAGCGCGGAAGCAAGATAGAACTTCAATGAATGCTTGGTATTCTCCTTCTGCTTTCCTCCGGTCAGAAGTGTCTGCACGTTGGCCAAAATCCAGAAGAACACTCCGCAGCAAACAATCTGGTAGATAACGGGACCAAAGACCGTAGACGCATAGTTGGCAATGGCCTGAAGCTCGGTCTGAGGCGCGTCCACCATAGCCGTATTGAATACCGGAGGAAGGAGCAAGGTTCCCAATCCCGCCACAAGACTGAAGGCCAGGACTGGCTTCCAGGTATTGAGAAAAATACGCTTGATATTGTTGATAAAGAGCAGATAGGCCTCTCTGATACATGAGGCCCCACTGCGTTGAACCATATATTCGTTATTTGCCATAGTCTATTCTATTTATTCGCAAACCATTATCTTCAGGATAAAGCCTTCTAAAACATTTTTCTTCTGAACTCTGCCACCGTCACGGCCGTTGCCACAGCCACATTGAGCGAGTCGGGATGAGTGGCATCCGTCTGATAGCAAGGAATGAGCAATTTCCGATTCACGCATTTTCTCAGTTCGGGACTGATGCCATTGCCTTCGTTCCCCATCACGATGAGTCCGTTGGCCGAAAGTTGCTCCTTATAGATGTCATTGCCTTCCAACAGCGTCCCGTAGACGGGATAGTCGACCGGAGCACTCGCTATCAGTTCTTTCAAGTCTACGTAGCTGACCTTTACGCGAGCCAGACTGCCCATTGTGGCCTGAACTACCTTGGGATTATAGACGTCGGCCGTCTCATGCGAACAGTACACATGCCTGATGCCGAACCAATCAGCAATGCGGATGATCGTACCCAGGTTGCCGGGATCCTGTATGCCATCCAAGGCCAGTGACAGTTCATCCATGGGAAAGTCATCGTGCTGATCGTCTGGAATGCGGAAAACAGCCAGCACCTGCTGCGGATGCTGCAAGAAACTCACGCGCTGCAGCTCCTCTTCGCTGACGACAATATCCTCCCACTCGCCTTCAGGGGCATTCCATTGCTGCGTATGAACGAGTAATTTGGGGAGAAAGCGCTGCATAAGGTCGCCAACCACCTTGGGCCCCTCGGCAACGAAGAGTCCTTCGGCAACGCGAATCTTCTTGCGCTCCAAGGCGCGAATCTCTTTGATTTTGTTTTTACTGATCATGTCCTTTGTCTTGCAAAGGTAAACATTATAAATGATTTCTCATCAAAAAAATGTGTTAATCTCCTTTACCT
>Ga0256404_1002209_pt1 | contig 43827 bp, 37 predicted proteins | sample RumenRJG_01DNA_FD_185990 | JGI IMG/M metagenome (GOLD analysis project Ga0256404, IMG submission 185990) | Bovine rumen microbial communities from Lethbridge, Alberta, Canada - RJG_01 | ecosystem: Host-associated > Mammals > Digestive system > Stomach > Rumen | place: Canada: Alberta | collected... | reverse complement strand
TTTTTTAAGTGCCATATGGTATTCCTTTCTAAGTTTGGACGCTATAGAAAATACCATATGGTTTTTTATTTATCAAATCCTTCAATAATCACCGATAACTAAAGGAGATATTCATCATTTTTTATAACAATCTACCCACACATAGTGCAGAAGAGCCATATTTTGTGTAAATTCTATTCATCGCATTTCTTGTTTATTTCAAACGGTGTTTAATAGACAAAAAAGGCATACCCCTTGTAAAATGCTTTCTGCAAGAAAATCCATCAAAGGAGTATACCCATGAATCATTCTATATCATTGCTTGTCAGAAATCTATTAAATAACGATCACAAATAGTGAGATTGCCGAGGCTGTTGACAGGATGTATGGCACAAAGGTATCGAGAAGCACTGTTTCCAACAATGTTTTAAATAAATTGAAGCTGTTCGCAATAGTGTTTTCACTTTACATTAAGCAATTGAGTTTGACGATATTTTAGCTTTAAAAATGACATAATATGCATTATGCGAAGTAGTATATTATGTCATATAAAGAAAAGAGGGTTTTCATATCACCCTCTTAGTTTTCTATTTCTCATCCTTATTTGCATTCTTGTAGGAATCGTATAGTGGCGTTACATAATGCCCACTGAAACAAGACAAGCATAAGCCTGAGCATGTATCAGTTACAGATGTTGTTTTCTGTAAGCCTTCTTCAGATAAGAATGCTAACGAATCAGCTTCAATATAATCTCTGAGTTCTTCGACATCCATTCTATTTGAAATAAGTTCTTCAATTGTTGAAGTATCTACACCATAGAAACATGGATACTTAATAGCTGGTGAAGCGATTCTGACATGTACTTCCTTTGCGCCAGCTTCTTTTAAGAGACGTACAATACGTTTACTTGTCGTACCACGCACAATCGAATCATCAATCATGATAACTCTTTTGTCCCTGACAATGGAACTAACGGCAGAGAGCTTCATTCTTACACCTTGCTCTCTAAGCGCCTGCGTTGGCTGAATAAATGTACGGCCTACATATTTGTTTTTCACTAAGCCCATTTCATATGGAATGCCTGATTCTTCTGCATAGCCAATGGCAGCAGATATTGATGAGTCAGGTACACCAATGACAAGATCAGCTTCAACTGGTGACTCATGATAAAGCATTCTTCCTGCATTCTTTCTTGCAGTATGTACATTGATGCCTTCTATTGTGCTATCTGGTCTTGAGAAGTAGATATATTCCATTGCACAGATCTTATCAACAATCTGGTCTGTTGGAAGGTAAAACTTTGACTTAAGTTCACCATCTTTGACACGGACAACTTCCCCTGGCATTAAGTCTCTTAGATAACGTGCACCTACGATATCCAGTGCACAAGTTTCACTCGCAAAGACATAGCCACCATTAGGAAGCTGACCGATGGATAATGGTCTTAATCCATATTTATCTCTTGCTGCATATAAAGCATTTTCACATAAAATAAGGAATGCAAATGCACCATCTAATTCTCTTAAGCTTTTACAGATACGGTCAATAAAACGACCAGTATGACGTTTAATAAGATGCCCTAGAATCTCTGTATCACTTGTCGAATTGAAGATAGCCCCTTCTTCTTCAAGCTGTGCTTTAAGAATATTAGCATTGACAATATTACCATTATGGCACACGCCTAATGAACCTTTCATTGTTCTAAATAAGAAAGGCTGGACGTTCGCAATTCCGCCACCACCGGCAGTAGAATAACGAACATGACCAATAGCTGCATTACCTGGTAACTGTTTTAAACGAGCTTTATCAAAGACTTCAGTAACAAGACCTTCACCTTTGTGTAGATGCAGTTTGTTGTGTCTGACACAGATACCAGCCCCCTCTTGGCCTCTGTGCTGTAATGCATGTAAACCATAATAAGTTAAACGAGCTGCATCTTCAGCTTCATAAACACCAAACACACCACATTCTTCATGTAATTCGCGATCATCATTAATCATTTATGACTTTACCCCCTGAATCCCTATTTATGATACATGATATTCAATAAAAAGTTAATAAATTTCATTAATAAATCTTATCTCTTCATTACTAGAAGATGGTTGATTACACATCATTGTGATGACTTCCTGAACTTTTCCCTCTATTTGTGCCTGCAAATCCGTTTCAATAATAATACGCTTATCATATTTCTGGCATAATGCAACGACAATATCTTTTAATAGATCTTTGTCATAAATGAATTCATTAATTCTTAATTCTTCTTCATCTTCATGAGCAATCATATATCCTACTGGCTGACCATTATTGAGGAAGGTCAGAATTTTATCGCCAAAAGCCTGATTACGCTCATTAATGTAACAATAATATGACTTATCTCTAATCAAATATTCTTCAAAACGTTCTGTATATTTGTTGTACATGGATTGATAGTCATAGTTATTGTTGGAAATGAAGATGTTGCTTGTCTCATCTTTATAAAAATGCTTGTTGACTTTAATGATTTGATGTTTGTGTGAAGGCTGGAAGCCAAAAGGAATATATATTTCAGGATGGTAAGCTTGAAGGTATATGCGCTGTCCCTGATAATGATCTAAGACATATTTCATGAGTTTTTTCATAATACCCTGATGTTCATATTTAATATCTGTAGAGACACCAAGAATAAAGCTGCTATTCTCATATCCAGAAACCTGGAAAGGATGTATTTGTAAAGCACAGATAACATGATGCTCAAAACGTGTGACATAGGTATATTGCTCATGATAGAGCTTATCAAAGTAGAATGCTGCTGTTTTTTCATCCTCATCCTCAAAGCGATCAAGCCATAGTTTCTTGATTTCCTCTTTGTCCTGACTGCAAGCTTGACGAATGTAGGAATCGTTGATGAAAACACGGCATTTTTCCACCATGTGGCAAGGATGCAATTGCATTTTGCTTTTACGCAAACCTTCTATGCCCATATCTTCTTCACGATTGACATATTGAAAATCTGGATATTCATGTTCAAGAAATTCTTTTTGAATAGCTGGATAAAGACCACGGATATCTTTATCAGCTTTTTCAACATGAATTTGAATGGTTGAATGATTGAGCGGAGAAGCAATAATAAAGGCCTTAAGTTCATCATCAATATAAATCCCACCAAGCTTGATGTTAAGAAGATAATTACTTGAAAGCAAGAAAAGGATACCATAGACTTCACTAGCGAGTGATTCGCTTGCTTCCTTATTGCCTTCCCAACGCTCTAAGCAGGAAAGAATTGTATCAAAATCACGATTGATATCAAGGCTTCGATATTCATGCTGAGGATATTCCTTGACGAAGTTATTGTAGTGATTGCGGCGCTTCTGCATTTTTTTTCCACTTAGATTCATCAGCATGTTTTTCTCATAGACATAATCGTCCTGCTCTCTTTCACGCTGAAAAATAAATTCGTCACCATAAATCTCTTTGACGTCTTCAACGAAGCTTTTTACTGCGAATTCAATCATAAAAGGAAACTTTTCTTTTCTTGCATACTCTTTCATATAATCCAGTGCTTCTTTAAGATATTCTTTAGAACAATAAGGCATTGCAAAATATCGTGTTCCCTTGTAGTTATGAACCATCACTAGAAAATGATCATGGATTTCATATTCAACATGATATTCATGATTCCACATCATCATTGTGACAAAATTAGAATTATAGCCTTCATAGTTAGCGGCATCTAAATAGGGTTTTATTTTCTCGAAATCGGTTAATTGTAATTGTTGCATAAATGTGACAAAAAGTCTAAACTCCCTTCTTTTTACAACATTATTATAGATTCTCTTGTTGAATTATCAATCTATGTGCAACGAAAAAATCAGAAGCATATGCTTCTGATTCGTTAGTTCTTAAAACTGTGAATTGGAGCAGGAATACGACCGCCACGATCAATGAATTCATCACAGCAAAAAGTATTAACTGGCATGATAGGTGCATAGCCTAGTAAGCCACCAAATTCTACGCTATCGCCAACATCCTTACCAATAACAGGAATGACTCTGACAGCTGTTGTTTTCTGGTTGATCATACCAATAGCCATTTCATCAGCAATAATGCCTGAAATTGTCTTGGCACTTGTCTTCCCTGGAATAGCAATCATATCAAGACCAACTGAGCATACACAAGTCATTGCCTCAAGTTTTTCGAGGCTAAGTGAACCAGCTTCCACTGCATCAATCATTCCCTGGTCTTCAGAAACGGGGATGAAAGCACCTGATAGACCGCCAACATAACTGCTTGCCATGACGCCCCCTTTTTTAACCTGGTCATTTAAGATAGCTAAAGCAGCTGTTGTCCCTGGTGCCCCTACTCTTTCTAAGCCCATTGACTGTAAGCAATCAGCAATACTATCACCAATGGCTGGTGTTGGTGCTAAAGAAAGATCAATAATGCCAAAAGGAATGCCAAGCGCTTCACTTGCTTCATTGGCAACCATCTGACCTACGCGTGTAATCTTGAAAGCTGTCTTCTTGATTGTTTCACAAAGCTCTCCAAAGTCCTGACCTTTAGCCTTTCTGATGGCTTCATGCATAACACCTGGACCCGATACACCGACATTTATGACAGCATCACCCTCAGTAATGCCATGGAAAGCCCCAGCCATGAACGGATTGTCATCTGGTGCATTACAGAAGATGACCAGCTTAGCACAACCAATTGAATCGTCTTCTTTTGTCAGTTCAGCAGTTTCTTTAACAATTTCACCTACAAGCTTGACAGCATCCATATTGATACCTGTTTTTGTGGAACCAACATTGACACTTGCACAGACAAGCTCGCTTTCCTTCATAGCCTCAGGAATGGATTCAATAAGCAGTCTTTCAGCGGCTGTCATATTCTTAGATACGATGGCACTATAGCCCCCAATGAAGTTTACCCCAACTTCATGTGCACAACGATCTAGAGTCTTAGCGATTTTCACGAAGTCACTCGTGCTCTTACAGCAAGGTGCACCAATTGTTCCTATTGGTGTAACAGAAATACGCTTATTGACAATAGGAATGCCATATTTCTTTTCAATCTCCTGACCTGTTTTCACAAGATCCTTGGCAATGGTTGTAATCTTTTTATAAATATTGCTACAAAGCTGATCGACATTGCTGTCCATGCAATCTAATAGAGAAATCCCAATCGTAATAGTTCGTACATCAAGATTTTCTTCTTCAATCATGCGATTTGTTTCTGCAACTTCAAAAATATTGATCATTTTATGTCCCCTTATAATCGATGCATTTTATCAAAGATATTTTCATGTTGTAATTTGATTCTTACGCCAATATCTTCACCTAAGCTTTTCATTTCTTCAGTCAATGTATTAAAAGGCTCAGAAGCATTTGTTGCATCAACAATCATCATCATATTGAAATATCCATCAAGAATAGTTTGTGAGATATCAAGAATATTGACGTTATGTTCAGCTAGATATGTACATACTTTAGCGATTATACCAACCGCATCCTTACCTACAACAGTGATAATTCCTTTTTCCATAATTCACTTTCTCCTTTTCTTTTTATCGATTATAACAAACATCGACATATAAAAAAAGGAGCACTTGCCCCTTTTTCATATCAATCTATTATTTGTCACCAAGCATTGTCAAAGCTTTATCTAAAACAGCCTTACCATTCATTGTGCCATAATCTCTCATATCGATGACATCAACAGGAATTGGACCAGCTTTTCTAGAAGCTGCTAATTTTTCGATAGAAGCTTTCTGGAATCTAACCTGTGGGCCAAGTAAGATACAATCTACTTCTTCCAATACTCTTGGTGCATCAGAGAATGGTAAAGCAAAGATCTTTGTTTCAACTCCCTGTTCTTTAGCTGCAGCTTCCATCTTAGTTACTAATAAAGATGTTGACATACCTGCAGAACATACTAATAAAATAGTTCTCATTTCATCATTACTCCTTTGTTTTTAAATTCTATATATATTTTACACGCTTTCATAACGATTGTAAACACTTTCGGAATAATTGACACCTTGAATGTAGTATTGTGGTAGTATATTTTGGTGGTATAATAAGTGTAGGAATGGTGTTTATTATGAGATATTTAGTTGTAAGTGATACACATATGTACAATGATATATTTGAGAATATCACAAAGCATTTTTATGAACAGGTGGATATTATGATTCATTGTGGTGACTCATCTTTGCCTTGTCATGATCCATTATTAAAAGGCTATCATGTTGTTAGAGGGAATCATGATACGCTTGAGTTTCCTGACAAGATTATTTTAGGCAATGTTTTGATAACGCATGGACACCTTTTTCATGTCTATCATGGCTATCAGGAATTGCTGGATTTTTGTCATCAGCATCATATCAAGTATTGCTTCCATGGCCATACGCATGTTCCAACGTACCAGATTATTGAAGGCATACATTTTATTAATCCTGGAAGTACAATGATGAATCGTGGCTCTTATGGCTTTGGGACATTTGCCTTAGCTTCTATTGAAGATGATAAAATTGATGTACATTTTTATCATCATACGACATTTGAAGAGGTTGATCAGGTTGTGCTAGAAGAAGGACTTGCGACATTGGAAGAATTTAAACAGCTAATACATAAATATAATAAATAGAAAGACATGCAAAAAGGGATGGGCATTAATAAGCCTATCCCTTATTTGTTTTTGTTTTCTTCAAGACGTTTACGTTTATATTCGATAATAAACATGACTTCTTTAAGGTCTTCATCAGGGAGTTCTGATAAAAGTCTTGCGATATTAGCAATATTATAATAATCGTACTTTTTACCGCTCATGATTTCTTCTACAGAACGTCCATATAGATGGCTGAGAATTTTTAATTCGCCAACAGTAACATCACGTTTACCATTTTCAATATCTGAGATTGCTGAGTGAGGCACATTTAAATGCGCAGCCACTTCCTTTTGTGTAAGATGCTTGAAGTTGCGATATGCTTTTAGTCGCTGGGCTAAATCTAAATCCAAGGACATGAGACAACCCTCCTTTTGCATTAATTATAACATATTGTTGTGATTAATACAATTTAGGATTATAAGAAAATTAGATGATTTACGCTTTGTAATATCCCGATGTTGAAGTGATTTGTTTGCGATATTCATGAAAGCTGTTTGTCTTGTAAGCTTTTAGTACTTCTTTAATTGTTTCTGGCTCTTCATCAAGGAAGAAGAGTAATGTAGAAACATCAAGTGAACCATAGCTTTCAATCAATAATGGCACATTATGCAGAATATGATTGCGGCAGCGTTCATCTGTAAAGAGTGTGAATTCATAGCCTTTGCGATCCACAAGCGTATACGTATGTCCTTTGCAGCGATGGCAATGTTTGATCTTTTTTTGGAAATAGTGCTGGGAAACAAGACAATGTTCTGTAATCATATTTTCCGTTTTTCCATAAATTTGAACAATTAATTCGTTTGTCACCTTACTCATCTTCTCTAGTTCTAAGCGACTCGTTTCATAAGAGGCAATGATGCTTTCATCAAAGCTGGATGCACTAAGGCTATTTGTGATATTAAAGCCTGTTCCTAGGATTACATGCTTATCTTTTAATAATCGATAAAGTCCATAATCATTAACAATCAATGATTTGACTTTGTCGATTATTGGATTACTTAATATGCGCTGAATATCTTCATCGGTATTGATACGAGGCATGTAGAAGTTAACTGGTTGATTATGCCCTGTAAGTAATTCAAAGGCCTCCTCGGCAGTTTCTTCGTCATAATACATATAGACATTGTCTTCATGAATAACTGTTTGTAGCTGTTCAATTGTTCTTACAACAATGTAGTTACTTTTATGGGGTGTGCGCACTTTAGGTAAAGGAAGGGCTTGTGGCTGTAAATGATGGAGCTTCATATGCGCAAAGCGTTCATTGAGGGCATCTACAGCATCTCTTCTTAAGCTATTAAGAAGAGAAATAGGAATGTTGATATTTTTATCCATATCTAGATTAATATCATCAATTGTATAAATGGTTGAACCAAGCTTACTGAGTTGTTTTGTAATGCGCGCTGCATCAGTAGGTGTATTGCGTGCTTCTTCAATAAGATGTTCAGAGGTGATTGTTACATGTTCATTTCCACTTATTGCTTCTAGCGTTAAATATAAGTCTTTGTGGGCATGTAAGATAAAGGTTATTGAACGATATTTCTTTTCATGCATAAAAGTTTCATCGAGCTTTTTAAGTGTATCAATTGATACTGTCTTCATGACTTCACCCTTGAATACTGGTGTATCAAATTCAATTTCGACAATTTCACCAGGACTTCCCTTATTGACTAGCTTGCCCTTAAGGTAGATCTTATTGACAGGACGGCCGGCATCGACACTTTTGAAGAGTATGCTGTCACCTTGTTTAAGTTCATCAGAAAGTTTTATTGCCACAACTTTACGTTTGCGATTATAGCTCACAACTACGCCTAAAGGCATCCCTCTGTTACCAGAAAAATCAGTATCAACTATATGCGCATCATGAAATGGGAATCCAGTAGTATAATGACGATTAAACATCTGTTTCATATCGTGGATATCATCTTTTGTATAGTTTTCTTTCGCCCCATAGCAATGATCAACAGCTTTGCGATAAGCCTTGGTAATAGCTGCGACATATTCAGGCTTCTTCATGCGTCCTTCAAGCTTCAGGCTTGTTACATTGGCATCAATATATTCTTGTAAATGATCAATTGTGCAAAGATCACGAGGTGATAAGAGAAATGCCTCATCTTCAATCACATGACCATCTTCCTTGAGCTGGTAAGTCATACGACAAGGCTGTGCACAGGCACCACGATTACCACTTCTTTTACCAATCATACTGCTCATTAAGCATTGGCCGCTATAGGATACACAAAGAGCACCATGGGCAAAGACTTCGACTTCAAGGGGAGAATGTTCTTTTATATAACGAATTTCTTCAATGGAATTCTCTCTTGAAACAACAATCCTAGTCACGCCAAGATCTTCAAAATAACGAACCGCTTCTAAAGAATTTAATGTCATCTGGGTCGATACATGGACCTCAAAATCCGGATATCTTCTTCTGACTGCCTTCAGTAAGCCGATATCCTGAATAAGCAAAGCATCAACCTGATATTCATAAAAACAATCGATATAATGGAATAGCTTTTCAAATTCTTCATCATGATAGAGAATATTAACAGTAATGAAAATACGCACATTATGTAAATGTGCATATTCTACAGCTTCCTTGATTTCAGGAAGGGAAAAGTTTTTTGCGAAAGCACGTGCTGAGAAAAGGTCTGGACCAAGATAGATGGCATCAGCTCCATTCGCAATGGCTGCTTTCAAGCTTTCCATATCTCCTGCTGGAGCAAGTATTTCAATTCTATTCATTATAATTTATTAGCCAGCTGGTAACACATTTTGGCAGATGTCTTGGCAGCTTTCTTGAGATATGTATCGAACTGAATGGCATTTTCACCTTTGTCAAAGATATCAGAAAGCCCTCTTGTAATAATGAAAGGCTTCTTGAAGACATAACATACTTGAGCAATCGATGCAGCTTCCATTTCTGCGCACATAGCATCAGGGAAGTATTTTTTGATGCGTTCAACTTGTTTTTTTGTGCTGACAAACTGATCGCCAGATGCGATTAATCCAACATAGGCATGCGTACCATTTTCCTCGAGTATTTCTTTTGCAAGCTGGACCATTTTTGGATCGGCTAAGAAGCTAACTGGCATATCTGGTACTTCGCCCATTGCACGGCCAAAGCTTGTTAAGTCAAAATCGTGGTGTGAGACGCGTTCACCAATAACAACATCCCCCACTTCTTCTTCAAGATTCAAGCCACCTGCTGAACCTACATTAATGACATGATCAATATCATAATCTTTTAAGAGAATTGTTGTTGAGATAGTTGCATTGACCTTGCCAATTCCTCCTTGTACAACAACAGTTTCTTTATTGCCTAAAAAGCCATGATAGAAATGATAACCACAATCTTCTTTTTCATCAATGACCTTCATTAGGGCAACAACTTCATCCACTTCTTCTTTCATGGCACCAATAATACCTAACATAATTACATCTCCTTCTTACATACAAAAATCAGACGTTCACATTCTTCTTTGTATGAATCAAAATCACTAAAGACTGTATAGGAAAATCCTGCTTCTTTCAGCATCTCACCATACACATGCACAGGTAATGTCTTCTGATGATGTATTTCATCGACGCAATCATCATTTTCTCTGTCGATGATGACAACATGATGTTCAATGCTGCCTGCACCATCACTTTTGACATCCCAGCAGAAATCAAAATCATCATCGTGGGATTCTTCATGATAGTCATTAAGAATGACATTGCATTTATAGAGGCTATCAACATCAAAGATGAATGTACCATTCATCTTCAAAGCCTGATAAGCATTCATCAAGACTTTTTTAACATCATTCTCATCCAATATATAGTTTAATGAATCGCATAAACATAAAACTAAATCTGCTTGCTGATTGCTTTCAAAATTAGTCATATCGACACGTTTAAAATTCACCTCAGCATTTTCAGCCATGGCTTTCTCTTTTGCGACATAAAGCATATCATCGGACAAGTCTGTTGCGACAACAGACTTGTTTTGTTTTGCTAAGCGAATAGCGACTTCTCCTGTCCCACAGCCCAGTTCAAGAACGGACTGGAATTTTGCATGCTTATTGATAAAATCAATATAGTCATTATAGAAAGCAGGATCCATTAAGGAATCATAGTAATAACTAAAATTCTCGTAACTCATTATTTTAAATACTCGCTAATATCAACTCTTGGCATATCGCCCCAAAGTTTCTCTAAGTTATAATTATCTCTTGCTTCGCCTTCAAAGATATGAACAACAATGTCACCTAAATCTATTAAAATCCACTGGCTGTTACGAAGGCCTTCAATAGCCTTAACTTCATAACCATTAAGTTCACACTGTTCTTCAACATTGTCTTTGATGGCATTCAGCAAACGTTGGTTACTGCCAGTACAAAGTACAAAATAATCAAATAAAGGGCTTGTTTCACGCATATCAATAGCGACGATATTTGTGGCAAGCTTGTCGTTCATGGCACGAACGATACATTCTAATTTTTCCATTTCATTTCTCCTATGAATTTATGATAGATTTCAAAAAATACGGGGTCGATTTCACGGTTGTTCGCCTTAGAAAAGTCATAAAAGCTTTGTAATGATTTTCTAAAGCCAGCATCAATATCTTTGTTGCATAAAGCTATATCCGACGAGGAATCGTAGCCTCTTAGTGGATCGAGCTTATCGGCACAATATAAGCATTTGCCAAGTTTTGAAATCGTCGTAGATGCTGTTGTATGGTCTTCAATGGCTTTAAGAATCTCTTTGTCATCAATAAGAAATTCTTTCTCACAGACATAGCTTGAAAGCCATTGATGCCAGATTGGCTTGGGCTTGTCAATATATTCAGGATAGTATTCCTGCATCAACTTCAAAGCTTTCTCAATAGGCATTTCTTTTGCGACATCATGCATGACACCTGCAATATAGCCTTTTTTCTCATTAAGTCCATTATTTTTCGCAAACTCAGCTGTCAGCTTGGCAACAGATAGAGAATGAAGATAACGTTTCTTATGCATACGATTCTTGATCATGCTATCAAGATAGAGACCATGTAATGAGATATAGTGCAGTACGCTTGGATCAAGCATCTGGATTGCCCCATCCTTAATCTCTGTTGAACTAGCAGTGATAGCTGGATTATCCATTTTAAGAAAATGATACTTTTTTAAGTTTTCATGATCTTCTGGATATCCGCCTCGATTGAAGGCAACAAGTTGTACAAGTTTGGAAATGTCCTTGGCAGATTTCCATTTTTCAAACGCACAGGCTTGATCCATTCCCATTAAGAAATAAAACTGATCATCAGGATAGCATGAAGTAAGGGTATGCAATGTATCAATCGTATAATTCTTTTCGTTTGAATCCTGATTAATTTCGATTGTACTCACTTGCATCTTTTCCTGTTTGCTTATCGCTAGTTTAAGCATGTTTATGCGATCAGTGTTACTGGCAGTGACATTTTCTTTCCAGGGATTATGCTTTGTTGGAATAAACCAGAAGCTGTCAAGCTGTAATGAAGCGATTGCGTCTTGGGCAATCTGGATATGTCCTAAATGGACAGGATCAAAGCTTCCGCCTAATAAGCCTATCTTCATGGTAGCTTATAGAGGACTTTGTCACTGCGCTTATATAATGTGATGACACGGCCAACAATCTGGATGACATCTGCTTTTGTCTGGGCAGCAATTTCTAAAGCTGCTTCGTTAGCTGTCTGAGGGCATGTCTGTAATAATCTGACTTTAATGAGTTCTTTGGCTTTTAGTGCATCATTAATGCTGCTGGCCTGTTTATGACTAACACCATCTTTACCAATCTGGAAGATGGGTTTTAATTGATGAGCCTGTGCTCGTAAATATCTTTTTTGTTTACCTGTTAACATATTTTCTCCTAAATTAATGCATCTCTTACGAAGACATCGATATCTTTTGGTACATATATTCTTACTTTATTTGCTGGCTTAACGGTGATGAAACCTAAACCACTGATCACAACTTCCTGACCATCTTTAAGGAAATATTCACGCATGACCATATCCTGCATTCTAGCAATTTGATCAAGACAAGGTGATAATTCTTTATGATTGTCATAAAGTGAAGTAGCTTTGCTTGTCTTTGTACGATGAATCTTAAGGCGCTTAGAAAAGAAGGTTGTGATGCTTGCTTTTGTATCACCTAAGTAATCAAAGCGAGCTAATCCCCCGATAAATAATGTCTGATCACCATTAAGCTGGTAGGTCATTGGCTTGACTTCTCCCTGAGGCATGATCAGTTTAAGTGTTTTCGCATCAACGACCTGCGTATACTGATGCTTATTGATAATGCCAGGTGTATCATAGATTGCACTTTTTTCATCAAGTGGGATCTTGATGAGGTCAAGGGTTGTTCCTGGGAATTCACTTGTTGTAATGAAGCCATCGCTTTGGCCATAATGTTTAAGTAAGCCATTGATGAATGTTGATTTACCAACATTACTCATTCCTACGACAAAGACATCCCTGCCCTTGCGATAGTTATCGATGGCATCATAGATTTCATCAAAATGATAATTCTTCTTGCAGCTAGTTAAGATGACCTCAAGGGGCTTGATTCCCTCTTCTTTGAGTCTTCTTCTTAGCCACATTTCAATATGATGGTCTTTAAGACTCTTAGGCAGAATATCACGCTTATTTGCCAGCAAGAGGACATCATTATAACCAATATGGCGCATTAGACCTGGTATGGCAGAGCCGTCATAGTCAAAAATGTCGACAATATAGACAACAAGACAATTCTTATCTCCAATGACGGATATCATTTTTAAGAAGTCTTCAGCACTTAAACTTGCATCAAACTGCTGATGATAATGCTGCAATTTAAAACAGCGTTGACAAAGGACATGTTCCCCTTGATTGGCACTTTGTGGCACATAGCCTATTTTCTTTGGGTCTGTTGACTGAATGACAGCCCCACAGCCATAACATCTTTTCTCTTCCATTCTTTCACCTCTTTACTTATTTTTACTCATATAAACATAAATTTCAATTAGAAAGCGTCGTCGTCAAGAAGATCTTCTAAGGAAATTGTTTCAAAATGTTGTTCTTCTTTTTTTGTTTTAGTTTTCTTAACAAGCTTCTTCTCATGGGATTCTTCTACTGGAAGATCAAAGAGATGAGGTTCTTGTTCGACTTCCATATTAATGATATCGTTGCCTTCTTCATTAAGATCTATGGTATTTGTTGATTTGACTGCAGGATCATAGATAAAGGTGATATCCCCTTCTAGTTTCTTTATTGCACTCATGCGATTTGTAGTATTGGCATAATTATAATCTGTTGGTGAAAGATCAATAATGTTGTTTTCACTATAGATTGTCAGCTTATCATCATTGTTGAGAACATATCCTGCAATGACATCCTGCTCTTTTGTCTTTGGTTTTTTTGCAATGATAATTCCTTTTGCACCACGTTTTGTTGCAGGAATATCGCTTATATGCAGACGTTTTATTCCGGCTGGCTTAGTGAAGATGTACAAGGACTGAGTGTGAGCTGGATCAAAGGATTGCATGAAGGCCAAGGTATCATTTTTTAAATTCATCGCCTTCACACCGCTTGCCTTTGGTGAAAGGATGGATACTTCGCTTTCGCTAAATAGTGTTGCATAACCAGCTGTTGAACCTAATACAAGGCCGTCATGGCCATTTGTATAAGCCACGCCAATAAGTTTATGCGGTGCTTTTATATTCATTGCCTTATAAGTCTTAGTATAGCGAGATACTTCAAAGTCTTTTAAAAGCACACGCTTAATCATGCCATTATCACTTGCTAAAGTGACATAGAGCGGTGTATTGAAGTCTTTGACTAAGAGTGTAGAAATAATCTTTTCATCATTACCCATTTTGACAAGATAACTGATATGTTTACCAAGTTCTTTCCACTTAAAGTCTTCAATTTTATGGACGGGAATAAAACAATAATTACCAGCATCCGTAAAGGCTAAAAGTGTATCAAGTGTATTGGCTTTCGTCAGGGCAACAAGATAATCATTATCTTTCTTGCCAAAAGCTGTATTCTCGCTTGCTTTATAGCTACGTTCACTGATTTTCTTGATATAGCCATCACGTGTAAGTGAGACATAACAATCTTCAGGAATGATCATTGCCTGCTGATCGACTGAAGTATCTTTAATTTCATCCTTGATTTCAGTGAGTCTTGGTGAAGGATAATTCTTTTTGATAACTTTTAGCTCGTTAATAATGACATTACGTAAAACCTTATCACTATCAAGAATGGCATTAAGTTCATTGATTGTTTCATTTAAAGCCATTTGTTCATTCTCTAAAGCTACAATATCTGTATTCGTCAAGCGGTAAAGCTGTAACATAACAATAGCTTCAGCTTGATTCTGAGAGAAGCCAAATGTCGTCATCAGATTCATCTTTGCATCGCTCTTATCCTTTGAACCACGAATAACTCTAACAACATCATCAAGTATACTAACTGCCTTAATCAATCCAGCAACGATATGTTCTCGATCAATAGCTTTATGAAGATCATATTTCGAGCGTCTTGTTACAACATCAATTTCATGATTAATATATCCATCAATTATGTCACAGATGCCCATCTGGACAGGACGTTTATCTTTAATGGCAACCATATTATAAGAATAATTCTTTTGTAGATCAGTATTCTTATAGAAATAGTTTAAGGTATTGTTGGCATCAACATCTTTCTTCAAGTCAATGACAATTCTTAAGCCAGAACGATCAGATTCATCACGCACTTCAATAATTCCATCAATGGTTTTGTTGAAACGAATTTCATCAATCTTTCTTACCAGTTCAGCCTTATTGACCTCATAAGGGATTTCTGTCACTACAATCTGATTGATATTCTTTGCTTCCTCAATTTTACAACGTGAACGCACAATAACTTTTCCACGTCCATTCTTAAGAGCTTTCTGAATCTCTTGCTTCCCTTCGACAATCGCACCAGTAGGAAAATCTGGTCCCTTGATAAACTGATAGAGATCATCAAATGATGCATTAGGATGCTTGATCTTATAAATCGTTGCATCAATGACCTCACCTAGATTGTGAGGGGGAATGTCTGTCGCATAGCCAGCTGAAATTCCTGTTGCTCCGTTGACAAGAAGATTTGGATATTTTGCTGGAAGGACAGTTGGTTCATATTCCGTATCATCGAAGTTAAGTGACATCTCAACAGTATCTTTATCAATATCTTTTAGTAATTCTAAGGCAATTGGCGCCAATCGTGCTTCGGTATAACGCATGGCCGCAGCTGGATCATTATCGATGGAACCATTATTACCTTGCATGTCGACAAGCGGCATACGCATTTTCCATTCCTGGGAAAGACGTACCATTGCATCATAAACTGAAGAATCCCCATGTGGATGATAATTACCGATAACATTACCAACAGTTTTGGCAGATTTACGATAAGGCTTATTAGGCAGATTGCCTTCTTTATACATTGCATAGAGAATACGGCGTTGAACCGGCTTAAGGCCATCGCGCACATCAGGAAGAGCTCGGTCCTGGATGATATATTTGGAATAGCGGCCAAAACGGTCGCCCATGATGTCATCTAAAGACATCACTAACATGTTTGTATCAAGTTGTTTTTCTTTAGCCATCCTTTTCCTCCTAATGTTTCTTTACTAATTCTTTCTGATCCATTGTAAAGGCATCAAAATCATCTTCCATTGAGAACTGAACATTATCTTCAATCCATTCACGACGTGGCTCAACCTTGTCACCCATTAAAACAGAAACACGACGTTCCACTAAAGCAGCATCCTCGATGGTGACTTGGATGAGTGTTCTTGTTTCAGGATTCATGGTTGTTTCCCAAAGCTGGTCAGCGTTCATTTCACCAAGACCTTTGTAACGTTGCACATTATAACCTTTGCCCACTTTCTTTTTTGCTGCTTCTAGCTCTTTATCATCCCAGGCATAAACAATATTATCTTTCTTGCCATTCTTTTTAGAAATTTTATAGAGTGGCGGCATCGCAATATAAACCTTGCCTGCTTGGATAAGACCACGCATATAGCGATAGAAGAATGTCAGTAATAATATCTGAATATGAGCACCATCGGTATCGGCATCGGTCATGATGATGACTTTATCATAGGCAGCATCATCTACATTAAAATCACTGCCATAGCCTGCATTAATTGTATTAATCATTGTGCCAATTTCTTCATTTTTTAAGACATCAGCTAGACTGGCACGTTCTGTATTGACAACTTTACCACGAAGAGGCAAAATGGCCTGAAATTTACGGTCACGACCTTGTTTTGCACTACCGCCGGCAGAATCCCCTTCGACAAGATAAAGCTCATTCTTGTTTTTATTGCGGCTCTGAGCAGGCGCCAGCTTACCAGAAAGTATGGCTTTTTCTTTTTTGGCCTTGCCATTACGTAAAGCTTCTCTTGCCTTTCTGGCAGCATTTCTAGCAGCTGCAGCTTTGATCATCTTGTTGACAAGTTCATCAGCTTCTTCTTTGTTTTCTTCAAGATAATAGGTTAGCTGTTCAATAGTTACCTTTTCAAGAATGTTTTTAGCAATTGGTGAACCAAGCTTGCTTTTTGTCTGTCCTTCAAACTGTAAGTATTCTTCTGGAATCTTAACGGACAAGATGGCCGTTAAGCCTTCGCGGACATCATTACCTTCAAGATTCTTATCTTTCTTCTTTAAAAGATCATATTTTCTTGCATAGTCATTAAAAACTTTTGTAAGACCACTCTTAAAACCCATTTCATGGGTACCACCATCACTTGTACGAACGAGGTTGACAAAGGAAACAATATTTTCTTGATAGCCTTCATTAAATTGCAAGGCGACTTCGACTTCTATTTCGTTCGAATTATCATCAAAAGAAACAATTTTTGAAATCAGCTTATCTTTCCCGGAATTAAGCCAATTTACAAATTCAACCAATCCATTTTCATAATGATAGCTTTCGTGGCGATCAGTACGTTCATCATGAAGAACCATTTCAATACCTTTTAAGAGAAAGGCATCTTCTCTAAGTCTTTCTGAGATTGTTGAAAAGTTGAAATTAATATTGGAGAAAATCTCATGATCAGGCATGAAATGAATAATGGTTCCTGTTTTCTTTGTTGAACCAACAGTTTTCAGTTCTCCAATAACACTGCCGCCCTTTTCAAAGTGCTGGGTAAAGATCTTCCCATCACGCATAACCGTAAGGTCAAGATAGTTACTCAAGGCATTAACGACTGAAGAACCAACACCATGCAAGCCACCACTTGTTTTATATCCGCCATCGCTGGAGAATTTTCCACCTGCATGCAATACTGTTAAAATGACTTCAGTTGTAGGTCTGCCTGTTTCAGCATTAATCCCTGTAGGCATACCGCGACCTTCATCTTCAACCGTTATACTATTATCTTTATGGATGGTAACTGTTATCTTCTTGCCATACCCGGCAAGAGCTTCATCGATAGAGTTATCGACAATTTCCCATACCAAATGATGTAATCCACGGTTATCTGTTGAACCGATATACATCCCCGGTCTCTTTCTAACAGCTTCTAGTCCTTTTAATATTTGAATATCCGATTCATCATAATGACTCTTTGGCATTCTATAACCTCCTAAAACCGACTTATTATAACATAATCTTCTCTTGATTGATAGTCAATAAAAATTGTATTTTGGGCATATATGCGTGTTTTTTACGCTTCGTTTCATTGTATTTTTAGCGAATCCATGTATAATACAACCGAGGTGAAAAATAATGAAATTGCTGCTAACAACGCTATGTTTACTAGCAAGCTATCTGTATGGATCCATTCCTTTTGCCTTAGTAATTGGGAAAGTTTTCTATAATACAGATGTCAGGGAGTCTGGTTCACATAATTTGGGAGGTACAAATGCTGGCCGCGTCTTAGGGAAGAAGGCAGGCGCTGCGGTTATTGCACTAGATGCAACAAAATGTATTGTTACGGTGCTCTTTGCCCGTTTCATGATTCACACATTTCAGCTTTGGCCAGAGTTATTCTACCCTTGTGCTTTTCTTTGTATCTTTGGTCATTGTTATCCATGCTTTGCCCAGTTCAAAGGTGGCAAGGGTGTTTCAAGCGCCATTGCTTATACACTTGTGACAAATATCTATTCCTTCTTCATTGCTCTTGCAACATTCTTAGTGACACTTAAGATCAGTAAGTTTGTTTCACTTTCATCAATGCTTGGATGTATTGCTGTATGTATTGGGATGTTCTTTGTTGAACCCAGCATGGTCGCACGTATTACGAATGTCTGTATAACAGTATTAGTGATCTATCGACATCATGCCAATATTGGACGTATCATTCATGGTGAAGAAGCGAAAGTCAAATGGTTAAAGTAAAAGAGAATGGTTTAAAAGCCATTCTCTTTTACTTTGTATAGGATTCATTAGACTGATATGGCAGATAGTCATTCTCTCCCAATGTTTCAATATGATAATCTCCATCATAATCAACAATCGTTAGCGAACAGCCATCAACAACCTGACGATTGACTTTCACAAAATCATGACGGCTTAAATGCAGCATACAGGCCATGAATACTGTGAAGCAGAAACCATGTGTCACAATAAAGACACTGTCATAGTTCTTATGAGTAATGTCATTTAAAAAATCATTCACACGTTCAATAATGCTTGTATAGCTTTCGCCTTCAGGCATCCCCTCAATAGCATCAGGTTCATTCCATAATTTTGTATAAGCATCTTTAAGATTAGCAGGCATATGGTCAATATATTTGCCTTCTGCTAAGCCGAAGTTCATTTCCCGAATACGTTCATCCTTGATAATGTTTTCTTTAGGAAAGACAAGTTTGGCTGTATCATATGCACGCTTGATTGGAGAAGCATAGATGGCATCAAAATGCATTGCACTTACTTTTTTACGCAAAGCTAAGGCGTTTTCGATACCTTGTTCAACAAGAGGTGAATCCTGACATCCCTGAAGTCTTCGCTCCTGATTCCAAACTGTTTTACCATGTCTTGTGATATAGATTTTCATAATAATCCTCCCAAAAAAGAAAATAAGGGCTTACACCCTTATTTGTATTGATCATTTATACTTTTCATGATTTTTCTAATCTGTGCTTCGCTAGGTTTGCGGCCAGTTCCCTGGAACATAGCACGAACCATCTTTTCATTGATAGGTGGATTCTTCTTAAGTTCTCTCTTGAACATCCATCTAGCAAAGAAGAAACCAACTAAAGCACCAATAATAACTGAAATAAAAACAGTTGCAAAGTTTGCCATTCTTTTCGCCTCCAATAAATCTTTTATATTATAACAAAGAGTTAAACATTTGTAAAATCAAAAGAAAGGGATGACCCCTTTCAATGATTATAATTCCTGATAATTTTTAATGACATTATCTACAGTGAAGCCATATTCAGCAATCACTTTGCTAGCTGGTGCAGATGCGCCATATGTAGAAACTGACATAGCTTTACCATCTAAGCCAACATATTTATACCAGCCGAAGTCAGTCTGCATTTCAACAGAAAGACGCTTGCGGCATGCTTTTGGTAAGACTGATTCCTGGTATTCTGCTGATTGTGCATCAAAACGTTCACAGCTAGGCATAGAGACAACTCGTACTCCAATACCTTCAGCATTAAGCTTATTGCTTGCTTCGATTGCAAGTGCAACTTCTGAACCTGTAGCAATGATAATGCCATCAAGTTCATGATCTTCCTTACGAACAATGTAAGCACCACGTGCCACATCATCATAAGTCGCATTAGTGATATTTGGGACATCCTGTCTTGTTAGGATAAGAGCTGTTGGTGCATCAGTTGTTTCAACTGCAATCTTCCAGGCAGCCATCATCTCAGAAGCATCTGCAGGTCTTAAAACCTGCATGTTGACCATGCTTCTTAACATGGCAAGCTGTTCAACTGGCTGATGTGTAGGTCCGTCTTCACCAACGGCAATTGAGTCATGGGATAATGGTAGAATGATTGGTAATTTCATCAGACATGCCATACGTGCAGCAGCCTTGAAATAGTCAGAGAAGACTAAGAAACCACCAGCAGCTACCTTAACACCATGATGTAATGTCATACCATTCATGATAGCAACCATGGCGAATTCTCTAATACCAAAATAGAGATTGCGGCCATTGTAATGATCAGGACCAAAGCGATCTTCATTAGCAATTGTAGTTTTCGTAGAGCTTGCAAGATCGGCAGTACCTGAGAGGAATGTTGGATTCTGCTTAGCAACTTCCTGAATAACTTTTAAGCTTGTGTTTCTTGTTGCTTCATTATCATTGAAATGATATGTCTTGGCAAGTTCTTCATAGTCCAATGTGAACTTACCGGCCATAGCATTCATATATTCCTCATAAGCCTCAGGATAAGCTTCTTTGTAGGCTTTTAAAACCTTATTCCATTTATTGTAGGCACGTTTGCCACGGTTAAAGACATTCTTTTTAAAATCCTCATAAACTTCTTCTGGAACAAAGAAATTTTCATGATCAAAGCCGTAAGAAAGTTTAGCATTCTTGCCATCCTCTTCGCCTAATGGAGCGCCATGAACCTTATTTGTACCCTGGTTCTTTGAACCATAGCCAATTGTTGTCTTCATGATAATGATTGATGGCTTGAAGCTTTCCTTCTTAGCACGACGAATAGCTCTAAGCATGGCTGTTGTGTCATTGCCATCAGCAACTTCAATAACCTGCCAGTTCATCGCTTCATAACGCTTCTTGACATTCTCACTAAATGAATAAGATAAAGGACCATCTAGTGTAACATCGTTATTATCATAAATCACAATAAGTTTGCCTAAAGCAAGATGACCTGCTAATGAAGACGCTTCATAAGAAACACCTTCTTCCATATCACCATCACCACATAATACATATGTATAATGATCAACGATATTGAAATCTGGCTTATTGTATTTTGTGGCTAAGAATTTTTCTGCCATAGCCATACCTACAGCCATAGGAATACCCTGCCCCAAAGGACCGCTTGAAGCGTCAACACCATCGGTTACATCACATTCAGGATGACCAGGCGTCTTGCTTCCCCATTGTCTGAATGCTTTAAGATCTTCGATAGAAAGATCAAAGCCTGACAAGTGTAATAATGAATAAAGCAATGCACTTGCATGTCCGCTTGCGAGAACAAAACGATCACGGTTATCCCATTTTGCTTGCTTAGGATTAACACGTAATTCTTTTGTAAAGAGCGTGTATAAAGCAGGTGCAGCATCTAATACCATACCTGGATGACCTGACTTAGCTTTATTGATCATATCAATGCCAAGAGATCGAATGGTTGCAATAGATAATTCAGAATCCATTTTTTTATAATCCCCCTATTTTCCAACTTACAATAACATAAAAAAGGTGTTTTTGGAACACCTTTTAATGAACTTTTTTCTTTCTACGTACAGGTGTAACGTCATTGCCATTAGGATCGATAACACGAATGCCTTCTAGCTGCTGACGCATCCCTTCTCTAAAGATTTTAATATATTGCGCTCTGAGTTCTTTTTGTCTTGCTTTTTCTTCGGGAGATAATTCTTCAGTCTTGCTTTTATGGGCAAGTGCATTAATCTCCTTTATGAGTGCATCCATCTGATCTGACATGTATTTCACCTCAAATTAAAGGACCTAAGAGCTTTAGTCTATCCCTGTTGTAATTACAGGTGGGTATCTTGTATCACGCTTTAGGATCCCTACATAAATGCAGGTATTCAACACCGCAGATAACAATCAGATTCCCTTATGATAAATGTAGGAAATGCATATATCTCTTAGGTCACTCACATTATATCATAACTTATTGACTCGTCAATTGATTATTTCCTGATTGGCACAATCGTATAATCAGCACTGTATTCATCATTGAAAAGAGGTAAGATAGCCTCGATGTCTGAAGCTGTTATAGCATTGATTTCATCAATGAGTGTAAAGGCATTGATGCCTTCAAAATAATAACGGCTAAACATATTCGCAACCGTTTCTAATGAATTAAAAGCCTGAATAAGAATACCAATATTCTTCTTCTTAACGCGCTCAAGAACTTCTTCATCAATCTGATAATCTTTCATATTTCTAATAAGCTCATGAAGCTTATTTCTAAGCTTGTCACTATGATCACTATCACAGGACATGCTGTAGAAGGCATAATCTCTTTCCTGGGTTAAGCCGGCTGAAAAAGAGTCGTTGATTAAGCCTTGATTACTCCACTCTTCTCTTAATGATGAGCTTTTAGAGAAAAGCATATCTGTCAGAAGCGTGAAGGCTAATTCACGCTTAAGTTTCGCATGAGGATCTTTTGGCGTGTCATTGATCTTAATATTGACAGCTACTTTATCGACGGTTACATCCATCATCTTGACTTCAGACTTGACATCAACCTGGGCAGGTTCATTAATTGTGCCACGGATAATAGGTGGCATTGGTGAGAAATGCTTTCTCGCTTGATTATTTCTAATTTCTTCCATAATTTCATCAGCATCAAAGTGCCCTGCTACAAAAAGCATCATATTGCTTGGATGATAGAACGTATTGTAGATGCGGTGAAGCAAAGGTGCATCAATTTTTGCAATCGATTCAACTGTACCAGCAATATCAATACGGACAGGATGATTGTGATAGAGATTATGAACGCCACCAAAATAGCTTTGCCAGTCAGGATTATCATCATACATGCCTATTTCCTGTCCGATAATGCCACGTTCTTTTTCCACTGATTCCTGTGTCACGTTGCATTCCTGGACAAAGTCAAGTAAGAGATTCACACAGGCTTTTTCATGAGATGTTGTCGAAAAAAGGTAGGCTGTTCTTGTATTGGAAGTAAAGGCATTCGAGCTTGCTCCAAGTTTCGCAAATTCATTGGATGCATCACCATCATCCATGTCAAACATCTTATGTTCAAGATAATGGGCAACGCCATCAGGGACAGTGATTATTTCTGTTTCATTGATAGGCACAAATGTTGTATCGATGGAACCAAAGTTTGTCGTAAAGAGACCATATGTTTTGGTGAAATCAGGCTTAGGCATAAGATAAACCTGAAGACCGTTTGCCATCACTTCATGATAGAGTGTTTCTTTAATTGTCTGATAATATATCTTTTCCATAAGGGTCCTTTCCTGTTAAGAGATAAACTGTATCGAGCTTAATCTGCTTAGCACATCTGATAATGTCTTCACGACTTACGGCATTAATCTTGTTAATGTAGTCCTGAATGGATTGTTTTTTGTGGACAAGGTCGCGGTTATAGGCAAGTGAAATCAGGTAGCTTGAAGAATCGTAGGCTTTCGTCAATGAAGAAACAACCATCTGTTTAGCCATCACAAGTTCATCGTCACTAAAGTGACCATTTCTAAAGTTTTCAATTTCTTCATCAATGAGTTCCCTCGCCTTTTGATAATGCTTTGTTTCAATGCCGCTAGCGATGACCATGATGCTGTTGAAGGGATCATAGCTAGCAGTAATATAATAGCAAAGACTATTCTTTTCACGGACATTTAAGAAGAGCCTGCTTTGTGAATAGCCACCCAGCATATCAACGAAAATACTCATCGCTTCTGTATCATCATCTTTGAAGTCTGTTTTGAGGGTATAGCCAAGATTAAGCTTAGCCTGAGTGATTTCCTGCTTTTCAATGATCTCAAGGACTTCATCTTTATCGCTTGTAAAATCATAGATCACAGGATGCTCTTGATTATGTGCTTCAAAGTGCAAGTTATCTTTAAAGCTTTCCACAACATGTTCATCAATATCACCAACGATATAGACATGCTTATCATCATTTTGAAGCATTGAGAGATAGGCCTGAAAAACATCTTCACCTTTTATCTTTTCAACATCTTCTTTTTCACCAATCGCACTGATATCAATAGGGGTATTCATACCCATATAATGATAAAGCTGATCAATAGAATAATTCATTTTATCATCAAGTCCTTGCTGGATACGGGCAATGATTTCTTTCTTCTTGATTTCCACAAGATCTTGATCAAAGCTTTGATGATTGACTAATGGTGTAAAGAGTACTTCATTAAGTAAGTTAATCTGCTTTTCGAGAAGATCATCATTAACAGGCAGGAATTCCTGGTTCACAGCTGTTGTTCGCAAGGAGATGATATGAGATTGTCCCTTAGTTGAGACATTGGCACCAAGACTAGCTCCATAGAGGTCGTCAAGATAACTTGAAAGTAAGGCATTAGTTGGATATTTCTTTGTTGCACTGGTCATGACAAAAGCTAAAACGGCTCTTAAAGCAGCACTTTCTTTTGTCAGGGGTGCTTTAAAATTAATATGAATTGTAATATCTTTAAATTTCTTTGATGGAATAATATGAAGGGTGTAACCATCCATCTTAAATACATTTTGCATTGTTCATTCCTCCATGAATCCTATTATAACTGAATTTGTTTTATAAACAAAGAAAAAGGCTCTTGATGAGCCTTTAGACTAACGTCTTGATTTATCGTATGGAATACCATCTGCACGAGGGGCAGCGCTATTCTTAGAAGTAAATGCCAGTAAGATCAATGTTGCTACATAAGGAATGAGCTTATAGAACGTATCTGGTAAAGAGAGTTTTGCGATAAATGGAATGGAGCTATAAGCAAATGAGATGGTCTTTGTAAAACCAAAGAAGAATGCAGCCCCACCAATACGAAGTGGTGAGTAGTTACCAAAGATCATAACAGCTAATGCCAAGAAACCATAACCAGCAACAGTACCAGTAAATTCAGTAGAAATTGGGATGATATAAATCAAACCACCAACACCGGCAAGAATACCTGAAAGAGCAACACCAGCATATCTTGTCTTATAGACAGAAATACCAGCAGCATCTGCTGCCTGAGGGTTTTCACCGCAGCTTCTTAAATGAAGACCGAATTTTGTCTTCATCAAGAGATACCATGAGAAAGCCAATAATAGGAATCCTAGGAATGTTGTAATATAGCAATTCTTAAAGAGCAAGTCACCGAGAACTGGGATGGATCCAAGACCTGGAATGGATTCAATTCTGAATTCATTCGTAAAGGAAATATTCTGTGCGCCATCCTGAACTGTCTTTGCGATAAAGATTGCAAGACCTGCACCTAAGATATTAAGTGCGGTACCAGAGATGGTCTGGTCAGCAGCTAAGTTGATAGCGGCAAAGGCATGAAGCATTGAGAATAGGAATCCAGCAAGAGCAGCAATAGCCATTGAGGCAAAAAGCAAAGGCATGCCACTTAATACTTGATTCGTCTGTGCCCAGTTCATAAAGAAGATACCCGAGAAAGCACCAATAACCATGATACCTTCAAGAGCCAAGTTGACTACCCCACCGCGTTCTGAGAACATTGCACCAAGGGCAACAATCATAAGAGGAATCGCAAACAATAATGTTTGATTAAATAAGAAATAAACAATACTCATTATACCTTACCCTCCTCTTTCTTTCGCTTATTTGCTTCATGTTTCGCAAAGACATGCTTAATAAACAATGTGAAAGAAGCAAAGTAAATAATAACACCAGTAATAATCTGAATAACTTCAACAGCGATATTAAGTGACTGGAGGTAGTTACCGCCAACATTAATATAACCCATAAATAATGCAGCGAAGATACAGCCAATTGGGTTGGAGAAGCCAAGTAAGGCAATTGGGATACCATTAAAGCCTTCATCAGGAAGGACTTCAGTAATCTGTAATGTCTTACCAGAACCGCATAAGTATGGTAATGCACCACCAACACCGGCAAAGAAGCCAGCAGTAGCTAAGGCAAGAATGAGGGTTTTCTTTTCATTCATACCTGCATATTTCGCAGCATCTTTATTGAAGCCGACTGCTTTTAATTCATAGCCAAACTGTGTCTTATTCATAATGACCCAGGCAAGAATGCATAAGCCTACAGCAATCAAGAAAGCAACAACGAAACGTAAATTAGAATCACCAGTTGAAAGCAAGCCATCAAGAGGTGTTCTTGGCAATGAACGTGATTCAGGAATTGTCATGGATTCAGCACCTGTCGAGTTATAAATTGTTGACTTAATGCCCTGGATGACAAGAAGTAAACAAATATAGTTACACATGATTCCGGAAATAACGACATTGACATTCTTAAAAGCCTTAAGGAAGCCAGGAATAAGAGCCCATAAAGCACCAGCTAAGCCAGCACATATTACAGCTACTATCCAAACAAGGCTATCAGGAATAAATGTCCAGCGAATAGAGATGTACATGGCAACAAATGAACCGATGAGGTACTGGCCAGGAACACCGATATTGAATTCACCAGTCTTGTAGGCAAAGGCAACACAAAGACCAGTCATCATGATTGGAATAGAAAGATAAATCATTTGTGAGAAGGATTCAGTTCCACGATAGAAACCACCGGATAAGAGAATACCGAAACCTTCTAATGCTTCATTTGGTGCAAAGATCAAAATAATGATAAATCCAACAACAAGACCAAAGAAGATTGAAATGAGAGAGGCAATAACAGATTTTGTGCCATCTTTTGCGAATAATTTACTTAGCATATTGAGCGCCTCGCTTACTTCCGGCCATATAAAGACCTAATTCTTTAATATCAGTTGTCTTAGGATCTAAGTCACCAACAATTTCCCCTTCATATATGACAAGGATACGGTCACTTAAAGCCATAACTTCATCAAGTTCAAGAGAGACAAGAAGGACAGCTTTGCCTTCATCACGTTGCTTGACAATCTGTTTATGGATGAATGAAATCGCTCCTACATCAAGACCACGTGTTGGCTGTACGGCAATCAGTAAATCACCATTCGCTTCAACTTCTCTTGCAACGATGGCTTTCTGCTGGTTACCACCGGACATGCCACGAACAATGGATTTGCGGCCTTCCCCACTTCGTACATCATATTCTTCAATAAGTTTATCTGCATATTGATCCATCTTTTCGAAATTCAAGAAGCCTTTTTTATGGTATTCAGGTTTGTAATAATTCTTGAGATTGATATTCATAGACAAGTTGTAATCAAGAACTAAACCATGCTTATGTCTATCTTCAGGAATATGCTTCATGCCATCATCAATTCTTTCACGAATAGACTTGTGTGTAATGTCAATATCATTTAAGTAGATCTTGCCACTTGTAGGCTGCGCTAAGCCTGACAAGTTATAAACAAGTTCTGTCTGACCATTACCATCAATACCAGCAATACAAACAATTTCTCCAGCTCTTGCTTCAAAAGAGACATCATTGACTAAGGCTTTGTTGGCACCTTTTGGATGATAAGTCAAATGTTCGACTTTTAAGATGACATCTTTAGGTTTAGCTGGTGTTTTGTCAACAACAAGCTGTACCTTATGACCAACCATCTTTTCAGAAAGCTGTTCTTTGCTGACATCGGCTACGTTGACAGTATCGACATATTTACCTTTGCGCAAGATCGTACAACGATCGGCAACAGCCTTAATTTCATTAAGCTTATGTGTAATAAAGATAATGGATTTACCTTCAGCCTTAAGGTTTTTCATGATGAGCATTAATTCATCAATTTCCTGTGGTGTTAATACAGCTGTAGGTTCGTCAAAGATTAAAATGTCATTATCTCTAAATAACATTTTCAAAATCTCTACACGTTGCTGCATACCAACGGTAATGTTTTCAATAAGTGCATCCGGGTCAACGTTCAGCTTGTATTTTTCAGAAAGCTCCATGACTTTCTTGCGTGCGTTTCCCTTTACTAATTTTCCCCCAAATCCAGTCTCTTCAATACCTAGAATGATATTTTCAAGAACTGTGAAATTATGAACCAGTTTGAAATGCTGATGAACCATGCCGATACGATACTTATTTGCATCGTTAGGGTCATTGATCTTTACAGCTTTACCATTAATGCGAATCTCTCCTTCATCAGGCTGATATAGGCCAAAGAGAATACTCATCAAGGTTGATTTACCGGCTCCGTTTTCTCCAAGCAGAGCATGAATTTCGCCTTTTTTTACTTGAAGAGTGATATTGTCGTTTGCTTTAATACCTGGGAACTCTTTTGTGATATTAAGCATCTCGATTGCATAATCGTCCAATATCGCCACCCCTTTCTGTCGGTATTATACTATAAAGTTTAGTGAAAAGATATGCTTTTTTCTTTGAAAAAGAGATGAGCATAGCTCATCTCTCAGTCATCTTATTTCTGATAATCTACAGTAACGTTTGTTAATACAGACTTTAAGTTAGCTGTATTAGGATCGCCCTTAGCGTTAGCGTCAACATCAGCATAAGATACGATCTTGATTGAGCCGTCAGATACTTTCTTGAAGACTTCATCGTAATCAGCTTTCTTGAAGTTCTTGAATCTTGAGAAGTCTGGAGATAATCCAACGTCACCATCTTTTGCTTCAAGTAAGTGAACGCCACCTTCGAACTTGCCATCATAGCTTGCCTTGATTTCATCTTTGACAACTTTCTTGACATTCTTCATAGCTGAAGTAATAACTGTTTCAGACTGGCTCTTCTGGTCAGAGTCAACACCGATAACCTTCTTGTTTGTTTCTTTTGCAGCTGCAAAGATTGAGTTACAGATCTGTCCACCACAAGAGAAGATGACTTCAGTGCCACCATTATACCAACCAGTAGCTTTTGTCTTGATTTCTGGAGATTCATTGAATGAACCAGTGTAATAATACTTAACATTAACTGTCTTCATCATTTCTTTAGCAGCATCATTTGCACCCTGTAAATAACCATAGCCGTAGTTAATAACTGCAGGTAATGCGATACCACCCATGAAACCTAATTTTGTGTAGCCGTCTTTTACAGCTGCATAACCAGCTAAATAACCAGGCTGGAATTCCTTGAATGTAGCGGCATAAACATTGCTCTTTGGTTCAACGTTGTTACCTTTTGCATCCTGTGGCTGGAAGTCAATTAAGACAAAGTGAATATCTTTATACTTTTCATCGTTCTGAAGTTCGCCCATGGCTGCTGCAAATTTGTAGCCAGGTAATACAATGACTTTAGCTCCGTTATCTTTTGCATTCTTGATCTGAGCTTTGTAACCTGCTGTATCGAAGTTTGCAGGCTTGTAGTACTTATATCCCTTTCCATTCTTTTCGCCATACTCCTTGACTGCTTCCCATGCAGACTGGTTGAATGACTTATCATTGATTCCTCCTGAATCAGTGATCAAGGCGATTTCAGGTTTTGCTTTGCTTCCTGAACCACCACATCCTACTAATGCCATTGAAGCAACTAGTAATGATGCCATTAGCTTTTTCATTTTCCGCTTTCCTCCTTAAATAAATCTACAATTATAATATCACCCACAAGCAGCATTTAAAAGAAAATTCATGTGTTTTTAATATAATTTTTATTTTTGGTGTAATGTTGACATCAAAAAAAAAGAGTAAGCATGCTTACTCTTCAAGAGGTTCTTCACTATAGGAACGAATGTAGACTTCTCTAGGCTTTGAACCAATCTGTGGACCAATGACACCATTCTCTTCAAGCTGGTCCATGATTCTTGCTGCTTTGTTATAGCCGATACGGAATCGTCTTTGCAAGAGTGAAGTACTTGCACGCTGTTCCTGAATGACAAAATCACGACATTCTTCATACTCATCATCAAAGTCAGCATAAGGATCATCATCCTCGCTGCTACTGCCTTTTTCATTGCTGGCTTCCTTAGCGTTGACATATTTATCTTCATATGTGGCATCCATCTGGCTAGAGGCATATTCAACAACACGCGCTACTTCACTATCATCGACAAATGCCCCCTGAACACGTGTCGCACTTGATGCATTCATTGGGCTAAAAAGCATATCCCCTTTGCCTAGCAGTTTCTCCGCCCCACCGCTATCAAGAATGGTTCTTGAATCAACGGAACTAGAAACAGCAAAAGCAATACGCGAAGGAATGTTCGCCTTGATGACACCAGTAATGATATTTGTTGAAGGTCTTTGGGTTGCCACAATCATATGAATACCGGCAGCACGAGCCATCTGTGAGATACGCATAATACAGTCTTCGACCGTCTTACTCGCAACCATCATCAAGTCGGCAACTTCATCAAGAATCACAACAATATAAGGCATGATTTCTTTTTGTTCTTCTTCTTTTGCAGTCCGATTGAATTTCTTTGCATATTCATTGTAGTTTGTCATATTACGCTGATTGTTTTCGGCAAAGACTTCATAGCGTCTTTCCATTTCCTTGACAACTTCTTGCAATACGCCAGCTGCTTTCTTGGCATCAGTGACAACTGGTGCAAGAAGATGGGGAACACCATTGTAGTTCGAAAGTTCAACTTTCTTAGGATCGACTAGAATTAAACGGACTTGCTCCGGTGTTGCTTTCATCAGTAGAGATGTAATAATGACATTCACGCAGACGGATTTACCTGAACCAGTTGCCCCGGCTATTAATAAGTGAGGCATCTTGTTCAATTCAGCAGTAACAATGTTTCCTTCAATATCTTTGCCAAGTGGTACCGCAAGAACATTATTGTATGTTGGATCTTTCTTTGATAGCTGGAAGACTTCATTGAAAGGCACCATGGCGGGTGTTTTATTTGGAATTTCAATGCCGACATAGGGCTTGCCTGGAATTGGCGCCTCTATACGGATTTCTTTAGCAGCTAAGGCAAGCTGAATATCATCCTGCAGGGAGAGAATCTTGTTGACACGCGTACCAATTTCAAGACGCAATTCATATTTTGTGACAGTCGGACCGATATGAAGCTCCTCGACATGAGCATTGACACCAAACTGCTTTAGTAACTCTTCAAGCGTTGCTGCGGTTGCTTTTGCATTATGCATTTCTTCATTGCTGCTTTTTGTACGCTTGATTGGATTTAAGAGCGTTACTGGTGGCAATTGGTAATGGGCAAGAGATGTTGCATGACTTGGCATTGGCACATCAACAACAGGTTCCTTCTTTTCTTGCTGCTTCGTCTTTTGAGGCTTTTTGTCTACTATATCGAGTCTTTCTGTCTGATCATTAAAGGCGAAAGCACTTGTGATTTCTGGCTCAAGAGGAACCTCTTTCTTCCTATCTTCAAAGACTTCATCAGGGAATAAAGGCAATTCCTCTTCTTTGTCACCAAGAAAATCAAAGAACTTAGGTCCCTTCTTTTTGACATAGACTTTATTGATTACTTGATCATCTTGATGATTAATAACTTTTGGCTCGATTGGTTTTTCTTTTCTTTCAGGTAAGGGATGTTCATCACGATATTGCTTATAGCGCAGATAAAGTTTTGTACCAACCATGATAAAGCCAATCGAAAAAATGATGATTGCAGCAATGAGTGCACCTAAGGCATCAAAGAGCTCACTGAGTCCACCATAAAGTACAATTCCCAGAAGTCCGCCTTTAAAGCTCATCTTGCCAGCAATATATTTCCCGATGAGATGTACCCCCTGCCCCTCTTTTGAAAAACAAAGGAAAATGAGAACAGCTACATACATCATATATGTTCCTACTGCCTCTGGTGAAGTAGGATTGACCACTTCTCCTTTAATAAAACTATTGATCAAGCCAAGTCCTATAAGACTTAATCCTATATATGTCATAATCGGGCCAAATAAATAACTTAGCCCATTAAATAAGCCTTTTCCTACAAAGCCTAGATGTCCTAACGTAATAACAATGAAGAAAATCACGATAAGATTCAAGATACGAATCTTAAGGGGAGTGAGTGCTTCATTCTTTTTTACTACTTTTTTCTTTTTTTTCTTAGCCATACTGCCCCTCCATCCTTTGCATTATAGCAAATTCCTCATTCAAAGTAAAAGCAAGGTTTACCCTTGCTTAGACTTCAATAATAACGCCAATAAAGACTGGCTTTTTGCCTGTTTCTTTTGTGATATAACGCATACTTGCATCACGCATCGCATTACGAATTTCCTGGACATCTGTATCAGGATGATCCTTAAGCTTGCCAACAGCTTGTTCGCATAGCTCAATAACATGCTTGATGACATGTGCTGAATCTTTAAGATAGACAAAGCCTCTTGTCTGACAATCTGTCTGGGAGATGATTTCTTTTGTATTCTTATCGATTGTTACACCAACAACAACAATACCATCGTTGGATAGCTGAATACGATCATCAATAACCTTATCACCAACATCCCCGATACCAGCACCATCAACCATGACGTCTTCAACTTCAATGACTTCACGATTAGCATTAAGCTTGCCTTTTTCAAAGCCTACGCGTTCGCCGTTATCGAGAATGATGATATGATCATCTCTGATATTCATGCTTCTCGCAACTGCCGCATTTGCGACAAAGTTTTGATATTCACCTTTGATTGGTAAATAATATTTAGGCTTGAAGAACTGAATAAGGACTTTGAGGTCTTCCTCGCTTGCATGCATTGAGAATAGCTGCTTGTTTTTCAAGATGGCAACCTTGGCATCTGTCTTGTAGAGATCGTTGAAGCATTTGTTGGCAATCTTTTCTGTCCCTGGTAAGACTGGTGAGGCGAGAATGAATGTGTCACCTTCACGAATCTTTAAGAGATCATCGCCGCCATCAACGACATCGAGAATATCATTATAAATATTATGAGGGGCACCACTTAACAAGACAACATAGTTACGGTCTTTGCGGGCATTACCCAAGTTTTCTTTCTTGCCTAGATTACGTTCTGGAACAGAAATAACAGGTTCGCGCATATTCTGTGAAAAGCGTAAAATAGAATTCGTTTTATCATATTTATCACGTCCATAGAAGACGATACGACGATGATATTTCTTTGTCAGTTCAATGATTTCCTTTGTTCTAAAGACATTCTGAGCATAGGATGTAATAATGATACGTCCCGTTGCTTCTTCAAATAAGCCTTCAATCTTATCGGTCAGCTTATGCTTTGGTGAAGTATAGCCTGATTTTCTAGCATAGGAAGATTCAGCCATCAAGACAAGAACGCCCTTCTTACCAATTTCCATCATCTTTTGTAAGTCGGCTTTAAATCCATCCGGTGCACCAAAGTCAATAATAAATTCGCCACCATAGACAATATAGCCCTGAGGTGTATCAATCGCTACACCAATCGCTCCTGGAATAGAATGTGTGACAGGGAAGAATTCAACTCTTGTGCCTTCAATGATGGCATAGCCATTACGTTTAACACGTTTAATGGCTAGCTTTAAGTCAACACGACGGTGTCTTTCAAAACGTTCTACCATCTGCTCAATCAAATCAGCTGTCAGCGATGGTGCATAGACTGGAATGCCTGGAATGGCATTGAGTAAGTATGGTAAGGCTGCCATGGCATCATCATGGGCATGTGTGATGATAATTGCTGCGATGTCTTCCTTTCTCGAAATCAAATAATCAAAGCTAGGAATAACGATATCCACGCCTAGTTTATCAAGGTCGGGAAAACGATATCCTGCATCTATTATGAAAATCTTCTGGCCAACTTCAACACAGTACATGCTCTTGCCATTTTCAGCCTGTCCGCCAATAGGCAAAATATTTACAGTTTCGTTTTTCATTCATAAAATCCTTTCTTATAAAATGCTTGTATTTGCTAGGTACATGATAACACAAAGGCATTTTGATAACAATCGAACTCATCATTAAAATAAGAGAATACGCACCCCTATCACAAGGGGCATATCAGTATTATAATGGCTAAGAGGTGATTTATTTATGGGGATAATCTTTATCATTGCTGCCCTCTTTCTCTCTACGCGTGTTGATTTCATCAATGGAAATATGACCCATACAGCTTTGCTTCCTGAGTATCATTATCTGATGATTGCTTTTATCGCAGCCTTAGCTTTCTATTATATCTACAAACTTCATAATCATGATCATATCTTGCAGGGATTGGTCTATGCCTGTGCCCTTTGCCTCTTTGTGGGCATTCTTATTCCTTATACGGATAATCTTTTATATGAACATGCGCATATCTTTTTTACATCATTAGGTTCACTGTTTGCGATTGGTATAGTCATTCGTATGATTGATCGACAAAGTATGGTGAATTATCATAAGGCCATGATTGAGCGAGGCTACCTAATGTTTGTCATTGCCATGTTGTCTGCAATCTTCTTCTTTTGTGGACAATTCAATGGCTTGTTTGAAGTGACTGGTTTATCAGCATTTGTGTTATTTGTAGAATATGATATGAAAAAACCTCGGGATTAACCGAGGCTTCTTTTTAAGATGGCGTCGACGGAGGGATTCGAACCCGCGACCGCACGCTTAGAAGGCGTGTGCTCTATCCAGCTGAGCTACGTCGACATTTCTTAGTGCTTTTCCATAATACATAAATAATGCTAAGAATGCAAGAGGAAATATGTTTTTCTTTGAAAAATTCATAAAAAAAGATATCCAATGATATCTATAAAAGATGGCGTCGACGGAGGGATTCGAACCCGCGACCGCACGCTTAGAAGGCGTGTGCTCTATCCAGCTGAGCTACGTCGACATCTCGACTGCTTGAATATAATATCACGCATGTAGCTAAAATGCAAGAATTATTTCAAATTACCATAGAAAAGAAAAAATCCTAGCTTACTAGGATTCAATCATAAAAGATGGCGTCGACGGAGGGATTCGAACCCGCGACCGCACGCTTAGAAGGCGTGTGCTCTATCCAGCTGAGCTACGTCGACAACTTCAACGGGATTTATAATACCATATATCCCGTTAATGTCAATAATTAATTACAGTTCTTTGATTTCAGCACTGGTAATCTGACCATCATCAAGGGTTACAACGGCGTAAGAGCGCTTGCTGCCTCCCCTTGGCCATGAAGTGCTGCCAGGATTGATGAAGGTATATTTACCCTCACTCTTAATTGAAGGCATATGGGTATGACCAGAGAACATAAGCGTACAGCCGTGTTTCTTTAAGTCCTTGATCATATGCTTTTCGCGGTCAAAATAGCCATAGAACTGCCCGTGTGTGATAAGAATTGAAACACCTTCAACCTTTAACTTCGCAAAGCGAGGTAAATCCAAACCCCAGTCATTGTTTCCGGCAACACATACAAATCCTTCTAATTGCATCTTATGGGTCGCTTCTGAATCGCCACAATGAATATAGAGATCTGCATCAGGTTCTAATACGCGAATATCGCTCATGATATTCATGTCACCATGATTATCTGACATAATTACGAGTTTTTTCATTTCTTTTCCTCATTCTGTATATTGTATTCTTCTAATGATTGTTTATTCTCATGAAGCTTATTTGCTACATCTTTTCCAACATAGCGATAAATATGAGCATCATAAGTATGATTTGTAATACTTGCCTTATCATGGTCATAACGAATCACAAAGCCGTATTTATAGGCATTCGCTTCAAGCCAGACTGCCTGCTGACTTTGGGCAAAGTTATTATAGCCAAGATCTAAATGGGTAAAGCTAATCGTATTGCCAAGCTGAAATTCGTTGTAGCCTGGAAGATTCGTTTCGCTTTTATAAGGCACATAGGCTTTATGGACGACAAGGTCATCGCTGAGCTTGCCCATATCTTTAAGCATAGTACGCAAAGCTTCATAAGCATCTTTCTTGAGATACATATCATAATGACTTCTTTGGATACCTTCAATTAAGACGAGGTTGGATGGTACATAGGAACCAATGAACTGATTGTCACTTAGCGTGAGTGTATTCTTAGAAGGGTTATCAACAAGTACTGTATTTTGATCACTTGCCCTTGTCATGAGTATTTTAAGCGAATCTTGCGAATAGTACTTTGTAGCCGTCTGGAAGAACTGAGATATCTCTGCATCTTTGAATCCCCTGCTGGCAAGTGTTGAATGATAGCTTTCAAAGTCATCAACATAGCCGTTGGCATTATAGAGTTTTTTCAAGATAATGTAATCCTTGCGATGATCATAGTTAAAATTATCTTTTTCAAGATAAGCCGATAGAAGTTTATTGGAAACAAGATATTCAGCAATTTCTTCCTGGTTTGAATTAAATTCATCATTAAGTTTTTTAACAAGCTTATTCCCTACTGTGACAAGATTACTTCCCTTATATTCACCATCGGCAATAAGAATCTCATAATACTTATAGTTGTGGATATCAAAACCTGAATAAGGCATATAATTTAAAAGATGGGTTATGGATATCTGATTTTCAACAAGGTATTCCTGATCCTTTTTGCTTAAATACTGCTCGATGATTGCTCTGTTATCATTGTTAATATCGTTGATGCGATAGAATCTGTCATAGCGCTGATTGACAACATAATAAGACGCAAGAAAAAGAAGTGTAACCAATAAAAATAGTTGCCACCCTTTAAAGGTTGCATGCCAATCTTTCATAGGATCACCTCTCTCCTAAGCATAAAGTTTACTGATTATCGTCTTTGACGTCAAGCGTGTCTTGTCGATGCAGGACTTCATAGAGATCAGCAGCGACATTCTTAGGGACAACTTCTGCGAGTTCTTCAACACTTGCTTCACGCATTTTCTTTACGGATTTGAATTTATTAAGTAATTTACGTTTTCTTGTCTCACCTATTCCATCCACTTCATCAAGTAATGAAGCAAAGAGTGATTTGCTTCTCACTTGGCGGTGGAAAGAAATGGCATATCTATGGACTTCGTCCTGCATTCTTGTCAATAAGAAGAATAGCTGACTTTTTGGGTCGATTTCTACCTGCTGACCATTGCCATCAATAAGCATCGCGGTTGAATGCTTGTCATCTTTGGCAAGACCGCAGATATGCACGTCAACATGGAGGCTTTCAATGACTTCTTTGGCAACTTTGATCTGGCCAAGTCCCCCATCGACAATAATCATATCAGCCATCTTCTGACCCTCTACAAGCTGACGATAATAGCGACGATAGATGACTTCTTTCATGCTGGCATAATCATCAGGTCCTTCGACTGTCTTGATTTTAAAGCGGCGATAGTCTTTCTTACTTGGTTTGCCATCCTTAAAGACAACCATCCCTGCCACGGCATAAGCTCCCTGGATGTTGGAGTTATCGTAGAGCTCAATATAATGAGGTGTTGGGATGGATAAGAGTCTGCCTAACTCCTCAATAGCACCAACTGTCTTCGCTTCATTTTGTTGCTTCAGCAAGAATTTCTTTTCCAAGGCTTCCTTGGCATTCTTGATAGCCATATCCACCAAGGCTTTCTTTTGCCCACGCTGGGGCTGAAGAATATTGGTTTCAATAATCTGGCTGATCAGTTCAATATCCAAGTCACTTGGCACAAGCAATTCTTTTGGTGGCGTATTTTCCTGATAATAAGAAACAAGGAAGGTAACAAGGTCTTCCTGATAGTCATCAGATACAGGTACCAAATTAAATTCATGGGACAAGAGCTTACCTGAACGCATGAAGAAGAGCTGTAAAGAAATATAGCCTTTATCAATATAGTATCCAAGAATATCTCTGTTTTCTTTGTTGTTGGAATCAATCGATTGTTTACCAGTGACATATTGAATGGATTGAATGAGATCACGATATTCAAGCGCCTGTTCAAAGTTAAGCGCAGCCGAAGCTTCTTCCATCTTGCTTGTCAGTTCATCAATCTTTTCTTTTGTATGGCCATTCATGAAACTGATGACTTCTTTCCTTATTTCTGCTTCCTGCTCTTCTAAGCCTTCATGAATACATGGTCCTAAGCACTGGCCTAATGAGTAATAGAGGCAAGGCTTATTAGGAATATGGTTGCATTTTCTAAGTGGGAAGAGCTTATTGAGAAGCTTAAAGGTGCTTCTTGCTGCACCAGCATCTGGATATGGTCCAAAATGTTTCGCTTTTTTATCTTTAGCATTTCTTACGATTTTTAAACGGGGATGCTCTTCATCAGTTAACTGGATGTAGGGATAGAATGTCCCATCCATGAACATGATATTATATTCTGGGGCATAATCCTTGATTAAATTGATTTCAAGCAGGAGTGCTTCTTTTTCACTTCCTACCACAATATAATCAAAATCCCAGATATTCTCGACAAGCTTGGTTGTCTTGTAGTTATGAGCTCCCGTAAAATAAGAAGAAACACGGTTCTTTAACTTTCGCGCCTTACCTACATAAATAATTTTTCCTTCTTTATTCTTCATGAGGTAACAGCCAGGTGAAAGCGGAAGTAAAGCAAGTTTCTTCTTGATATATTCAAGATTTTTATTCAAGATCAACAACAGTAGCGCCTAATCCACCTTCATTAGGACCACCGTCACGGAATGCTTTGACATTCTTATTTGTCTTCAACATTTTTCTTACACCATTGCGTAAGACACCTGTACCCATGCCATGAATGATACGTACACTTGGATAACCTAGGACAATGGCATCGTCAATGAACTTGTCGACTGTATCCATTGCCTCCTGATAACGCATGCCGATGATATTGACTTCATAATGCCCTGTTTTCTTCATCTTAGGACGACCGCCAGATTTCACTTTCTGCACTTTTGTCTTTGGATGCAGGAAGGTAATATCAGTATCTTTGAGCTTGATGGCAAGACCGGATACAAGAACAGTAACTTGGTGATTCTTGAGCACTTCGCTAATATCCCCTTCCCTGTTCATGGAGTCAATCTTGACATGATCACCAACGACAAATGTATGGTTCTGTACTTTGACTTTTTGTTTCTTTTCATGCTTTAGGTCATCAAGCATATGTTTGGCATTGAGAACTTCATGATCTTTGATATTGTCCTTTTCACGCACTTCCTTGATAATTTCATCAATCATCTTTTTGGCATCATCAAGTAATGCATTGGATGCTTTTTTAGCTTGTTCCAATGTTGCTTCTCTTTGTTTTTCAATACCGGCAAGCTTCTTTTCATAGGATTGCTTATCAGCTTGAGCTTGAGCTAATGTTTTTGTGAGATATTCCTCTTTTTCACTAAGTTCCGCTTCTTTTATTGCGAGCTTCTTGGCCAGGCGTTCTGTTTCATTTTCATCCTCTTGTTGATAAGCTAAGGCTTTTTTGATGATTGCTTCATCCATACCTAAGTTCTCTGCAATCTCAAAGGCATATGATGAACCGATTGTATCAAGCTTCAGCTTGTATGTTGGCTTCATTGTTTCAATATTAAAGCCAACCGATGCAAGAGCAATATCATCATGGGCTTGTCCATAATTCTTCAAGCTGCCATAGTGCGTTGTGATGATGAGTGTACATCCCTTTTGTATAAAAGCATCAATCATGGCCTTGGCTAGGGCACTACCTTCCTGAGGATCAGTACCTGACCCAATTTCATCAATAAGAACAAGGGAATGCTTGCTGGCAAGATGCAAGTACTGAATTTGCTTTTTAACATGGGATGAATAGGTAGATAATGATTCAGCAATACTCTGATCATCACCCATATCTACATAGATTTCATCAAAGAAAGGAATGGTTGCCTTCGTTGCACTGACAGGTAAGCCAGCTTCTGCCATTAAAGACAGCAAGCCTGCCGTTTTAAGCGTAACGGTTTTACCACCGGTATTACTACCTGTGATCATTAAGACTTTTTGTTTTAAAATAATGTCATTGGCAACTACTTTCTCAGGATCAATAAGGGGGTGGCGGGCTTGATGCAAGCTCAAATTTCCATTTTGAACAACATCAGGCATCATACCATCAATGAAGTTACCATATTCAGCTTTCGCAAAGATAAAATCAAGCACTGTCACAAGTTCAAGGTCATAACTTAATGATATGGCGATACGCTTCACGTAACGACTAAGTGTTTTGAGAATACGACGTATTTCTTCTTGTTCATCAGCTCTTAAATCATTGAGCTCATTGTTCATTGTAACAACACGTTCAGGCTCAATATAGAATGTCTGGCCTGAGGCACTTGTGGCATGGACAAGACCTTTGATTTCTGAGCGATGGTCACTTTTAACCGCTAAAACAAGACGATCATTACGGCTAGTTAGGTTATCTAGTGATAATGCATCACCACTTGTCTTGAGATAGGATTCCATTGTTTTACGAATCGAAGATGTCAATGAGCGCATGCTTTTGCGAATTTTTAATAAAGCAGCACTTGCATCATCAGCAATGCTGAAGTCAGGAAGAATGCAGCGTTCAATTTCACTTTTTAAATGCTCATCACCCTCTAATGTCGTAACATAGTCCCTCAGTGCAACAATCTCACCTTCATAGCTTGCAAAATAGCTTTTAAGATGAGAGACATTATCAAGGACATGATAGATGGCATAGAGTTCTTCTGGCGAAAGAATGGCATCTGTTTTGGCAAGTTTAATAGCGCCGCTGATATCATCCATGGCATTGATAGGAAGACGTCCTAAAAGACGTGCAATATCCATTGCTTCATTCGTACGTTTTATTTCATCATGAAGTTCATCAAGATCTTTGTAGGCAGTAAGATCTAAAACACGCTTTGTCGCTAAAGAGCTGTGAGCGTACATAGCAACCTGATCAAGAATCTTTGAGAATTCTAAAGGTTTATTATTCATCATTATGCATCACCTATATTTTCTAATAAGAGTGTTTTATGGGCATCATCGTAGGATGTTGCCTGAATTATTTCGACTAGGACTTGTTTGCGGCTAGATGTGAGTGCAGGATGGTATTGGAGAATATCCTTTCCAAGCTGCTTTTCAACAATGCTAGCGGCATGCGTCTTAGAAATGAGATGGTATTGGTAGCTATCTGTCAGCATATTCAGCATCCCTTCGAGCACTTCCTTGCTGCTGGCATGTGCACCTTGAGAAAATAAGCTTTGATCCTTCATATGATTTGACAGATTGCTTGTATTAGCAGGGAAACTGTTGACAATCTTTGTGGCAATAACAGCCTGACTTACATAAGTCCTGCCATCTTTGACAAATGGAACAATGATCATCGTTAAAATAAGGCCGGAAATCAGGTAAGCTTCAAGTATCCCTACCATCGCTCCAAGAAAACGGTTAATCAAAGCTGTTAATCGCAACGTTTCACTTAAATGCGTTAATACTGGCTTTAATAATAAACCCAGAAGCTTTCTGACAACAAGCAAGATGATGAGAATTATCAAAAAGATAAGGATCTGATTTATAAAAGGTCCAATGAATTCATAGACTGGACTGTTGTCACTATTATGTAAAGTAATAAGATTGCTGAAGGCTGGCGTTAAGTAGAACGAAAGCATGAAAACAAGCAGAGCTGTTGCGATATCATAGAATCGTACGATAAAGCCCTCTTTAGCGCCTTTAGCAAACATCAGTAAGAAATAAATTGTTATGATAAAATCAATCATAATTGCGATTAATTGAGAATTCATATGTAATCACCCGCAACATTATAGCAAATGAAATTTATACTGTCAAAATGTTGATTCGTGTGATAAAATATATGAAGAGGTGAATTAAATGGAACCAATAAGCTTTAAGATAACGCAAGCAACGCTTAAAAAAATGAATAAGTTCTATGACAGTCAGATGGTTCCATTTGAAGAGGGACAGTTCTTACTGAAAGCCCAGACTATCGACTGTGATATTGAAGTCAGCAATGAACTTATCGCGACCTTCAGGGGTGAAAATGCCATTCATGAAGCTGTCCATTGGTCTAAGAAGCTAGCAAAGAAAATTGAAAAAGAGAAAGAATCTCATGCCTTATGTCTCCATCATCATATCGGAGCTGCTGAAACAGGTTCAAATGATTATATTGGTCCACTTTGTGTTGTGGCATGTTATGTGGATGAAGAAAATATTGAATTCATTAAGAACCTGAACATTACTGACGTTGAATCTTTAACGAATCAAGAAGTCGTCGATTATGCAAAGCTTTTAAGAGAAAGGGTCATTACTTCCCTGCTCGTCTTAGATAACTCGCATTATAATAAGATGATAGACAATGGCTTAAACCAAGCAAATATTCGTGCACGCTTAATCAACCAGGCTTTAGTCAATGTTCTTCAGAAAGCAAAGAAGAATGTTGAATTCAAGGTTATTGAGCGTTATATCTCGCCAAAGACATACTTCAACTACTTAAAGAATGAAGTCATTGTTGTTAAAGATTTGATGTTTGAAGAACATGCTGATCAACAATATCTTGCCGTATTAGCTGCAGAAATTATTTCTCGTTATGCTTATCTCTCTTATTATGCATCGATGACAAAGAGCTTGAAGATTAAGCTTGCAAGAGGATCAGGTAGTAATGTGGATGCTGTTGTTGTCAATATTGCAGAGAAATATGGTGAAAAGATTCTGACTAAAGTCGTTAAGCTTAACTTTACGGATACAAAGAAAGTTAAATCAATGTTAAAAGAAAAAAGCTAGGATTTCCTAGCTTTTTGTCTTTGATGCAATAACAATGTTCGCTATGCTTAAGCCAAAATGACTATCAAGCGCATGAATGACAGGACCAGTCATAAGCGCTGCAACAATCGTCCCTAGCCCTATCCCAACAAGATGCTTTAAGACAACAAATGAAATTATCGTACTTAGACACACAAGTGTCAGGTCTAAGACAAACTTCACTTTCCCAAAAGGCTTATTGAGCACAATGGCAAAAGCATTCACATAACCATCTCCAGGATTGACAATGAGCTGGACAGAAACCATTAAAAAGGCCCCTATTGCCGTAAAGACAATGGCCGCTAGTAGCATGATGATGGCATAAGGAAAGGCAGGATTGTTGATGGGAATCAACATATTATAAAAGTCAATAAGAATTCCAAAGAGATAGGACAATGGCAGCTGTAAGATAATGGCCAAGGTGATCTTGCGATAAAGCAATATCTGTATGAGTACAAATATACAGTAAATGATGGCTGTGCATGTCCCAAATGTGAGCGGGACGATTTTTGATAGGACAAAGGATACGGACAGGATGGGTGAAACACCTAGTCCTGTTTTTGCATTTAAGACAAGTCCAAGAGCTAGAATCAAAATACCAGCAATATAAATAAGAATTCTTTTAATCATATCTTTGTTCATGACAACACCTCAGCGCTATTTTAACATGTTATAAATAAATAGGTAATAGTGCTTTATGCATCTTTGGCCAAGATTGCATTATTTGTCAGTATCAAGGGATGTTTCATCATAAAAACGACTCTCATTATCAAACGAGAATCGTTTTATGAAGCCCTATATTTACTTTTACATATGGATTATACCATCCAGTCTTCCCTGTTCTTCTTGATTGAGATGATGACTAATCTTGACACTCCACACGACTAAAGTCGTGGGATTCTTGCTTCAACCACTACTGCGTTCCTAACAAGTTACCTTGTTGGCTCGTCTTACACAGTGTCCACAAGCGTAAATTCCCGTATGCCCTACGGTAT